>Ga0247770_1000628_pt1 | contig 33109 bp, 31 predicted proteins | sample UWRJL136409B6_FD_179943 | JGI IMG/M metagenome (GOLD analysis project Ga0247770, IMG submission 179943) | Plant litter microbial communities from Arlington Agricultural Research Station in Wisconsin, United States - UWRJ-L136-409B-6 | ecosystem: Environmental > Terrestrial > Plant litter >... | reverse complement strand
ACGAGGAATACGCAATGTCGAACGGCATCTACCAGGACGCCATGACCCAGAGTACGAGCGTGCAGGTCAGCGACGACGCCGTGCACGAGCTACTTGGCAAGCTGGCCGACGATGCGGGGGTGGAGCTCAACCAGGAGCTCACGGCGGCGTCGACCAGCAAGGTCGACCCTGTCAAGGAGTCTTCCGAGCCAACAGCCGAGGAGGAGGATGCGCTGCAGCAGAGGCTGCGGGCGTTACGGGCTTAGGTGTGAGCGTGCTCAGACACAATGAAGGCAGGAAGCGACGCAAGCGGACGGGCGATACTAGTTATGAACAGGCATGACATTGGGTTCCTTGGCTCTGGCTTCTTTCCCAGGCATGGTGTTTTGTTCATACATGGCGTTGGGGACATAGGAGGATTCGTTTATGTAGGTCAGGTTGAGACCGCTGATGACCCCAGATCGGAATTCAGGGTTCGTACACTTCTGCTTTACCTTATGATCCTATCGACGGCCTATTATTGAGGCGGGATAGAGTTTTTGGTTATCAAGATATTATTTGACATCATGTTTTGACTTTCGAAGCTGAAAACTTAATCTTGCGCATGCATTCGGCCCCTGTTTAAATCATCTAAGCTCCAATGCTGGTCCGACATTCATCATTCAATACATTTTTTACTCCGCCCATGCAAAGAGCAGCTGTTATTCCCAGATTCCCCCACCATTCGCCTTTTGCGTAACTGACCATACCAAAGCATTGAACATGTCGCTGTGCTTCCACGATGCAATGCAGACCGAACCACACATCAATCATGTAACTCACATATACAAGCTTGCCACAGCCGTGATATCCCTCCTGATCATCTCCTGCGCGGCTGCCATCTTCTGGTATAAATCCGGATCGCCGATGATCCTCGCCGCGTTCTTCACCTCGCGACACGTCTCGTCCAGCCGCGTGATGGTCCGCACAATCGTACCCTCCAGCACATCAGTCAAGTCCGTGATGTTCTTGAAGCTCATACCGCGCGCCCACTCGTACACAACCTCCATTAGTCCAAACCTCGGTTTGCTGACAAAGTCGTTACCCTCCTCGGCCGATTGGATGACCTGATGCAGTTCCTGCACCTTGTTGACCTTTTCGGATATCTCGACGATGGTCTTCATGCCGCGCTCTAGGTTGCCCGTCAAAACAGGGACTGCGTCGGTTTTCTCTTGGAACACAAAAGCCGACAGCAGCGCTGCAATCTCGGCGGGTTCGTAGTCGGCAAGGACGTTCTCGAGGACTAGCTCCGTGAGAGTGAGCTCGTCGCCCGAGTGAATCTCACACGCGACCTTGCCCTTGAGCTGGATACGACAGCCTTCGTCGATGAACGACAGGTCCTTCAGCACCTGGATTCGCTGCTCGTAGTCGGGGAGCAACTGTAGGTTCTGGTCCGAGAGCGTTCGCCGGAGATCTTCGATGTGGGTCTGAATGAGCCACTGGTCGTGGCACATGGCAAAGTGCTTGAGGAAGGAGTTGCATTCTGAAGCAGGGGTTCTGAAAATCTTAGCTTCAGCCTCTCTCCGCTTGCCGATTATGTCGTGCATCTGGAGGCTCTTGATCCTGCTAAGATCCATTTCGTCCCAGATCTCCGAGTTCCAAGTCCGGCAGATCGAGTGAGTTTTTTCCTTGGCTGCCGGGTAGCCATCGCCACCGAAAATATCCGGCAGGATTCCCTTGGTAATGAGTTTGGTTAGGCACACGATCTCGCTCAATGGCACATGCAATGTCTTGGTGTAGATGTGTTTCTTAGGTTGCGGAAGGGGTGTGAGGAGCTTGCGGAATGCTGGAACAAATGGGAGCAGATCGGTATCGTTGCGGAGATCCCTGTTTGTTTTGATCTCGAGAACGTGCAGCGTAGGATTAGTAGCGCTGCTCTTGACGCTGGCGCCCTCGGAAAGCAGGATGCCCGGCGTCCGAACTCCATCTTTCATGTAGACGATGAGGCGCCCTGGCGTAAACATCTTCCGGCCCACGGGGATGGCCAGCAGCCCGCGGTACAATTCTTCCGTCAGCTGTTTGAAGTCTTCGCCTGCCTGGTGGCAGACGTCCATGTGATCATCGCAGACAGGGCACGGGTCTCTCTTGATCTTGGCCAAATCTGCCTCGGAGACCTTGACCGCCTTCTCATGCTCCGGGAGGAGCTGTTGAGTAGCGTGCTCAGAAAAGCTGCGCTTAATCATCTCTTCAATTTTCAGGGCCTCGACGCGGATTAGGTTGAGGATCATGTTGTAGGTCAGCCGGAACTGCGAACGAAGCTTGCTAGGCTCGCCCAGGATCATCTGGCGGAGCTCGGTAACGGGCGGGGCCTCATCGCCGCCCGGCGGGACGATGATAACTGAGCCGACAGGGTCGAGACCACGTCTTCCAGCTCTGCCGGCCATCTGGGTGTATTCTCCGGGGAGAAGACTGCGGAACGAATGTCCATCATGCTTGCGGTACCCGGAGAAGACAACCGTTCTTGTGGGTAAGTTCAAACCCATGGCGAAGGTCTCTGTCGCGAAGAGAACCTTGACCAGTGTTTGCGCGAACAAAATCTCGACCAGCTCCTTCACAATCGGTAGCAATCCACCGTGGTGAACAGCGATACCGCGCCCCAGTAGCTCCCGCAGCCTAATGATCTGGGGTAGGACTCTGTCCTCGGGCTTCAGACGTGCGATTGATCTTTCGATAATCATGTGGATTGCGCTCTTCTCTTGCGCCGTAGAAAAGTCTTGGTTGCTCAGGGCGTCTGCGTTTTCCTCGCAGCGCTTCTTGGAGAAGACGAAGATGCAAGCGGGAAGGAGGGTCTGCTTCTTCAAAAACTGCACCAAATGAACCCACAGGTTCTTGTCTTGAGCAGCCGAAGTAAATCCTCCTTGCCTCCCCGTCCGGCCCATGTGGCCAGGGGCATGGCTAGCCCGAGGGGGACCACCTCGGCCTCGCTGCGGACCTCCTCTGCCGCCGCCTCTCTGGTTCCCGCCTCTCTGTGGGCCACCTCGCCCTCCACCTCTCTGGTTTCCGCCGCCGCGGGCAGGAGGCGCCGCTTCGATGACCTTCGGTGGCTTGTCCTTGCCTTGAATGGCAGCATTGGCCTCCTTCCACCCCTTTTCGAGAAAGGTCTTATCAGCGTCAACGATCTTGTGGATGTTTTTGTTAGCCCAGAGATAGTGCTCCAGAGGCACGGGTCTCTTGGGCGTTGAAATGACGTAGATATCCCTCTGTTTGGTGCGGCCAACCCATGACGCGAACTCGTGGGTATTTGGCACCGTCGCAGAGAGCAAGATCAGTGAGATGTGTGCCGGAAGCATGATGATGACTTCCTCCCACACGACGCCGCGCTCGTAGTCGTTGACGTAGTGAACCTCGTCAAAGATAACAAACTCAACATCACGGATCAAATCGGCGCCGCGGTAGAGCATACTCCGCAAAATCTCGGTCGTCATGATAAGGCAGCTAGCTTCTGGGTTAATCTGAACATCCCCGGTCAAGATGCCAACTTCGTCGAATTCCAAGCGGAAATCGCGGAACTTTTGGTTGCTCAACGCCTTGATGGGGGATGTGTAGATTGCTTTTGTCATGTGCTTCGCAGCCAGGGCGATGGCATATTCTGCCACGACCGTCTTGCCAGCTGACGTATGGGCCGCAACGAACACGGAGTCACCATTCTCGAGATGGTAAATAGCCTCCTTTTGAAATGTGTCCAGCTCAAATGGCCACTCGCGGGCCATGTCCGGCACCAACTCGCGGAAGTTGGTCATCTCGCCCCGGACGTCAACCATGTGTGCCCATTCGCGGCCAGCCTTTCTAGCGTTGGCCGCTGCGAGTGTCCCACGAGGTTCGAGCGCGGGGAATTCGACTGGGAGCATGGCGTCAATATCCTCGACATCTTCATCTTCTTCATCCTCGTCGTCGTTCTCCTTGGCGCCATCAGCACGCGGCTGCTCTTCGTCGTCTTGTTTTTCAACACCAGGCGCATCCTCGGGCTCCTGGCCGAGAGTCTCTTCTACTTCCTTCGCTTGCCGTTCGCTCTCCACATCCGCGAGCTTCCTTTTCTTGCTGAAGTCGATACCCCTGTCGAGCCCAGGCGCAACTTCCAGGAGACCGCCCTCGCCAAGTGTAATAACTCGCTCCAGCTTCCTTTTGCTATCTCCAGCATCTGCACTGGAAGACCGCAGCTGGTCCTCCAATGAAGCGGTCGCCTCGATGCCATCCAGGCCACCGGGCGCGAAGGGAAAGAAACCTGCGGCACCGCGCACAAAGTCGGCACGGCCGGCGGGCTTCCTGAGCATCGACGTGCTGGTTTTTGCAGTCGAATGAGAAGCAGGCACGGTGACATTTCGGTACCCTGTCACCCGCCCTTCGAGGCCATGGCGAATGAACCGGGTTACGGTGCGGGTTTGTGTGGGTGCGATGCGGAAGGCCAGCGAGTAGTCGGTCGGAGTTTCCCAGCGCTGCTGGAGCCGATTGAGCCATTCGGTCGAGAACGTGGTCGAGGGCGACAGGTATTTCTTCTCGAGCTCGGCGCGCAGCTCGTCTGGGTCCTGCTTCTTCGGCGGACGAACGACTCTGTCGAAGAGGATGTCGTCGATGGCCTCAAAGGTGTCGTTTTTCTCCATATGCAGACGCTCCATGGCGTCGCTCAGGTCGGACGACATCTTGTCGTCAATTACTGAGAGATTCCCAGTGATGGTGGACGGAAAGAAGTGATCATTCCTAGCTTGTTCTTGTCGAGGTACACGATGGTGGAGGAGCAAGCACGGATGACCCCGCCAAATTCAGACCGTGGGGTTGAACTTGCGAAGCCAAGGGTTAGGGTTCATGATCACGATAAGACGATAAAAACAAGGCGGTCTCGAGCTCTTGGGAACCATTCTCAAGAAACCTAGACAGTTAACATCCATTATTTCCGATGACGCTACCAAAAGATGCTCGCTCCATATCCCGGTATCCGTGCCATAAGCCGTTGAGAGCCAGCTCACCAAAGCCCGTCCATCTCAGCCATCGCTTCCTCGTCCTCAGCGCTAGGTTGGTGCTCCTTTTGCGCCTCCTTGGGCGCCGATACTAGGGCCTCCGCCTCGGCCTCGGCCATTAGTGCATCTAAATCATCACCGTCTTCCTCGACATTGCTAGGCGCGGCCTTGTTCACTGCTGGAGCCGGAGTCTTTGCTGGGATCTTGGCAGTTGGTTGCGTCTGGATCTCGGCCTCCGCCATGAGCGCATCCAGGTCGTCTTCGTCTTCGTCGTTCTCCACAGGGGTTGCCTTTCCTTTCGAGCCTCCATCCCCAAATATGCTGTTGCGGACTGGTTGAGTGGGCTTTGAAGGCTGGGTGGACCCCTCCGCTTCAGCCATGAGAGCGTCCATCTCGTCCTCGTCAGGTTCTCTTGATGCCTGAGCAGCTTTCTTGACCGGACCGCCACCGAATAAGCCTCCAAACGATGGCGCTGCAGTTGAAGGGCCATCCTGCTCTGCCATAAGAGCGGCCAAGTCGTCATCATCCGGCACGTCGTCTGTCGGTTTCGGTGCCCCTTGCCTCGCTCGCGGCGTCGCGTTGTAAATATCTTCGTCTCCGAAGAGGTCATCATTCGCCGGTGTTGTTCCCCGCCCCTGCCCAGCCTTTTCGAAGATTGGCGCAATGCGGTTTGGTTGTGTCGGACCAGATGTCAACTGCTCCCCGAACACATCGTCGTCGTCCACTTTTGATTTCGGGCGCCCTTCCTCGATCCATTTCAAGCGCTCGTTTCGAATGATCGTCTTGTGGCCCGTCTTTTCGACCATCGCGAGCGCGTCCAAGAATGTGGCTTTAGGAAAGAGATCGTCGAGCCACTCCTGGTAAAAAGACAGTAGACGTGATGCATCGGAGAACTAAAGGCTGTCAGAGCATGCTCGCACCAGAGTGTCGGCAAATCTTACCTCGTGCCCCTTTCCCTTCAACTTGAGTCGCGGCGCCATCTTCCTCAGCTTTGGAATTCCCTTCTCAGACAGCAGCCTCCCCTCATCTAGCTTCACCCTCGGCGCGCGTGGCTTCTTCTTGAGGTCAATCTCCTCATCAATGCCCAGGACATCTGCCCCCTTGCGCTTCTTCTCGTTGGCGTTGTTCTTGCTGCCGGGGTTTTTGTTGCGGGGCTCGGGATCGCTTGCAAATGGGTCGGAATCCCAGCCGGCGAGGTAATCCTCAACGAACCCCTCGGGCTCTTTCCCCTTGCCGTTAGCAGTTGGTTTGCTAGCTGTCTTCGAAGGCATTTTGCGAAGTGATGGTGGTGTTGTGAAGACCTTGTTTCCCTTTGGATTGGGACGAATGCATGGTGGGATGCGCGACGCGCCTGGCCCAGTCGCGTCAAACTAGCAGGGGTGTAAGTGGGGGTGTGGCTGGAGCACCGACAGCTATGGCGAGTGCCGTGGCTAGTGCGCGTCAGCAGCGCCGCCTGTCGCCTGAGGCACCAACATTTTCGAGAGCTTCACCTGCGAGCTTCAACCTCCCATCCCGAACCCCATCGCCCAAGGCTTCGTGCAATCGCTTGACGACACCAGTGTCGACCGCCGGCCGCCAAAATGTCGACCTCCCAGACATACCAGTTTCCCAGCAAGACAATCAAGACTGATTACCCCGTGAGTCACCTCAATTGAGGCCGGTCGGCAGCGCAATGCTAACAAACCTCGAAATCAGCTCATCGACAATGACCCGTACGTCCCCGCGACAGTTCTGCCGAACCCCCGATCATCCCCCTCGATTCTGACTCAATTGGCTGCATAGACACTTCAGGCGCGTGGTGAAGTACGCCAGGCCCTCTGACTATGCGCACGGCGCAGTCGCGGCCGCCGGTGGCCCGGGCCTGCTCTGGGCGATGGAGAAGATGCACCCCTCGGGGGTTGGCAAGGGCGGTTTCGCACAGGCGGCGCGGCTGGCCGGCTTTATCGGTGCCGCTGGTGGATTCCTCTACTTCTACCAGCGATCAATTCGTACGTATCTCGACTCAGCACGAATATCCCCCCCAGCACGGAGTCATTGGATGTCGATTCGGACGGGCCCAGACATTGGAACCAGAGATTTGGTCCTGGGATCCTCGCTAACGTGACATAGTTCGGTTCTACGGCATGAGCGAGAACGCCCGGGAGATCCAGATGGACATGCGGGAGATGGTAGACAGGGTCAAGTCCGGCCAGACGCTCTACGGCGAGAGCCAATTGACGCCCTCGATGCAGGGTGTTGCTGCGCGTCAATCGAGATACTCGGCACTGTTCTTCGCGGTTCTGCCTTGGTTCAACTTTGTCAACCACAGCCAACACGGTGTCGACACGGCGAAGTACTACCAGCAAGCGGAGAGGGAACTGGAGGCAGAGCGTCTGGGTAAGAGCGCCTAGTGAGCTTGGTCGGGCGAGGAGATGTGATACATTATCGGGTCTGGAAGCGTGTTCGGCTTCGGAGACCAGGGGCCGGCAGTCCTGTGTACATACGGGGTTAGACGACTGGTCCGTAGACTTGGTCAACTGGGGTTTTCTTGCGTTATCAACATGCTCGCCACTGAACGAGTCGGATCATGTCCCATTTCGCGGCGGATTGGATAGATCGGTTGTCGAAGTCGCCATCAGACTGGGCCCGATGTTGAGGGGCTTCACCCAGCCAACGAGCCTCCTCGGGCAGAAGGCAGCATCCCCAAGCATCTGCCGGCTAGGCACGGCAGCATCTAACTTCCAATTCGAATTTGTCAGAATCACCCTCCTCAGCACCGAGTTCCCACGGCACACCGGGCGTTATGGGACTCAGCTCTCTAGACACCCACCGACACACAAACGCACACTCCCACTAAGCCACCATTGCCCAACTACGACATCACTCTCTCTTCACTAACCAAACCCCGTTCCAACCCCTCCCGTTCACAGAAGTCCCATCAGACAGACATGCAACCCCTCCCTCCCCTCTTCAAAGGCAAATCCCTCATCGGCTCCCCTCTCGCCAGCCCACCGTACGTGCCGCAGAAATTCGTCAGAAACCCCCTCATCAGACGGGACGCTCCAGCCCAGCCCAGCACCGAGCGAGCGAACGATCGATCGAGCTTATATCATTTATGCATGCGGCAGACGGTGCTGCAGACGGAATGGAAATCCCCCGATGCGCGGTACTGTGGTGCCCAATCTCGTGAGCGAGCGTGTATGTTGACCATCGGGCAGCAAGGGGGGGGGAGGCTAGGCCGGGCTGGGATGCATGTGTGCGATGTGGTGCGGTAAGCTAGTAGCGGCATGCGTATGTTTGTGGGTGTTAGGGGCACGCCTTTTGGGAGGGAAGTATCTTTGGGGAGTGGTACATGATCGATCGGGTTATTTCTTAGGAGAGTTTCCTCTTTGGGTTGGTGAGGTTCGTTGTTGATCTCGGGGTGGTGTGGGTCAGGGTGGATGTTTTCTTTACGACTGCAGTTCGAATCCTAGGTAGTTTTGCTGACATGATGATGTAGTATTTCTTTTTTTACTGGTTTAATCGCCATGTGCGATGTTATAACGTATGTACGAAAATGCTGGCTATGACAGAATATGCATACAGTCTTGTCTTCAAGACTCTCCTCCAAATACACGCTTCCCAGATCCTTTCCGGTCTCTTCAACGGATGATGGGGTTTTATCTGCTAATGCCTAAATAGATCGTATGACCACATGCCGAAGCGCTGAGCTCCTCCCTCCTTGCCCTTCTCTCGCCTCGACTGACGTCTACGAAGCAGGAGCGCACTGCGAGTAATACGGCGGCGAGACAGCCTTGCATGTGAATCCGTCCTGTAATAGATGTCAGTACAATATTTTATTTTTTTCTCTCAGGAAGACGATTGACATACCGCGCAGCTCGTGCAGCCCGAGAACCCATTTCCACCGCACTGCCCGTAGGCCGCAGCAACACAGCCCCCGGCATCCGAAGTTGTCTCAGAAGCCGTCTCAGCGGGGGTCTCGGACGCGGACGATGAGCCGCTGTCATTGCCGACGGTAAGCTTCCCAGAAGGCGCGATCGCGGTGGGCGAGCTGCCGACCTTGCAGGTGGCCTCGCAACCGCTGCAGGCGGCGCTGCCGGCCTTCTTGTCGGTGCCGCCGGCGTAAACCTTGGGGCCAGGGGCGACGTAGCTGTCGACAGCGGCGTGGATGTTGATCTTGATGCCGGGGTCGTTGGCGCTGTAGGAGCCGGGGATCTTGACCGTTGCGGGGGTCGCGGTACCGTCGCCGCTGACGGTGATTTGGTAGCAGCTGACGTAGAACTGGGCCTGGCCGGACTGTCCTGCGGTGTGGAGGGCCAAGGCCTCAGCACGCAGAAGGTAGTCGCCGGGTGCGATGTCGCTGGGGATCTTCATGTCCATCTTGCCGCAGCAGGTGTTGAGGTCGCGTGTGCCCCAGTTGTCGTCGTCACCGACCTTTCCCTTCTTGGACCACGAGTTGGAGAAGAACTTGAACCAGCCTGTCGAGCCGTCGGCCTTGCTGGCGTCGGACACCTTGCTCAGGTAGCCCTGGACGGGGCCCCAATGAGCACCGCCGATGGCCTCGCCGCCACACTTCCGGTCACCGGGTTGCTGGGGCGCTGAGTTAGTCTGGCCCTGGGCTTGGGGTTTGTGGATCCTTACCTGGTGCATCTCGACGGTCACCGAACCACCCGCCTTAACCGGGCACTTGCCTGCGACGCCCTTGGTGCCACCAACGTTGCAGGTGAACTCCTTGGCGCCGACATTTGTGAGAGGGCTGTTGCTCTGCGGCATGCGGATGCATGAGGCGCCGTGCTAAGAGAGTCAGTATGGTCTTAGGTGTCATCGTGAAAGGGGCTGACTTATATAATCGGTACCATCCACCCACAACTGCTGGAAGAGAGCGTGGCCGACCACCTCCTTCGCGGCGAGTGCCGTCAGGGCGGCTACGAAGGTCGACTTCATGGCTGCGTCTGATCTGAACCTGGACCGCACGATTCGAGATGCAAGATGGTGACAGGAGGTGTGAGTCTGGTTGAAGATGGCACTAGAGAGACAAACCGGCACGGGGGGAACCGTTTGGGGGCGCCCGCCTTAAGCTCTCGAGATATATACCTCGCTTTCTTGGTGCTGGGCCATGTAGGGGGGGGCGTCATGACGGCTGTCGCGGGCCTTGGCTGGCCCGCTTAGAACCATTTACCGGCCCTATTGGGACGTCTGGCCAAAAGCATCCTGGTCGGCGCTCCTCGGCCTCACTTCGATCCTTGTGACCTGCCGAGGTGATGGGGCCGGGGTAGGCTGTGGGGCCCCAGGTTGCTGATGGGGGCAGACTGCAGCGAACACTATACCCCAGATTTTGAGCGCGTTCTGTGGCATAGAAACAATTTGCGGCTCGCGGGCACGAGACGGTCCAGCGTGGAGTGCAGCTCGTCCGGATTGGTGCGTCGCGGGGGTTGCAATATCTGGGGTAGATTTACCCGGCTGCGCGGCAGCTATCGTTGCCCGGCTTTCCGCTATAAGACCAGGAAGAGGACGCTTGAATGTCCCGTGTCGGTTATATCGCCCATATGGACGGACACCTCCCGCACACTTGCCGAGCCGTGTCGTTCGTGCGGACTCTTGCGAAATGGACCTCGGTCCGGCCACACCTCGACTGTTTCGTTTTGCAAGTTTACATAATCAACCATTCTCTGTTTGGAGGGAGTGAGGTTTCTAGCTGCGGGAAGATAGCCGCGCTTGAAACTGTTCAGTTGCTCGCGTTTGTTGGTTGCGACTTTTTCTGCCGCCCTTCCCTCCTCCTGCTACGAGCCTAATGAGCCCTGTATAAAATGGCGCTCCTTCCTTCTCCCTTGGGGCCTGGCGCTGGTGCCCCTAACATATACTCGGGTCTTCGACACCACGTGCCATGGTCTGCACCGTCCCAGGAAACTCCGAATCCCCTCTCGGGAGAGCCGAGGCGGAAACAAAGGCATAACCGCCATACTCTTGCTTCGCTAACATCTCTAACGAGGAAGCCTACGTGATATTTAAGTCTGTGTAAACAAAGCCATAGGAAGTGGGTGTTTTAACGGCGTAGACCACCCACCAAGGAGCTGTTCAACGAAATACGCGAGACCATCCGAGCGAGACGTGCGCAGAGATGTTGATAGATAGGAAGACAAGTAACAAGTCTTGAAGTAAGATTAACGAAGACGCCTGGAATCTCAATCTCCCTCTCGACCTTACATTCAACGCACTATTCGTTACCATCCTATGTGCCGTTTGCACATTCCGTGACCTCACCGGCACTGGCCAGCAGCGGAGACCTCTTGGGCAAAGCTGACGTGGTTCTTGGCCGGGCACACTTCCTCCTCCTCGTCTTCGGATATCCTCCGCCGCTTCCTCCTATGCGGTGTGGCCGGAGGGCATTCGGCGGATAGCGGTGGTGTTGGGAGCCAGTCCGTTTGGCGTGGCCTCCGGTGCCACTGGGTTCCCCGGACCGACTCTGGTATTAATATCATTACCGCCTTTATCTTTATCGTTGTCGCTGTCATCGTCAGAGGTGGCCCCCTCGAGCTCTTCCTGTGCCTTCAACTCGGCATTGCGCTTCCCTTTAACCTATGGTGGCGTGTGCCCCATCGGCCATTCGTCGGCAGCGCCATAGTACATGACACTTCTGCATATCTGTTCTATGATGACCACATTGAGATGCTGTTTAAGCGCGGTCGCGAATTGGTATTCGAGCTTGTCGAGCTGGATCTTCAAGAGCTCGGCCGTATCACTTGAACCAGCACAGCATGAAGCTGCACCTCGGTGTCGGTATCTGGCTCCGTAAGGGTTTCGCTCGCTTCACCATCTGCGTCATACTTGGTGCGTTCCATCTCGCGTCGCAGGCGAACTATCTCGTCGTCGCATGTCTGCTCGGGCTCGACAAGCATGCGGCCGAGGGCAGCTTGAGTGCCATCCGCTTAGTTGTTCTGGCGCCGAGACGTCAGGGTGTCGTAGACGTCGCTGAATGCCAGCCTGGCGAGAGCATTCGCGGGTGTAAGGGAGGCAAAGGCGCTCTCTGACATTGAATAGCAGGTAGGGTGCTTACAGCAGACTCCGATGAGGCATATAAAAACCAAGCAGGGTAAATTGGCGAGTAGACGCGATAGCGAGCGCGGGGAGTGTAGGAGGGGGAAGGGAGCTGGAGGCTTGAAGGGCGTCAGGAAGTGTCTCAGCATTGGGCTCGGCTAGACGCCGAGCGAAAAGGGGGGGAGTGTCTCTAATGTAACGATGGTGTGAACGACAGGTCACCCAGCGCCCATTGTAGATAATCGGGATCAGAGGTCGTGCTTGACGGCCACCTTTTGAGTTGCGTCGCAAGAGGTTGGTTGGTTGGGTGTGTGCGATGGGGAATGATTGGGCCGGAACGCGCTGCCAACCCAGCTCCCGACCCTATTTTACGTCAAAATACCCCCGTTTGGAAGGAGCGAGCTCAATGCATTGTACAGACATTTAGCTTCAACCCAATCAAGCCGTCCTATCTAAAGACTGTCCCAAGCACATCTCATAATATATCCCCCTTTTCTCTAGCAACTGTTCATGCGTCCCACTCTCGGCAATCTTCCCATGCGAAAACACAAAAATCCTGTCCGCCTTCTTGATGGTCGACAACCGATGTGCCACGGCTACCGTCGTCCGCTTCATACCCAAGCCGTCCTCCCCACCTTTGGCGGCTGCGTCTAGTGCTGCCTGGACGACTCTTTCCGACTCAGTGTCGAGACTGGATGTTGCCTCGTCGAGGAGAAGGAGTCGTGGCTTTCGTATCAGCGCGCGGGCAATGGCAATGCGCTGCCGCTGGCCACCTGAGAGTTGGAGACCCTGTGAGCCGCACGGTGTGGCTAGACCGTCGGGGAGGGAGGCGATAAAGGTTTGGATGTTGGCTTGGCGACAGGCTTCTTCAATTTCATGGTCTGACACAGGAGGCTGATTGGGGTCGTCGGTGTCTGGCATGCCGAGTGCAATATTGTCCCTGATGGAGCCCTGGTATAGTACCGGCTCCTGCTGGACGAGGGCGATGGTACTGCGGTACTGACCAACGTGAATAGTCTTGAAGTCTACCCCATCAACAAAGACAGTGCCGCCTGTTGGGTCATAGAAGCGTTCGAGGAGGTTGATCATGGTTGTCTTGCCGCAGCCGGATGCGCCAACGAATGCAACAAACTCGCCGGGTTGGACCTGTGATCGTTAGCTAATGTGATGGGAATAAGCTGTGGGACGAACCTGTGGAGAAACCCCCTTCAGAACCTTCGTCCGAGGGCGCTGGGGATACGCAAACTCAAGCGCTTGACAGTCAATGGCCGCACCTCCATCGAGCTGCTTCTCAGGTCTCGGGGGTTGGTCGTCTCTATTTTCCGACGGGACCGTAGCTCTGAGACGAAAGATGTAGTTGGCGGCACGTTGCGCTTTTGTGATACCTTCCAGAGGAGTCAGTCTCTGAGCAGTTCAGCGTTAAAAGAATACTTACTGGTAGTGTAGGTGAAGAAACCAGCAGCTGCCTCTCCAGAGAAGATGACAGCGACAAAGACAACGTAGAACTGCGTGGAGGTGTACTCGCCAAAGGACATAAGTCGGCCGCCATACCTGGAGCCGAGTCAGATCATATCTATCCAGCAAGCATACGAGAAGACATACCAGAATCCCAAACCCATCGCCAGAAACGAAATCGACTGGCTCAACGAGTACCAAAACATGGTCCATACCAGGCTCTTGACTGATGTCCTGGCAATATGGCGAAGACTCCCCTCGTAGCGTTCAATGATCTGCCGCTCCAGGGCAAGCGAGGCGACGGTACGGATGGCTAGCACTGCCTCTGAAGCGATCGATGTGCTGTCTGCAAAACGGGCCGACGTGTCATCATCTAATTTGAACTCGAGCCGGATCCGCAGGTATCCCGAGAATACAAGCGGTGGAAGGGCGCCTAGGACCAATACAAGACCAAGTTTCCAGCCAACAATGATGGAAAGAATGCAACTGGAGATCAGGTTGATGACGACAATGATGATCAGAGCGATGTTGAACGACAACAGCTCCTGAAGACTCTGTGGCTCTTGTGAGAGGTGAGTGACCAATGCGCCGGTGGTGTTGCCCGGCTTGTCGAAGAAGGACATGTCCTGTCTAAGGATGATGTTGAAGACTTCGAGTCGGTAAGTCTTGATGGTGTTCTGAATCCTTTAGCATGGTGGTTCACAAATCGGGAGCTAACATACCTGGGCGAGGACATTGGAGAAGTAGCCGAGCAACGAGTATGCAGCAAGATTGCCTAACGCCAGAATGAAAAACATCAGGGAGTAAAAGTTGGCTTTCTCGAGCATAGCGTCGCCCGTCAGCGCAAAAGCCTCCATGATCCGCGAGAAGAGAATTGCTAGGGCGGGATACGAAGCACCTGTCCAACCACCCGTTAGTCTCACGATTCTCTACCGGCTGGTGAGGGCTCCTACCTCCTGCGATACAACTGATCCACACGATGAGAAACGTAGGCCAAAGGGCCCACTGTTCCCGCTGGAGGATGAAGAGGCTCTTCAAAAGGCTGTAGTTCGGTCCAACCTTCTCAAAATCTTCGGTGCCTTCGAACCCGCCGGAGAGGGCCGTTGACGCAATCTTCTCAGCAATAGCCCCTCCGTCCACTTTGTCTTGGATGCCATCATCCTCGTCGTTATCCTGTCCGAGGTCCTGCGCCCTTACGAGCCTCGAGTACGCGCCCTCCTGAGCCAACAGCCCGTCGTGCGTGCCCTGTTCGGTTACAATACCGCCGGACAAAACCACAATATTGTCGGCATCTCGAATTGTCGACAACCGATGGGCGATTACAACCATGGTTCGGCCGACGGCGACGTTGTTGAGAGCCTTCTGGACAATCTTCTCTGCGTTGGGGTCAAGCGCACTCGTTGCCTCGTCCAGAAGCAAAACACGGGGGTTTGAGATGACAGACCGGGCGATGGCGAGTCGTTGCTTTTGCCCGCCGGAGATCATGGCGCCCCGTTCACCAATCTGTGTATCGTACCCCTGAGGCATCTCCTCGATAAATTCGTGCGCAAACGCCGCCTGGCAGGCGTCCTCAACCAGCTTCCGTTTCTGGGGCTCATCAAGGTCTGCCATAAGCGTACCCGATAAACCATTGGCCACATTCTCATACACAGTGCCGTGGAACATCACAGGTTCCTGCAATGACATAATAAGCATGTGAGCATCGAGGATATCGGCCAGAAACGTACCTGCTGGACTAATCGGATATTTGTTCTCAGCCAGCGAAGGTTGTAGTCTTGGATATCCCGCCCATCAAGGAATACCTCTCCAACCAGGGGCTCAAACCAGCGCTCGGTCAGGCCAACGATGGTGCTTTTCCCAGATCCGCTCGCGCCTACAATGGCGGTCGTCCTGTTCGCCGGCATTGTGACGTTGAGTCCCTTGAGCACTGGTACATCTGACCTTGACGGGTAGGCAAATGTTACATTGCGAAACTCGAGATCCCCCCGGCACTCGTCGGGTTTGGCACCCTCGTCAGAAAGCGAGTCAATTTTGGACTGTCTGTCGATGACTTGGAACAGTTGATGGGCTGCCGCGGCGGCCTTGGATATCACAACAGTCTGCGGCGCAATCTGGGTGAGTGCCTGCGCGGCCAGGAGAACGGCGAAGATCACGGTGACGATGCGGCCGGGATCATCGATCTCGCCGCTATTGAACATCCGAATGCCCTGCCAGAATGCCAGCGCGTAGCCCGAATAGACGCAGAAGAACTCGGTGGAAAACAGCACAGCGTAGTTAAGACCCTTCTTATTTCCAACGACCTTGGCCTCGTCGAGAATGGCTTCGTACTGCCTGGACAGCTTCGGGTATGCCCAAAACGCGTGCGCTGTCCGGATTGTGGAAAAGACCTCGTCGGCGAGCTGGCCGGCCCTCCCATAGATGGACATGATCTCATTTTCTTGCACCGTGTCGATACCCATGCATATGGTAGTCACGATAATGATAGCGGGGACAATGCCCAAGGTGATGAGCGTGAGCTTCCATTGCACGGTGAAGGCGACGACAAACGCAGCGACGAAGGTGGACAGAGCTTGGATTGCGAGTCCTAGCTTCTCCGAGATGCCCTGGTTGACTAAACTGGCATTGGTGGTAATATGGCCGGCGACTGAGCCACCCTCAGAGGAGTCGAAGAAAGCAATCTCCTGCCGTAGCGTGTGCCGGAGGAAGTCGATGCGCAGCGAACGGATAATCTTGATGGCGTTCGCCGAGAAGAGGACAGTCCACAGATATGTGAGGACAAACTTGGCCAGGAAAAGATAGACAAAGTACAGTGTGTATTCGTTGATACTCGACCGGAAGTCGTCCGGCGTTGAGACGCCAATGGCAAAGTTGTTGAAGACAGTAACGAATCGCCCAAACACAAAGTTCATCAACGGCAGCACGACCCCTGATGCAATACAAAAGAAGATGGCTGGCGTATTCAACAGCCAGTCGACAGGCTTCGTATAGCGAAATACCCGCTACAGGAGCGGCAGACGCGTCAGCAGTGATCCGTAGCCTCATCGACCCGGATCAGGTCCCGGCACTGGCACTTACAAGATAGCTCCCGAATGCCGATCCATTCGATACATTTTGGCGTTCCGGCTCCGGTTTTGGGGCGCCGGAACCAGGGCCTTCAATGACCGTCGCATCCTTTACGACAGTGCTCGTCATGTCTGTGTTGCGGCTCAATAACCCCGAGACCGCCTACAATCGAGGAGAGTGCGCGCGCGGAACTCATAAGTATGGCGAGGCAGAGGCGTGAGAAATCGGGGCTTTTTGTTTACTTGTCGTCGCGCATTGTTCCATTGCTCGGTGGTACCGCTCCTGGATGCGAGGCCGAGCCTTTCTTCCCGCCATTGCAAAGTGGGTCAGCCGGGAGCTGCCTTACCACACCAGCTGCGGGATGACGCGCTACACGGCGGGTTAGACGGCGCCGACGCCGCGCGGCAGCGGTTTGGCCCCGTAAGCAAGCCTTGGCCGTCTTCTTTGGCCCATTCTAGACCCGAGGTCAGCCCCAGGGGTTTACGAGGCGGGGAAGCAGGGGATCTTGCGGAGTCATGCGGACGCGGCCTTTGAGGAGCGTCCCCTGCAACGCGGGGTCCGCGGACGCCGAAACATCTACAAACGACCCGAGCTGCGCCGCCAAACGTCTAAGACGCAGGAACAAGAGCGCACATTACAGCAGCTTCGTTTCTTGTCACGTCTGACTAATGCTGTTACACCCCAACAGAAACCCATCGCTAATTCTGGGCGGTTCAATCAAGGCCCCAACGTGCTCAGGGCCGTGGGATGGATATCGACCAGGAGGGAGGCCTTGGCGAGTCCACTGGGGATACTGCAAAGCGGGCTGTAGGTCTTCTCTCCACGCTGCCGAAAGATAGATGGGGCCATCCGGGACAGTCGCGTGGTTTTCCGAGCACTTCGTTGCACGGAAACCCGGTGTCCGGGTCGGTTGCTTCTTGGTCCATCGCTAACCCGCGGCCTCCGTGGCTCCACGAATAGTGTGACCAGTGTCGACTGCGAAAGGTTCCGCCCCCTTCGCCCTCACCCCCACTCCTACGTAGGCCGCAAATGCTCATGCGTGCTCCAACTTGATAGATCCGCTGCGACAAAGAGTCGCCTTGTTCAAACTGCCGAACCGCAAACCGGCAATGCAGCAGCTCAGGTGTTGGCCAGCGGCCCAAGGAGGTCCGCCAGAGAGTGCTGATATCAACCCAATAGTAAGATTCCCGTAGAGACCTGGAACTAGCAACCAAATGGCTAATCGTGTGTTTTGTTGTGTCAGTGAGCGCAAGATCGACCAGTTCGAGGCGAGGCTTGCAGGTATTGAGGGCATGCTTCGGGAGCTGACTCTCTCCCTTACCAACCGGAGCCCGTCGACAGCCGCATCCACGGCTGTCCACGACAGCCCCGCCGGTTTGGCATCAGGGCTGCAGGCCACACCATCATCCCTCCCAAGTGTCCATGAAAGCAGTGTCTACAACGAGGCAGACTCGGCGTTTGAGGGAGACTCGTCCATGGCGGCGCACTCGGTCTTCGCGAGCGAGTTCCTCCATGATGCTGTGACGCGGACATCATTCCGTATGCACAACCCGGAGATGGAGTCGGCACTTCAGTCTCTGCAGCAGATCGCCGCCATGCAGAAGCGCGATAGCGGGCACGACTCCCGGTTTGAGCATGTCAAGCCAATGCCGAAAGGAGGATTCCGTGAACTCCCCATGCCCCCAATGCACGTCGTGATATCTCTCTTGCGAGAAGTGAAGAGCGAGTCAGCCTTGTCCATGGTCAGTTTCGTCAACTAACAGACTTTCAGAAAAAGTACCTCAGAGCTTCACCCTCACCTGGATATGCGCCGCTCATCCGGATAGCTTTAACGAGAGATGTCGCTCGGTATACTTTCCGGACGAGGACTACAGCCTAACCACATTTGCCATCGTGAACGGGAGTCTGTATTATCTCTTACAAGAGAGAGCGTGGTATGCTGAAGGAAATGAGCAAGCCGAGTTGTTGCGATGCATGGAGATATGCCGCGCCAACTTCGAGACCGCGCTTGTCAATTTACCGCTATTGATGCCCGCATGCAAGGATAGTGTCGAGGTGCTGGTGCTGGGCGTGAGTTCGAAATCGCAGTGCCCATCCCCTCTCCTAACTAAATTCTCGTGTAGTCCACGTACGGCATCGAGGTGTCCAAGTTCACGCTTGCATGGAGATTCAACATTACGGCCGTCATCCTGTGCCAAACTCTCGGATATCACCGCCAGCCACCGCCAGCAATGGCTGCAGCGGACCTCTCGTCCGAGCTCAAGGCGGCTCTCTTCTGGTTTGCGTACTCGAACGACAAGTGCTTTTCTCTCCGATTTGGCCGCTCCTCGATGATCCAAGACTACGACATCACCGTCCCGCGCAAGCTGGGCGACAGCATTGTCCTGCCGGACCCTGCTTGGAGAACCGTTTTCCACCAATGGATCACGCATGCCGAGTTCATCGGCAAGGCTTACGAGCAGCTGTACAGCCCCGCTGCCCTGACATACACACCCGAGCGGCGAGCCGAGAGTGCTACAAGTCTGATTCGTATGTTGGACGACATCAATCGCAACATGCGTGCCGAACGCGAAGCAGCGGGCGTGACCTGGCCGAGGTCGCCAAAGGCAGCAGAAGGTGGTCCAAGCCCGTACTCTATCGACATGTCCATCATCTCCGATGACGTGATGTTCTATAGCGCCATGACGTTGATCTATCGGGCCATTCCCAACGAGCCGGGCCCCGAAGGTTCGTTGTACAATGAATGCATTGGGGCAGCGCGCAAGGCAATGGCGTGTCATCACGAATGTATGCGACTTGCGGCAACCGATCATGTAAAGGCCGGCTACATCCATTGGTTCGTTGCTTTCCCCCATGGTGTTAATATCGCTAATCGAAAAAGGACAATCCTGTACCTGCCGTTCGTGCCCGTCATCGTCCTCTTCTGCCACGTCATCGAGACGTCCAACTTGGAGGACCTCCAACGTCTTTCCGACTTTGCCGATTCCCTCCAGCCAGCGTCCAATGCCTCCAAGGCAACCGAAAAGTTCCACCGCGTCTGTCGGGTGCTGTACAATGTCGCTCGCTTGTACACCGAGGCAAAGGCGCAACAGGATGATGAGATGAATCTTGTCGGGAACGACATTGACATGTATTTGAGTCAGTTGGGCTTCATTCCTCAACAGGACCAGGCTCAGCAAGGGCCCGGCTTTGGTGATGGCGTTGACGAAGATCTTGATGCGAACCAAGCGATGAGGCTCAGCAGCTGGTTCTCGGCCAACAGGCATATCATGGGTCTTGTAGAGGGTGATCTGCCAGAGTTTGAGCCAAAGGCTTGGCCGAGTAGTGCAGAACCCGGGCGGTAATACAATGGTTTCTGAAAACCGATATATGTGTGTGACAACGGCGCATTCTGTTCAGTCGGTTGGTCTCCTCGGGTCGTAGACTTCGTACCCCTCGTCCTCAGTTTCGCTCTCGACTAGCTCGCTCTTCGGGGCAGCTTCAAAGGCGGTTTGTGGTCCCTCCTCTTTCTTTACCGCCTCATCCCTCTTTGGCCCGGCAGCTGCTGGTGCCACATCGTCGTCGACTGGGACGAAAGCCGATTTGAACCCAGACTTCTTGAAGCCTCCCTTCTTGAAGCCGCCTCCGCTCGGACCAGAGCCGGCGCCGTTGCTGGCAGCCGCCTCGCCCAGTTTGATGCTGATAACTCCTTCGGCCTTTTGCTCCTGACGACGGGCGCGAGCCGCGGCGTTGGGGTCGCGCACCATGGCCTTCATGTCCTTCAGTCGCTGTTTGTGGCTGTGATCGTAGCTACTCAGATGAGCCTCGTAATCGTTCATGCGACTGTAACCCTTCTGGCAGAGCTGGCAGTAGAATGATTGCAGAGCCTCGCGCGCCGAGGAGGTCTGCGCCGGAGGAAGAGTTTGATGTCGCTGGGTCGGCAAGGTCAGCAATTGCGGGACACGCCACAGGGTGTCGGACTCACAGGAGGCATCTTGTCTGTCCTTCAGGGTTCGTCGCTTAGTCTATCGTGATAGTGGGAATGCTAGAAGTTGCGATCAGCGGGTAGTGAGGTAGTCGAGACTGAAGTTGGTTGTTGGGAGTTCCTTTCCAGAACTCTGAATCTTGAAAACAACAGCTCGCGCCTTGCCAAGACATGACGGCCCCTGCGGATTGTGGGGTTCTGGCACCCCCCCCACCTGACCAGCGAACCCCGGTCGGCATTGACGGCCCCAATGCACGGGACTCAACCATCCTGCAACGGCCAACTCAACAAAACCGCCAAACAACACCCTTTAGACGGCAATTCGGTAGACCGCGAAAGGGACAATCACACGACTTCAGACTAGAAATCCGGCGCGCCGGTTTCTGTCTCTCAGCTCACCATGGATTCAGATTCGCTGCGGACCAAAGCGTCCCAAGAGACACTGGCGTCGATGATGCAGCTTGACCCATCCCCGATTGAGTTTCCAAAAACCGAAAAGGACCTTCCGCCACTCCCCGAGCAAGACGAAGACTTGGAACCCTCTATCAAGCCCCGATCGCGGTCGGCAACCGGCGTCGGACTCAGCGGTAGCCATGGCGCAATCTACTACCGTACGGCTCCCCTCGAAATGCCTTCACGGTCCATCGCTAACCTGGGTCTTAGTAACGCGCATCCAACGATACTCTAGCTACACGTTCTCCTTGTTCGCAGGGCTCCACCTCGCGACCACATCGATAATCCCCATCGTTGCCCGTTCCGTCCCCGCCTCCGAGTCGTACCTCCTCCTTGCCCGCGAAATCTACCAAACCCCGCTCTCAGAGCCTCTCCTGGTCGGCCTGCCCATCCTCGCACACGTAGGCTCGGGGCTCGCTCTTCGCCTCCTCCGACGCAACCAGAATGTTCGCCGTTACTACGGTACATCCGGCGCTACTCTAAGCTCTGGCTGGCCGCATTTCAGCTACATCGCAGCTTCGGGGTACGGCTTCGCGGCGGCCCTGGCAGCCCACATCTTTGTGAACCGCGCCCTGCCGCTCGCCGTCGAGGGGGACAGTGCCAACATCGGGCTCGCCTACGTTGCGCATGGGTTTGTGCGACACCGAGTGACGAGCTGGGTAGCCTACAGCACCTTGTTGGGGTTGGGCTGCGGGCACATGATCTGGGGATGGGCAAAGTGGTTCGGCCTCGCGCAGGGGGCGGGATGGAACTTGGAACGTCATACAGGGAATGCCACGGCCGATAGAGACACTCGGAAGAGGAGGAGGAGAAGGTTGCTGATGATCAATGCTGTTGCGGCTGTCGCGACAGCGATTTGGGCGGTTGGCGGCCTGGGCGTGGTCGCGAGGGGCGGCGAGACGCCAGGCTGGGTAGGGAGGTTATACGATGGTTTGTTTGCGAAGATACCCGGGTTTTGAGGAGCTGGTTAGGATCGTAGCAGTGAAGGAGGCGGTATATATCCTTTAGTCTCGAGGAAGCATGAAGTCGGAGCATAGAAGCATTTTCCAGTGGCGGGTCAGACGCAGCATTAGACAGCTCAACCTGAATACAGATCGTTTTGTATCGCCTCAGGTGCAATACTTCCAGAGCGAAATGACGGGAATCAACTTTTGTCGAGTACAGGCTGATCAGGGAGCAGAAGTCAACACTTTACCCAAGGACGTCTCTAACAGAAACCGAAAATCTACACCCGGTAAGCATTGGCATCTCAATCGGTGTGGATTGCCAATGATGTTCACTTGGTAGTCGGTCTGCTGACCCGACAGCTCGGGGCTGGGAGCCACTGAGAGCCAAGCAATTCGTTGCCATCCCGAGCTGCCCCTGATGATGTCATTTGTCTTGCTCCTTCTCGCGGTTTCAGGCGGTGCACCGCCCTGCCGTCAACAAACTTGCGAGACAATTGGCACGCAAACAACAATGGATCAACAAATTCTCGCGCCGTTCGATCCGTTCCGCTCCCGTTATTTTCAATGACGTTAGCCTGTCTCCCACTAACTTTTTTAGTTTCCGGGAGGCGTTCCGTGGCCTCGCTCAAGGAATCTACAATGTTATATAACCTCGCGCCCCGTATGAACATTAGGGGCAGTTTCAAGCAGCTTCGCTTTCCAACTCCTTGCCACACACCGCTAGTCCGCAGATTCACCAGTAGCCAAAGAAAAATGGGTTCCGTCAACAGCGCAATCCCTGAAGGCGTCAAGCTCCCAACAATCAAGCTCGACACTACGCTTGCCGAGCTCTACCGGCGTGCAAGCCCCAAAAACGCCAACATCCGTCTTGGCCTTGTCTTTTGCGGCGTCAACAGCGGCCTTGATCTCAGTCCAGAGTTTCCCCGCAACACCAAGTATCTGTACCAAGATAGCCCGTTCAATACAGTTCCCCGGCAGGAGCTCACCACGGACAATGTCGACCTTCAGAAATCACTCGCGATGAAGTACCTCAGCTTGATCCCCCAGCGCGACGCCTTCATCTCGGGCAAAGCGCCGGTCATTCTGTTCAACGTCGATCAGACCCCCGAGCAAATAGAGCACGACCGGAGGGAAGCTGAGGCCACCATCTCGGTGCTGGATCCCACCCAACGGCCCGAGCTCGTGTTTTGTCCAGGCCCTGCAAGCATCCCAATGGAGGAGTACGGGATTGACAGAATCGCGTACAAGATCGTCGCGGATGGGCTGCAAAACTATCCCCTCACTCACGATCTGGACACGCATTGGTTTCTGAACAGCAAGGCGGCCCTAGCGCTCTCCGGGCTTCCCACCCCCAGGTGTGAAATCATCGAGGCTACCGGGTTTGCCCCAGACGCAAGCACGTGCTGCCAGATCTGTACGACAGACAAGGGGGAATTGGTTTTCATACCAGCGAAATGCACCGGGGATCGGGGCGTTTGGCTCAAGGAGCAAACGGAGCGCGTCGTGAAAGTTATCGAACAGCGGTCGGTGCCCTTCGTACTCAAGAATCAACAGACATTCGGTGGCGCCGGGACCTGGGTTGTCTCGACTGAGCAGCAGAAACAAGACCTGCTCAAGGACATGTCCAGCGAGGACGGTGCGCTACGAAAGCTGCTTTCCCAGGTCACAAAGTCAAATCAACACTTGAAACCAGGAAGCATTATCATCAGCGACCTCGTCAAAAATCCTATCGGTGACTACGGTGTTACTTTCATCGCGACAGAAAGTGGTGAAGGCATCTTCCTTGCGGCGTCAGAGCAAATGATAGACGGGAACAACGCATGGATCGGCAGTACGATAAACTACGCGCACCAGGACAGCCTTCGCGAGAAGTTCGGTCCCCTGATGGAGAGGACGGCTAAGCTCGTAGCCGAACACGGTTACTTCGGGCCAGTCGGAATTGATATCCTCGAGACCAAGACGCCGGGGCAGACAGACAGCCACACGGGGGAACAGACGGCATATCATATTGTCGACTTGAACGTACGCACCTCCGGCTCGCTTTCGCTACCGTTGTTGAGTGGCCACTTCAGCAGCCGAGGACTCAGCTGCGCCAGCAGCTTCTCGGTGACCGTAAAGGGGACTAGAAAGGAATTCATTGAGAAATGGAGGGAGGAGTTCGAGGCGGGAAAGATGTTCATCCTCAGATGGTACGAGGATCTAGAGGCCAACGAAAGCATCGCCGATGTCGTAGTCGGTGCCGAGGACGAGAAGTCTCTCCAGAAGCAGATGAAGAAAGTACGGGATACAACGGAGGAGGTAACATTTTAGACTAGGAATCACAAGCGCGGCGCCAGCATACAGGTAGAAATACGAGGACAGGCGTAAGGATTGGAGGAGAACAAAGCATATTCGTTTATTTGACCACAATTAAAACCTTGATTTCCGTCCCTCTTGTCGCTCACCAACTCAAGCCCCCAACCCAGCCTTCATCGCCTCATTCAACTCCCTCTCCTCCTCCTGATAAACCGCAAACCTCCCTCCTCCCATCCCCTCCACAATCCCCTCAATCTCCCGAATCAACGCCTCCGCATCCGCCCTCCTCCCCTCCCCCTGTCCCCAAACTGCCCTCGCAATAATCCTCCTCGCATTAATCGCCTGCGGCGAGTCCCTCCCCAAGCTCGCTCGCCCATCCATAACCTCACACACCTCGCTCTCCACCCGTTCCGCCTCTTCAAATTTCCCCGTCTTGACCAAAAAATCCGCAAACATATGCATCGTCACAAGATTCGCGCTGTTCACACCCCCCTTTCCCTCCCGCAGCTCAACCATCTCCCGTATCGTATCCTCTGCTTCCGGCAAGCCGAGAGCTTTCTCGTAAGTGAAGATCGATTGCTTCAGCGAGCGCCAGTGCTCGTGGTTTACTTCGTGGAGGGGCTGCGGGGCGACGGCTGCCTCGGCGGCGGAGAGTTTGGACTTCAGGAGGGAGAGGAGGAGGGCGTATTTGGAGGGGTTGGGAGCCGTGGAGGTGGAGTCGATGGGGAGGGCGGAGAGTTCGGACGGGGAGAAATGCGAGAGGAAGTTACTGGCGGTGCAGTATTCGATGGTGTCCCTGGAAGGGGGGGAGGGGGTTAGTACCTATGGAGAAGGGGAGGGGGGGAGAGGGGGGGAGGGTGGAGGGGATGGGAAGTTAGCGGGGGAGGGGGTTATTACCAGAAGGGGTTGACGGGGATGGGCTGCTCCCAGCCAAAGGATTGGGCTTCTTTGGTGTTGGTGACGTTTGTGGTGGAGTAGCGCACGGCGGTTGATTCGGTGGGCTCGGTCATTTTGACGGTTGGCGGGTGTTTGGAGTTGAAGGGGATTTGTAGCGGTGGATTTTGAAGTGGTTGGTATTGATGACAGAAGGTGAGATGTGACCTGTGGTGTTGGGCGAGGTATTCAGTTCCTTTATGTTCAAATGTGAAGCGTTCACACCTGCCTAGAGTGGAGATTGGGAGCAGTTGGATCTGGTTATTATGGCGGTTGTTGGAGGGTTACATCGAGATTGTGCTGCCGTCCAATGTCGTTGCCTGATCAACCTACCCGGTTGAATCCCGCGGGAACATCAACGCCCAGATCGCGGCCGGCCCATGAGCGGCGATGATCTCGGTGCCTAACGATATTCTATGTGTCCAATGAATAATGCCTGAGAAATTTAAGGCAGCCATGAATCGTGGGTCATGTTCCTCTTGCGATGTGTCTGGTGTGGGTGTCGAAATGGGACAGGTCAAATAACGTGCCACTGCAACGAGATATATGCGATGCCTACCTAGGTACCTCGGTAGTACCATTTTTCCTCAGCATTTTGTTGTGTGCTTTACATAAAAAATCATCTTATCTGGTAGACAGTGGCCCAATCTCAGTCCCATATCCGTATCATCCGATCCAATGCTCTCGATTCGCCGGGCACGCACAGTCGACGGGCTCAGTCAAGGACGCCAACAATTCATCGTTCACTTGCCTTTTCACGGCCCGAGCTATCCCCTCAACGCTTACGTCCCTGCCGACCAGACCGGAGATGCTCTGCAGGATGCCTTGGATCTCGCCTATGCTGACACCGCCGTCGGACGGTGCTATGCCCTGCTCAACGCCGCCGGCACCAGATGGGGGTTTGCTTTCGACGCCTCCGCCACCGGATAGGGGCTTGCTCTCAACGCCGCCGCTGCCGGATAGGGGCTGGCCCTGGTTGGTGCCTCCGCCGCTGGATAAGGGACCTCCTTGGCCGATGTTGCCGCTGGAGCTAGCGTGCTGGTTCGAGGGAATTTCTGCGCTTGTTGTCTGTCTTTGCACTAGACACCACGCATGTCAGTTTCTGGGGGTGGGTAAGGTCGGGAAGTGGAAGTATATCTCGACATACCTATGGGGCCAGCCGATGCGGCAGTGCTAAAGAGAGCGAGAGCATACAAGAACTTCATTTTGGCGGGTGTGTGTTGAGACGTAGAGGTGGTTGAGTCACTGGGTTGATGTCTGTGTTGAGAAATTGAACAAATGGTGTTTGACGAAGAATGATAGCATTTTATAGACGAGAAGACTTCAACAGCCGTGAGAGTCTCTCTTCTATTCAATATTGCCGTCGAGCACTAGATACCAATGTTGGGGGCCGCCGTACCCCTGTTTCGTTGAGTGTTGGTGACACCATCTGAAGAATATCACCAATACGACGGTCCGCGCGGCGCAGTGGCAGGAAGCGCAGTTACGACGCGGCCCCCGAAACAGCTTCAAAGTTCTAAAACACCACTGAAGATTCAATGTTTCAAATTCTGACGAAAATATCAATATCCATCTTCACTAAGACTGTAACAATGGGTAGCATCAACAAGGAGAATCAACTGCCGATGTGTGCTGTTGGTTTCAAGATTCAATACTGCTGACCACCGCAAGTAAGGCCAGCATGACTTTTACCCCGTCAGCTTATGAACTCCGAACACGAGAGCTTTGGTGTGGACGATTTATAGTCAGACTTACAAGATAATGACGACAGGATGAATCCTGCAACTGTGAATGCCGTCTGGGCGTCGCCCCCGCGAGACGTCCAGATGATTCCTACCATACAGGAGCTCACCCACGGTATGGCCCCGGCAACTGCAATCCTTGTGCCATTCCAATGCTCGGCAAACTCGATTGCGTGGCGCTTGTCGGCCTCTCGCAACCGGAACACCCATTTGACCCATTGCGTCTCCGATGAGATCTGGTTCGGGCGGTGGTAAGCGTACACGATCTCTTGCAAAACGAGATCGTCCAGTGGGACCTGGACAGGCCGGGTGGTCGGTGTATACTGGTAATTAATGTCAACAGGTTGCCATGAGCAGGTAGGGGAGGAGATCAACCAGTATCCCCAGCACGTACGGCGAGTATCCGAAAAGATCGCAGCGACTTCAGCGAAAAGTAACGCCGGATGAACGTACAGACGCCTCATCTCTTCGAACAGCATTTCGTCAGTTTCGATGCATTCAGGATGTAGTTGCTTGACAAAATGTAGATATGTCTGCTCGTTGGGAAACCTGGACTTCAATGCCACCCTGAGCTGTTCGCGACACAGCGCCCGAGCCCCCCGAGCGATAACACAGAAGGTTCAGCGAGCAGGTTGGCTTCAGCGTGTCGTATAACTTGGGGCCCTCTGGTCCTGCTTGCTGAGACCCTTCGCCTCCAATGATGTAGGGCCGATGTTGCTCAGACTGTATTGGCGTGATGTCGGGTTGAGGAAGAAGAGGGAGAGGAATGGCCTCCAAGCTGTAGGCTACAGAGTTGATATCCCCCCCACGTAAAGGCGTCCATGAGCTAGAACTAGAAGAAGCCCCAGCAATAGAAGCCCCAGTTTCCAGACCACCGACCGTAGCATCTGAGTTTCCATCTTGGGGGGTAAAAAAAGGGTGTTGAGATGGCCGAGGAAGCACTTCGGTCTGATGGAATGGTCCTGGAAAATGCCCATGGTTTGCTTGGTTCGCCCTGTCCGGCTGGCCGGGAACTGGCATCCCAGTTGCCGGGAAGTATGAACTGCTGCTATCGGCTATTGGCATACCGGGTATCGGCAGCGGGTTGAAAACGGTACCGCCGACCACCTCTGGTAATTGGGTGGGATTACTTGATGTGTCATGATCTGAAGCCCAAGCCCGTGCCGGAAGGAAGCCTTCAGCGCCAGTATTGTACAGGAATGGGAGCGACAGAGGGGGCTTAAACCTATCCACTCGGGGCGGGCTCGTAACGGAAATGATATGGTCTATCAGACCAGGCCATGCCGTCGCTCTAGTCGCCGAGTATTTGGCCGGACCCTTGTCGCCCGGAGACAGCCAGCTCCTTGCGGACCGGCTCAGGGAAGGTAGGAACGACGGAGGGGATCTCCAACTGGACGTTGGCCTTTCGGCAGATGGAGGCATTTTTGCAGCTGTTTTGAAGAACGAGATGTAGTAGGATGTCAGACCCGGAACGCTCTCAGGAAAGCGTGGACGGCCAGGACAGGGAATGCGTCTTTTCATTCTTCGAAGCGCTGCATCAGCACCGCGCACTTTCTTGACTTCACAGCCTTTGTCAGTACCCAGCAGATATCCCCACGACCGAGCCCGGCCTAACTGCGTCAGTCACGAAATGTGTACGTCCAAGTACATCAAATATACTTGCGGCTGCGAAAAGGAGATGGAGTTCATCCAGTGTCCAGAGCGCCAGGGGACCAACGTCAAATGCAAGCCGATTGCCAAAGTATGCGGCAAGGATTCGACCAACTACTGTTCGGGGCACTTGATTGCAAGAAACATACCAGCGGGAAACGAGACAGTGGAAAACATGGGCCTCAACAAAGAGGGTGTTGAATAGCGAAGTGTCAGCATTTTATGTAGAACAGAGCACATACATGACGATATGATGGGCGGGTTCAATCAATACATTCAAGTCTTTGAAAACTTCCCGAAGTGCCGCTCACGTAATATCCACAGACTCACAGTTCGGCTCATCCCATTTTTCTCCATCCATCACACCATGCACGTACGCATCTCCAATAAACTTCCACACATCACCGTTCTTCCGCAAAACCAGCGGCACACTAGATCCCCGAAGCAGGAAGACGGTGTCTCCCTCCTCCACCGCGCAATGCGCCAGCCCGATGTAAGAGTTGTCCAGCTTCACCATCTTTCGGTTCATGACATATCGACCCTGCAGACGATGCTCAACAAGCGGGTCGTTTCTCACCAGTACAAAGACGAAGAGTAGCGTAGCGTAGAACGCACCCATGATGTCGAAAGAATGCAGAATGCCTTTGAGCGCGAAGTTCTTCCGCCGCATCAGTCGCTCCCACGACCTGGCTGCCTGCTGCAGAGTTGGGGAGCTTTGATGCTCACCTGCGCAAATGGTCTCCCAAAACACGCTGTCCGTCTTCTCACCTGTATGCTTGTAGGTGTCACCTTCCGTGATAACTGATTTCTTCCACAGAGCAAGGACATCGCGGGCGCGAAGGACAGACCGCAGCGTCTGCATCCAGCCATTGCGGATGTCTCGGAAGCGGCTGACTTCGCCGGGGAGTTTGACCCCTGGGAAGATGGGCCCAGCGTAAGTTATGGTGCCGAGAACATGCCCCGGGACTGTGAGAGTATCTCCAGAGATCACCGGCCGGTAGCGACTGTCTCCGCTGGCTGAGAAACGACAGCAGTCCTGCCCGAGGCCGTCACGAGCCTCAGCACCAGCAAGTGTCGCAGGTCCGAAGCTCCACGTGTAGCCTTGGTCCAAATCTGGTTCAATACTCCAATTGGGGACCCATGACGGCAACCCGCCTACGCGGCCGGTGTTCATGGATGGCAGCCCGCTCAGAATGTCCAGGTTTTCGTCGCGGTTCATGATCCTCGTAGCCAACTCGTGATAGACGACAGATGGCGTATCCCAATTCACGTACGTAACCCTCACGTCTTTGGCGGCCGACTCGGGGCCGATCAAGCCTGCGAAGGCGAATATCTTGTCCCGCTGGTCCGTCGCCAGACACCGCTGGTGTCGAATAAGGACTCCCGGAAGGCTACTTTTCCGGCTCTTGTACAAGAGTCTCTCGTGATCGATCGCTGCGATGTGCTGCGGCGAAGGGAGAAAGGCGAGCGGGAATTTGACACTGGAGAGGAACTTGAGTGCTTCGGCGATTTCGTCCCAGTCGTACTCCACGTGATCGAAGATAATCGTGACTCCTACCGAGACAGCCGCTTCCTGGACGACCCATGCCCGACGGAACCACTGACGGCGGAGCATGTAAGCCATGGCGATGTAAAGTGTCCCCGAAAATGCGCTCATCCTCCGAGCTTCCCCGGTCATATTGTGGAAAGTTCCCACCGTAGGAACCTTCCTCCGATCGGCCAGCCCCAGGATCGGAATCGAAAGGCGTATGCACGTCCTAGATGCCAAGGATATGCGTGGTGTACCTGGGCCTGCCATGGTACCCAGCCATACCAGCGTTCGCTGGGAGCGGGAGTAGATGGACCTCATATGCGGGACCTGCATCGCCTTGTCCAGGGGATCGGACTGGTCGATACAAATGGCATCAGCCCAGAGATGGCGGGCCCGATCGCTGAACCGCAGCCCTTGGAGGGCGGCCGCAAGGGTGGACGGTATCTTGAGCTGCTTCTCGTTACATTTGATGAGGGTTTTATCGTGCGGATCGCCCCAGCAGTACGAGATTGCCTCGTAGGTCTGCCGGGTCCCGATGGCTACCTCGCTGAGGCGACATTGGATCGGGTCTGAAGCTGTTCCTGGGAGAAGTTCGACCAGCCGGAACGCCTCGAGTGTTGACGGGCCATCTTGGCTGGCGCGCAGCCGGGTGTATCGAAACGCATCCCCGCTCGAGTTGGTGCTCTGCCAGCGCCGCGGGAGAATGAGATTCGAGGGCCAAGCACGCCCTGGTGTCCGTAACGCGCAGAGCCGGTGCACTGGGTTGCGCGCATGAATTGACATGAGCTCATTGAAATATCAAAACGGTTTGTTGGGGACAGGATGCGGGAGGTTGGAGCTGTCAGCTGAGAAATTGTCGCGTCGCACTTCCCCTCACGAGAGGGACCCACCATGAATTGCGAATATGTTACACACGATGCACCCGCCAAGTCTCCGAAAGCATCCTTTTGCGCGAAACGACTACTTTTTCAACAGAAGCACAAGCGAAAGCCGAAGGACGCTGCCAACCTTATTTAGTACTGGCCAGACAGTATCGCGTTACCTATACGTTGCTTGCATTGATTGCATTGGTGCTCCGTTTCTTCCAACCCCATCACCACCCTCGTCGGATCGACAGGGGTTGGTGTTTTCCAAGAGCAAGCCCACTGCGAGTCGAGTCTACTGATGAACGTGGTATAGCTTGCCGTCGGTTTATCATCCGCTTTACTCTTTTCGAAACCGACAAGTTAAGTGTTTTCAGGTTGCCAGACCATTCATGAAGTATAGAATACCCCCGCGAGACCCTGACACAGACAGCAGTGAAGAGACACGACAGATGCAACTGTCTTCGTTGCTAATATAGATAGTTTGGTTTATAGACTTCAATCGCACGCGATGGATGTCACCTAACCGATCGGGCTTGTTCGCCAAATCAAACATTGTCAAAACTCCCTATCAGTTGGCTCGCCCTGTTTCTTGAAGTTCTCTGCATTGACAACAACATCATCCCTTTCATTTTCGGTTCGCAGCGTCGCTTGAACCTCCCCTACCGGAAAGCTTGACGACAGCCCTCTCAGGCGTCACGCCGAGATTAGTAGACAGCAAGAGGAAAGTCGGCGAACGGGCACCAACCAGCCGACAGGGGTGTATCGTTTCTCTGATGGCTGCCACGAAATTGATCCCGGTTGACAACGTGGTGTGTGGGCGGGAGGCACAGCAGGCAATAAAAGTCCCCTGCTTCCTGTTTGGCTGCCCGAGCGCCAATCCAGCCTTTGGGAAGCCGCAGACGTTGTTGCCCAGCAATGGAACGTGGGCTAGCGGCGGGGAAGCTAGTCCAATGCCCGTCAGACATATCCCCAGGTTTCCAGGAAAGAATCTCAATCCGACTAGACGAGCATCTCTGGGGTCTGGTCTAGGCTTGATGGAGCAAGGGAATGACATTCGGCTTTGATGGCGCAGGTATTGAGGTGCTTGACTCCAAGTTCCCCGCACATTGTCCAGACTTTGGTCGAGGCCAGTGCATGTCAGCCGTTGTCAGAACATCGAGGCAAGACACAGACCCCTCCGCCCAGGAAATTCGGGACGGGAAGGGCACCCTCGATGCCACCTCGTTTATGTCGTCTGTCAATCCGCAATTAACCTGAAAACAACACCTGCATTCGGCGAACGCGTCAGTTCCAGGTCGTCGACACCGCTGCCAGTGTCGGAGAATTCAGCATTCGGCAACCGATGGCCGAGCTCTGTCAAACGACTTCCCGTCAAAATTGGGGAAGTGCACTAACAACATCGCGACCGGAAGGTCGGCATTTTAAAAACTACCGGCAGTCAAGCTACCGATGTACGGCGACCCCAAAAGGTCCAGGAGGTCACACGGCAGGCTTTCCAGGTGTTGGGGCGTCCCTATTCGCTGTATGTTTGGTTTGTCACAGATGCCAAAGACCTGGGCCCAACCGCCCCCTGGGGGGTTCCCCAACGACCGAGCGCAGCGCTTCCACAACCGGTGGACGACGCGTCCCGGGGTATCGAATCGGTGAATGGTCGCCGCCCTGCAGCTATACCGACCATGGTAACGCATCCACGGTTCGACCGACCATCCTAGCGACAACACACGTCGCCGACCTGTTGCCCGCCATGCCCGCCATGGCCACAGATGCTACGCTGGGCACCTCCGTGTTACTTAAGACAAGCTCTCCGCACGTCCGCCCCCTCTTTCCTTGTTCTATCGATTTTTTGCCAGGTCGCAAACACCAATTTGATTCATTTGCCGTATCTGACTGGCCTGACATACACAATGACGACTGAAACCACACATAATGGCGGGGACATCATCCGCGGCGTGTCCCACGACGAGGAAAAGGGACTCCATCGGACCACCACGGGAGTCACCATGTCGCCCGAGCTCTTCGAGAAGCTCTACCTGACGCCGAAGGTGCCCCACGTTGGCGACTACAACCGGCGCTTTGCTAACCCCACAGCACTCGGTTTTGTCGGGTAAGTGTTCCTGTCGCGGGATGCTGAAGTAATCTCACACGACTTCGTCTAGCTTCGTCATCTCGACATTCACCTTCTCCGTCGTCCTGATGGGATGGGGCGGCGCTCAGGGCTTCACGCCG
>Ga0247770_1000627_pt1 | contig 33150 bp, 28 predicted proteins | sample UWRJL136409B6_FD_179943 | JGI IMG/M metagenome (GOLD analysis project Ga0247770, IMG submission 179943) | Plant litter microbial communities from Arlington Agricultural Research Station in Wisconsin, United States - UWRJ-L136-409B-6 | ecosystem: Environmental > Terrestrial > Plant litter >... | reverse complement strand
TTTTCACAGATAGAAATAGAAATAGTATAGTGGTAAATAGCGTAATATTAATTAAAGAGGTTCCCAGTTCGAATTGCATTTGTGAAAGTGAAAAAAAAACTGTAAATTGTAAATTGTAAAATAAAGCATGTAAACTCTGTAGAATAAAGCCTGTAAACTTTGTAAAATAAAACCTGTAAACTCAGTAAAAGAAAGCCTGTAAACTGTATAAAATAAAGTCTTTAAATCTTAAAAAATAAAGCTTTAAAAAGTAGGATTTATTTTTAATTATTCTTTTATCTCTTTAAATAGATGTATTGGCCTCCGGACAGGTTTCTGTCGCTTTGTTCGCTACACTTATTTAAATAAGCTTAATACCCCACGCCAAAATTGCTAGGAGCGAAAGTGAGGAATGGAGCGCCCCGTAGCGTAGCGAAGGGCTGTCGCGTAATGACGAACGAAGCGACGCCAGCAATTTTAACAGCTATAACCCACCTCTTTAGCTCCTTGTAACAGTAATACTAACTACGGCCTACTGTTATTAAGTATAAGAATAAGCTCTTCAAACTAGTATTTAAAGCTTATTTTAACTAACGTTCTATTTGAATTGAGTCCTTAACACCTTACATATAAGCCTAGAACAGAGGCGTTAAGCGCTTAGGGGGTGTAATTAAAGATAAAATCCGATTAATGCGAGCTGGAGTAAAATTACTAACTAAATTATAGCCTGAAATCTCTAAAGCTGCAGTGTATCTGTATAACAGAACAATAAAATATAATTATACCTGGAAGACTCCGCACGATTGATTTTATACTTATATAGCTTACAGTGACGGCTGTTATTAAGAATCAGAAGCCACACTAAGCCCACCTTCAAGCTTACAGCTGTAAAGCTTTCACCTTAAAGACAGAAGTATAAACGAAGAGTAATAAGCTACAGCGCTTAAATCCGAAGGCCTAGATCGGCTACCTGGTTGGCTATAGTTTAACAAACATCTACAGGATCTGGAACCCATTAGCTAATAAGATTATTAATATTAAAGATGTTATTTTTAACGAAGAAGAGCTTTTCAGTGGTAATATTAAGGCCCTGAAAGCTGATTGTCTGCATGTACAGCTAGATAAATTATAACAAACCCTCCTTGCTCTAAAAGAGCCAGATTTAGAATATTTATAACCCTCTGTAATACAGTAAGACGAAGAAGTCTATTCAGTTAAAGAGGAAGTTGAAGAAGAGGCTTAAGAAGAGGCTGGAGAAGAACTGGAAGAATTTCTATATTTATACTTTAAATTTAAGCTATATCTTACACCCTCTCTCTTACCAGCAGCAGCCCTACTAACTAGAGTAATCCAATAAACCAGTTACGAAGCCACAGCTAACACTACAGAATTTAAACTCTGGATGGCTTCCTTTACTGCAGGACAACTACTGTAACCAGTATAAACTTACAATAGCTAGACTATTATAAAGGCTGTAATTTAACAGCTGGCTAGACGGCTAAATGGTTTCCAGTCGCTCTATAGCTAAAATTTACCTCTACTGTTAAAATCACACTATTAACTAAAGAACTACCCTTTCAGACCTTAGTTTCTATAAGCCGAAAAAGACTACTTGCAGAGCCATACGCAGATGCAGTTATGGAGCGAGGTGGGTAAATAACAGCCACTAGGCTAATAAATCCTAAACTGTATATAGGTTTACATTTATAAATACAACCTAGATAGCACTTTTAAAGGGTGTAAGGCTAGAATCGTTATTAAAGGTGATTAGTAAAAGCTAACTACGTAAGAAACCTACGCAGCTATCCTTACAGCCAGATCTTTCCGTACAGTTATAGCTATTACAACTTGGTTTAACCTTAAATTAGTTTAGTACGACGCAGTTAACGCCTTTATTAACGTAATCCTTTAAGACACCATCTATATACAAATGCTAATAGGCTACCGGAGCCCTAAAAAGATTCTGCAGTTAAATAAAGCCTTATACAGCTTACAGTAATCTCTACTACTTTAGAAAAAAGAACTTATAACTACCTTACAGGCTTTAGGATTTTAAGTTATTCCACATAAGCTTTATATTCTGATTCGGAACAGTATCCTCGTTTTCTTCTACGTTAATGACATTATTTTCAGCTACTGTAAAAAGGATACAGCTACAGCCTAGGCACTGGCATTATAACTGCAGTAAAAGTACTAACTGACTAGTGGAAATAACCTACAGTGGTTTTTAGGTATTAAAGTTCTGAGAGATAAGACTAAAAGCTTAATTTGGCTTTCCCAGACAGCTTATTTTGACAAGATTATTTCATTAGCTACCACATAGGTAACTATAAAGGCTAAGATTCTAATAGCTGTAGTTGAATTATTACTATACGATGGGAAAATTAAGCTTTAGTTAGTTACAGCTTTCTAGTAAAAGACTAGATTAATTCTATACGTTGCAGCAATTACTAAGCTAGATATAGCCTTTACAGCCTTACGGCTAGTTAAATTTAATACTAATCCTAGTCTAGAATATTACAAAGCAGCTAATCAAGTGCTTTACTACCCTCATAACACTTAGAACCTAGCCTTACAGTTAAGGAGTGAAGATAACTTTATTATAGCTAGCGATGCCTCCTTTACTAATAACTCTATCGATTGAAAAAGCTTATAAACTTATTCTATGAAGCTATTTAGTAACTTAGTGGGCTGGAGAGCTAATGAGTAAAATACTATCACTATATCCACTATAGAAGCCGAGCTTCTAGCCCTGGCATAAGCAACGAAAGAGGGCCTGTTTATAAGCTAACTACTTGCTGAATTAACTATTTAACTAGATAACTACTATATCACTATCTAGTGTGATAATAAGTAAACCATTTAACTAGTAATAGCTGAAATAGCTACTTTGCAGATTAAACTCTAGCATGTGGATATTTATAACCATTAGCTTCGCTAGGAGGTGAGTAATAAAATAATAAAAATCGAATTCACACCTTTAAATAGTATAACGGCCGATAGCTTAATTAAAGCCCTGAAGTTTCCACTTCACTAACGGTTCCTCTAGCAAATAGGGGTTACAGAGTTAAAATAAAAGTCATCCGCACCTTAATTCTAGGGTTTCTCTTATAAATTAAGATGTAAAGATGCTCCTAGAAGGAATCGAACCCTTAACCTTTCCATAAAGGAGTGAAATGTATCACCATTATGCTACAGGAGCTGTTATTAAATGAAAGATTGTAATTCAGAATAATAAGGTCCAGACCCAAGCCCTGTTAGATCTAAGGGGGTGTGTCAGAAAGAAGGGGGTTTAGAGGCCCTGGGCGTCTAGTCAGCGGAGCTGACTGGATACCTAGCACTGCCAGTACGCCAGTGAGCCTTAGCCACCAGAGTGACGAAGCCTGAATCCTGCAGAATAGTCTATAAAGAAGCCTCTAGCTTCCAGCCAGAGCCAGAGGAACAGAGAGAGAATACAAGTAATACGATCACGCAGTTGTAACCCTTACAATTCCACAGAATCCAGAGTGCCGCGCTTTTAACAATTACGAAATAAAATACTAGTAAGTAATTAGGGAGCTGTACCCTAATGCCGGTTAGTGGTACCTTGGCGCTAAAATACTATAATATAGTGTTGTTTTACAGTCCTACTGTAAGACTTGCTCCCGATTATTAATTTAATTTATCTACCTATCTTGTATTCCTTTACAGGTTGTGTAGCTAGCTACACGCGCGCAATGGTGATTTATTCCGTAATAATTACAGTAATATATATGTTAAAAACGGCTTTTTCAGTATTGACAGTATTAATTCTATTTTTATTAACCTTATAATTTAAATTTAGCGCTTATTCTCTATTAATCTAGATAAGCCCCTTATTGTATTCCTTAATACTAATATTTACCTTGCGTTTAACAACTGGAACAAGTTCGGATTACCGCTTAATTAACGCTTATCAGACATCGACTAGCGGCTAGTTAATAACTTCAAATTCAAAAACTATACAGGTTTGGTGTCTTTAGTTGTATATATTTAATAAACCAATAATATAATAGCCCAGGACATTAATTAATATTTCCGTAAAGGGTTCAAAGAACCAAGACAGCTATTTAATAATTGGGCAAATATAGACTTTTCCGTCCTCTAAGACTTTTATTTTTCCACAAGTATATATCTTACTATTAGAACCTTTATAAATATACCATTCCATTCTAATATTAACTAGCTTATAGGCATTTTTATAGTAAAGCTTAAAAATACTAAAGCCAATACTAAAGGTGTGGGGTTATTAATATTAAGGGGAACTAGGGACTTAAAGAAGTTGTAGGCTAACGAGAGATAAAAGCCAAGGGTATTAGGATCGGTATAGTCGTAGCCAATAATAGTATATATCTTACTACTACCCAAGTAGCTATAAGTAAAATAGTTGCATATACTGCCGCTTATAACAATTAAAATGAACGGGACAACAGTGGTTTATTAGACTGTGGCGTTGGAGGATTCGGGGGTTTGCCGGAGGAGCCATAGTTGTAAGCGAAGTGGGTTTTAATAAGTTCTTCTCGCGTTTAATTTTTCCTACATCCATTAGTCTCAGAATAATACCGCTGTTATTAGTATTTGATGTTGTGGTTTCAACGTCCAGAAAGCAGAACAACGGACTCTCGCTCGTGGTAATGGATACCCTAATAGCATAGCTACATATTTTGGTAATTACAATAAACAAGGCATTTGGTATAGTATATATTTCCTTAAATGCGAGGTTAGCGTCCCGCTACATTGTGCAATCCACGGCGAAGGGCTAGAAAGGTGAGGCAAAACGGGATCGGTGATGTGCAGGTTGGAGAGTTGTCACAGGGCGAACCAAAAACTGGCTTGAGAGAAACTGCTGCATCGGGAGCTTGCGTCAAGACAAGCTCTGCTGGTATCTGTGATTACATGCGCAGAATGTTTCGTTGCATCCTGGTCATATGCGGGCCTCGTCATAACAGATAGAAACAACAACTCAACACAACCACCCCTCAAAACACCCCCGGAATAAACCTCGCAGTCTTTGCATGCCAAACCTCCCACTCCTCCCCAAACGCCCCCCTCATCATCTCCTCCTCCTGCACCACCCTCATTCCCATCGTATAGAACCCAAACGCCACCCAAACCGGCACCACAACCCACCTATGGAACTTGATCAGCCTTCCATTCCCACCCCCGCTAATCCACTCCGGAACCCAACACCCCAGCGCAGACTTCATTCGGTACGTCAACACCGAATTCGCAACTACAATAGTAACAAGCGCCGTATAACTCGGGTGCTGTACATATGCATAAATCCCCGTCATAACCAGCTGATCCGGCTTCGCAAGCGTGAACGTGAAGTTCCTCCCGAGCGCAGAGTACGACACCAATCGCAATGGGACTGCAAAAAGAAGTACCACCAGCGGGATCACCGTGGCGCGAGACCACGTCAGAAAACGGGTGTCGATCTGGCTCTGTTGCTGACGGAAAAGGAGGAGCCAGCGCGGGATGTTCGGATAGAAAAATGCGAGGAGTGCGAGGTGAGTTGCGAGGATGACGGGGGGAAGTGGGCCGAGGGTCGTTCCCAGTTTACTGCCTGCGCCCAGTTGCCGCATGAAGTCGCCGGTGGAGGGGACGTCGGTGTTGCCGACGACGGGGTGCGGAGGGCTGGTGCCGAGGTAGGTTCCTATTGCGGATAGGAGGAGGGCGAATGCTAGAGAGGTTTGGACGAAGGAGGGCATTGTGGTCAGATAAGCTGCGTTGTTCTGTTTCAGTAGTGTTAAAGAAATTATTGCTGGGGGCGGACGGAAAGTTCTTCGAAGCGCTGGGAGTTGTCTCCCTGAGGGAGGCATGAGAAGTTGAAAGAGGGCTTCGGACGAAAGGTCGAGAAAGGCGATGGAATTATATGGTGCACAGCCTCATCCGAGCCCACACAATATGATGGTCGCACACACTCGCCCGGATAAGCGGGACATTGGAATGCCGACGCAAAACCTGATGGACCCAGTCAAAACGTTCGGGCCGTGCATGTCTTTTGCGGCTGGGTTCGGAGATGAACAACGTCAGCGAATGAGATCGCATTCTTGAATGGACTTGATCGGTTCCGCGTATTCGCAATGTTGCCTTCAAACTCCCCCACCATGGTTGTAACTCGGCAGTCTTCAGAAATAATGGCATTCTTTCGCTTTCAAATCCTTGCGACCACGAGCAAAGAATAACACGGGAGCCTCCTACGCCTTCTGGGAACCATCATTCCCTGGTTTTAATACCTTCAAACACGTCGACCTAATTGCCCGCGGATTCGAAGCGTTTAGGAGTCGCCGTTGTGCTATAGCAACGGGTCCTCGCCGAGTTCCAACAGTCTTAGGTGGAGGTCACCTAGGTTAGCGTGGGTGAGGGCCTCGCGGGCCGATGGCAAACATGTTAAAACTATTATATCTCTTATGTTGTTATGATACATCGCCAGCTACGGCTGAAGGGACGCACTTCTTGTACCTCTTTGGCAAGCCATCACGTTCCACAAGGACCTCTTCGATTCTTATGGGTGAAGCTTCTTTTCTGCTTATGCTGTTTCGATTTCAGTACGCCGCATTGATTCAACCTTGGATTGTCCAGAGAACTCACTCCTGTACTTCACGTCTCATTAGTTGTACATGAAACCTACGCTCGTCAAAATCTTCGGAGATACTGGGCAAATCAACAGCTGAACTTCCTGGAAGGTGGGTATGCAGAAAGTCGATAGAACCTGGGTCCTTTTGTGCCTCGCTGTACTTCTGTGATGATCTGGGCCCCTCCCAGTCCCAGACCAAGTATACACCGTGAACTGGTTGGCGTTCCGTAGTGCGTGATAAATCTTCAGTCGAAAACTCTTCAGGGGGGTCCTCTGAGGGGATGATTGCACTGGTGATGACAAGGGCATAGTCACCACGCAGTCGGATAATCGCCGGGTGCGCTGCCCCTTCAATAAGACAAAGCACATCGCCTGACAGCACCGGAGTTGCTTAGGCCTGTGTTGGGAGTACTCCATGTTGCCCCAAGGCTGTGGTGTTGTAGGTGTTGGTTGTACGCGCGTCAGTTCCAACTCTACCACAGACGCGACGTCTTGCCAGAATAACTGCGACCTGTTCCTTTTCCCAAACGACCATTCCAACCTTCGGACCGAAGATGTAACGTGCAACACGGTGGAAAAGTGTCTTGAACGGCATCTGATAATCTTGTTGTGGAACGTTTCACTAAGGGTACGGAGCTCATGGGAGCAGCGGAAGTGCAATTGCAAAATGACTTGATTAGGTAGAAAGGGTGGGAGCGAAGCTCCCAGACTAAATACAAAAGAGAGCTCCCTGTGTGTAAGGAGAGCACCTGACGAAAGGCTCCTGCGCTCCAGCCTAGCCTGGAGCGGTAAGGCGCCTGCGCGCCTAAGCGCCAAGAACTGCCGCTGCAGTTCGACACACCCCCTAGGTGCTCAGAACTGCGTTCTAAGCGCCTGAACGTTCGAAAAGAAGTTCGCTATAGATAGAAAATAATAAGGTCCGGAAGCGAGTTAAGCTTGTAACTTCCCAATTATAATCGAGTTAGTACACAGTCGCATTTTCGGCACACGTTAAACCGAAAGCGGTAAGCTTAGGTAATCTAAGCTTCTTAACTCCATACTAAAAGCTCGTAATCTTTCCCTCCATTTATTTACTTTCGTTAGGCGAATATAAAAAATTAAAAACATTACTATTCTCACTCCCACTCCCAGCTACTATAACCAACGTAAAGACCACAAGCTCGCGCCCCAAAAAAACGTAAGTCCTACTCCTTCTACTCGAAAAAACTGTCGTTTCTACTTACTAACGTGCTCTACACATCTAATTCTCGTCAAAAGCGTAATTAATCTTGTCTATAAGTGTTTCTACCACTCTTTCTTCTACTCTAATTTTAACGTACTCTACAGTTAAAAGCTTCATAATAAGAAGAGAGCACTTACGGCGTAAGTTTCGTTTACTCTTATCGTTTAAGAGCAGCGGCTAACTTTAATTTAAATGCTAAAAAGCCTAAGCCCCGCGCCTACACCTTAACCCCGTCACCCGAGCCGCTTAGCTCCCCCCCCCACTTGCCCTCCCACAAGAAAGATAAGGAAGAGGAGGAGGAGGAGGCTAAACCTCTTATAATACTAACGTAAGTGGATTCGCTTTTACAGTAGTAAATGCTCGTGTCTAACTTTAAGCTTTTAGCAGGAAGAACAAACCGCGCGCTGCCAAGTCGCCTTACCCACCAGTAATTACACTTAAGCGTAGTAAAGTCTGTTTAAGGTACTTACAAAACGCCATCACTAGTAACAGCAATAACCACTACTATAAGTTAGTCAGCACTTCAGCATATTACTACTATTACGCTAACAGTCACTCTTATATACCAGTATAGGTACTCTTCCTATAAACTTAATCACATACTCAGCTAACTTACTACTTAGCCTATTCTTAATTAAACCTTTCGGGGATAAGTTTCTTACAGCCTTGCAAAGTAGAGCTCCAGTTACTGTAAGTCTCCTATATTCCGTAAGCTAATTCTACTCTAACTGTTTATAATAAGAGCTTAAAAACTATAAAGTTATACTACAGGCACTGCTTACTAAACCTTTAACTTAGTTAAGCTAAGAAGAGATTATAATAACTGCTAATAACGTTTTACTTAATAGCGCTAATGTTATTTAAGGCTCCAGCTCCTTAAAGGAGCGTGTTATTACTATAATCGGTAAGCTCGTTAACTTAACCTCCTACATTTAGCGGAACGTTATATCTAACCTACTGTCTTATTACCTTTAAGCTTATTTCGTCTTTTATTACGCTTACAGCATTATACCTTCGTACACGGAGACCGCAGGAGCAATACTCCCTTTAATCTTATAACTCCTCTACTACAGTTCCCTTTACTATATAACTAGTATCCTCTAATCTTATAAGCGTTACGAAATACTTAAAACACTACCGTAAGAGTAGTTTAATAAGTCCATCTGCTAGCATCTGTTACGTAGGAAGATATAAGACTTTAAATAAGCTTTTAACGTGCTCTTAGCAAGCTTATATATTATAAATATCAACGTGCTAGAGCTTAATATTCACTCTTACGTTCTCTCTAATTACTAGCCGTATCGTTTACTAATTATCATAGAAGATCCTCCAGATTAAGCCAAGCTTGTAAGCGATATCGGCTATAAGCCTCTTAAACGCTATAATCTCTTTAACTACATACGTAAGCGTAAGTAATTTAGCTTTAGTTAACAACGTCGTAACTATATATTAGTAAGCAGCTCTCTAGTTAATTACATTATTAAAAAGCATTATAATATACCCTTATAATAAGCAGTGTATCTCGGTATTATTTATAAAAGAAACGTCACTTATAATTATAAGAACCTCTTACCTTACTCCGCTATACTTAATCCCCACGTATTATAAGCCGTACAGGTACCTAATCGTCTGCTTCGCTACAGCTAGGTACTCTAAGCTTAAGTTAGTAAGAAACTGTAAAAGGATTAAAGCTGAAAAGGCTACGTTAAATCGGATTATAACTACTATATATAGAATAGATCTTACAAACTCTTAATACTCCTTAACCTCTGCCTTCAACACACTCCCTATATTCTTAAGGAGTTCTACACCAGGGAGGGGGATACTTAGGAACACACCTTTTAAAAGGTTATACTGCTTAACGATCTTCTCGATATACTAATTATAAACTAGTTAAAGCTTTCGTTCGCTCTAATCTCTAATTACTTAAATGCTAATAAAGCTAGTAATCAGCCCCTTTTCGTAGACTTCGTATTTCGCGCGGAGCTCCTGTATAATAACTTCTACAGCTTTACAGTACTCTTTTACAAATATCACAAGGTAATTGTCTATATAAAAAAGCACATATACGGTCTTATTCTCGTTAAACGTAAGACATAGCTCCTTATTTAACAAGGTAAAGCTAAGCTCTACTAACGTTAATGTAAACTCCTTATACTATAGCAGTAATAAGTCACGTAAGCCGTACAGCACTCATTTAAACTCGTAACAAAAGCCCTCTTCCTTAAAGCCATTTAGAAGCTCACACACTACTAAGAAGTCATCGTCTCGCTCGGCATATAAGAAAGCCTAGACTATATCGAACTGCTAGACTTCTAAATCTCGTTAAGCAGCGAAAGCTATCATTATCCTAAACGAGTAAGCAGCTAAAGTTACTATATAGGTGTTCTAAAGCGTGTTAACCTCTTATAAGTCACCTCTTATATAGATCTTTACCTTACACTTATTAAACGTACTGTCTTTATAAAACTTATAAGTAAACACCTATTTAAGTGGGAGTAGCTGTAAGTATACTGCAGTGCACTTAATCTTACACTACGTTTCTTTACGCAGGAGGTGCCGTATCTCAGCTTAGCACGCCTCCTTAAACTGTAAGCTAAACAGGTAGTTATTAAGATCTCTCTAATACTTTAACAGTTATAATTTAAAAAGATCATCTTAATTAAGGTAAGGTATACTTAAGAAAACATTAAACCTTACCTTTACTTAAAGTATTACCGTTTAAAACATAGCGTATAACATCCTATAAGCTTTACTCCCTTCTTTAATCACTGTTCGCTAATTAAGTAAAAATATTATAAAGAAGCCTGTAAAGCTCTCGTTAAAAACTAAGTAGTCGATTCTTTCTTTACTGTAGATCTGAACAGTAAACGCGTGAATTACTAACCTAGGCGTTCTAAAAGGAGCTAACTGCCCTTAAAATCTCCTACTCTGTCTTGTCGTAAAAGGGTAATTAATTCGTAGGCGCGTGTTACGTATTTCTAATACTTCCGGCTCCACTATTATAATAGTATCTTTAGTTAAATCTTCTAATAAAGTATCTTTATACTCTTCTAAAGCTTTATGCTTAAAGGTTATAAATGTCTTATCGTTACTATCTTCCTATAAGTAACTGTTTTCCTTAGAAGTTATACGTAGCTTTACACTATTAGTAGAAACCTTATCTCGCTATTTTAAAGTTTCTCATTATCTAGACCCTTACTTAAAAAGCTCCTTAGTTTCTCTAAACCCATTACCCGTTAATAATAATATTTTACCCGTTAGTAAATAATTACCTATTAGTAATCTTACACTACTTTTATTAATTAAGTAAGCTAACGTACCCCGAGCTTCTAGCCGCGATTCAGCCTTTAATGTTTACTCCAGGGTTAAAAGTCCTCATTTAGAGCTCGCAAAGCTTTATTTAAGCCTTATAAGCTTATCCTTAATCTAAAGGAACGCTACACTGTCTCTAAGCGCGCTTACCCCTAAGTTTTAACCCTTAAAAGCATCTTCGTCTTTAAATTCAGTTAGAATTTCTTTATTATTAAGCTTAGACACAGCATTTAGGTTTAAAACGTTAGTAAGAAGCTTAAGTATAGATATAGCGTCCTATACTTATTACTTAATGTTAATAAAGCTAAACAGCTGCTAAGTGACCTACATTAACAGTACCTTTACTTCCTTAGTTTCCTTTTTATAGAAGAGCTTCTCATTAAACACTACATTACGCGTTATAAGCACCGTTTTTAGTTACAGGCACTAAATACAGTAAATATTAAAGGTAACGTAATTAATTAAATACTTAATATACCTTTAAAGTTTAGTCTTAAAACTAAGTTTATCCTGCTCTACCTCTTACCTCTTATCAAGAACGTAAGCTTAGTAACCGTAAGCGTAAATCCTGCTCTAATCTAAGCAGTAATTATCAGCTAGGCTCCTATTAAGCTTACTTAACAGAGTGTACTACTGGAAGTACTGACAAAACCATTTTACAAGCTTCTCGTTAAGTAATAGCCAGTCGTTTCAGCAGTTAGGGCTTATACCGTACAGGTAAGTAACTGCACACAAGCTCTTAAGCTAGATTGATTTAAGGAAGTTCGCTCCCTCTCTCATCTTAATAACCTTCACAATCAGCTCCTAGCCTACACGCTTACTCCTACCGTTCAGCTTATATATATGTAACGGAGTAGCTTTAATCTCGATACCCTCTTTAATCGCCTAGAGCTAATATAGTATATATCCCTTAATTATAATTACAGAAGTCTTTTAATCTTAGCGTATAATACATACAGTAAGCCCAAACTGCTACTTTACCTAATCTATAAAGTTTTTAATAGTTCTAAACACTTCTAGCCCTTTCTTATCCTACAATACGTAACAGAAGAGCTTACCACTATACTTATCCTTAACTATAAGCAAGTAAATTAATCCGTCCTATACTTTATTAAAGTAGAAAAGATCTTAACTAACTTACAGGAACAGGTAGTAAGAGAATCCTTCAGAACAACGCCTTAAAATAACTTAATATAAGTACGCAAACGTATAATGTTTACAGTTAATAATCTTTGTACTTATAATCGCTACATTATATGCTTGCTTAATAAGTTTCCTTAAAGCATCTAGTCCTAAGTGGCCTACGTAAACGTATTAAAGGCTCTCTATATCCTCTTATAAACGTAACTATTAGTGTAAATACTTTACTCCTTATATTATTATAATTATTAACATCCTGTTTACAGCACTTACAGTAATAAGTATAAAGAAGTTTAAGTAAACGATAATAAAAGTATATTAAAGGAATATTAAATTATACTAGCACTCTAGCTTCCTTAACACTACGTTCTTTTCTATATTACTGTAACGAAGTATACAGTTAAAACCACAATACTAAGCTCCTGCTTTAACGATTAGAGCTTCTAAGATAATGTTAACATAAAATCCTTCCACTATAATAACTTCATTAAGTACTAGATCTTCAGTATCAGCCCCTACAGAGCTTATAAGCACCCTAAAGATCACACACTTACCGTACCTGGTAATTAGGAATAAGCTAATCCCCACTTAGACGTGATCTCCAGCTTCAGCTCGTCAGAAGCTCTCCTTAACTAATAGCGATTTATAATTAATAAAATGCATTACTCCGCAATTATTAACTAAAGTACTGTCGGAAAGTAAGTGCTTAGTAAATCCAGTAATAGCGAACTACCTTATCACCTTAGTAATTATTTCCATTATATAAACGCTAATCACTACAACGTTAATAGATCTTAAGAACGTTAGAGTAGTTAAGCTGTCTTTACTTAAAGCGGCTAAAGCAGCTCCCTATTTCTCCTAATAGGTTTTGCAAACCTTAAACTACTTAAAGCTAACGAATTACACTTTAACCTTCTCCCTAACGTTAGACGTCAGCTACTTAGCGCGCTTAATAGTATATGTAAGAACTGATCCAGTAACTATTAAGCGTAAGGTATAACAGTTAGCAGGTAACTAAGGGTGCTTTTCTCTATAGGGGTAATCCTTCTTAAAGCTCTATTTAAATTTCTCCAGTACTCTAAAGCTGGGGTTTCTATAATCAGTATAAAACACACTACTTAGTTAATTACCTCCTCCAGTCAAGAATTTCGTTTCGTTAATAAACGTTAAGATAAATCTAACGTAATATATAACTCCTTTCGTTAAAAGCCCCTAAACTTCTTATTCCACCAGCTTAGCAAGCTTTAAACCGGCTTATATAAACGCTATACGCACTTAGATAACCCTAAGCTAGTCCTTAATAGCTAAAGAGCCCTTAATCTCTATAATATTAAGACCTTCTACCTTACGATAAGCTACCTCTTAATCCTTTATTTATTACTCCTTTAACATATTAACACTTTTAATTTATTCTATAACCGCTTAGTACTCTTAGCGCACTAGGGAGGCTAATAAGGTTTAATTAAACTTAAGGCGTTCTTTTAGAAAGCGTACGAACCTTTAAATTGTAAATCTGCCGTTCTAAATTATCTGTTACATTACTAACGCCCTGAAGCTCTTATTAACTGTATGGTCGACCCAGTTCTAAATATACTAGTACGCTCTAGTCGTTTCGGTTATAACAGTAACGCAAACGGTAGCCGTAACTACCAGACAATTATATTTATCCCTAACCTCTTCTACCGTAACTGTTTTAAGATTTAACTTATTCACAGCGTCTCTTAAAGCTTTAGGCGTTTTCTCCTAAAGTATAGTATTTAGGTTATAAATAACGGTCGCTATTTCCTATCGTTCGCTTATAAGCTTGTAAATTATCGTAATTCTCGGCTTAATGTGTAGATTCGTTACGTCAGGAGCAGTTAGATCGATCAGGTCCCAGATCCCTTAATTTGTTACATAGTATTCAAGGGTCTTAATCCAGTCAGGCCAGTCTTATAAGCTCTTAAACTTCTAACTGTCGGTAGGGATGCCGTTATAAAGCGTGGTCTCTTCAGTTATAATAAGCTGGACCTATGGATTGGCGAATGGGTTTAGATTTGTCAGGTTAGAAAGGATTTTACGCATTATTAAGGGTTTTACAGAGGGCGCTGCTCGTAAGCGTCTCTAGTACTTTATTCCACACTTTACTTAGTTAGATAGAGCCGGACTTATAACTGTGGAACGTTTTACTGAGGGTACGGAGCTTATGGGAGTAGCGGAAGTGCAGTTACAAAGTAACTTGATTAGGTAGAAAGGGTGGGAGCGAAGCTCCCAGACTAAATATAAAAGAGAGCTCCCTATATGTGAGGAGAGCACCTGACGAAAGGCTCCTGCGCTCCAGCCTAGCCTGGAGCGGTAAGGCGCCTGCGCGCCTGAGCGCTAAGAACTGCTGCTGCAGTTCGACACTTGTACTACGCTTCTAAGGCCAAAAGTATCAGAGCTCGTACCAAGGAGAGCGAACACCTTGTCGTGCGGCTTGGTGACTTCGTGGAAGCGGTACATGTCGAGGAGCTGAATTAACGGCCGAACATTGAGGGGGGATCGCAGTGAGGTAATGACGCCGTTTGGGTCAGCGTCGAAGGTCTCGATGGTGGTGATTCTTCGAATAAGGTACGTGGAGGTGTCCAGCATGCTCTTCCGGTAATCGTCGAGAAGATCAGGGTTGTCCTTGTTGATCAAATTTGCCCCCTCGCAGAAGGCAAGACCGTCAACCTCGAGAGATCCACACAAAATTGTGACGTGCCGTGCGGCGGCGATCTCTTGGAGAACCTGGCGGAGAGCGAGTTAATAAGCCTTTCATGAATTAGACAATACAGACGAAGTATCCGGGTTGTATCTCCGAGTCTGAAACTAGGGGGGGGTTTCCTGCCCAAACACGTTGAAACCATGACGCTGAAAGCAACATCTCGAACGCTTCAAGTTGGTCTTCTTCCGGCGTTTGGGCCCCATTTGCAACGTCTCCGCTGGCATATTGGCACACTAGTTCTAATGCTTGACCATGCTTTCCAAGGTTCCCCAGCCAAACGACCACCCGGATTGCCTTGGCGTAAACCATTGACATGACCTGGACCTGGCGGGACTTCTCTTCCGTATCACCTTGATTGATGTATATTGCATCGATCCAGATCACACGCTCCAGGACGGGATCACGGAGCCGTTCCAAGGCTTCGCGGAGGTTTGCCATGACGGGAAAATCCTGTCCATCGACCGATATGGATTTGGTCGTCTCCGGTGAACCCATGCATAGGATAGTGTTTCGTAAAGGTGTGACCGTTGCCTTCTAGGGTTAAGCGTGTAGATGAAGAGGTTACATTTTATCGGGAAGTGCCAGCGGTCATTAGCGCGCGGCATCAGCCGAAGCGAGCGGATGTGCCCTGTGTGGAGAGACGTGGTATACTGGTAAGATTATGTCTTGGCTCCCACCATTGGCCATTCCAGTCGAAACTAGCTCGGACATGGTCGAGACTCAGCTGTCTTTCGGGGAAGTAGCAAACATAGAAGCGGCGGCGAACGGCGCCAGTCATGTTGCAGTGGATTTTTCCCTTGGGAAACCTGCCCACGGAGGAATGCGGCCTAGCGGGGCTGGATTTGGTGGGTACCCAAGGGCTTTGGCGGTGAAAGATGGTGGGGAGCGTTGGTGTTTGATTGATCGAAGTTTCCCCCGGCTGCTTCAAAAAGATACTCCGAAGTGGGGCTCTTTCAATTCCTGCCAATCGTCCCTTCCAAGCCTTGACCAGATGGTCCCGTGTAACACCCTTTCAGCATTGCAAATTCGACACCACGAGATCGTTCCCCAGTTCGGGATTGACTCAAGTACCATGCGACCCCCGAATCGGCATGTCGCGCCTCGTAACATGTCCACCACACCGCGAGCTTCCAACCCGCCCCTATCATGGCGAAGCATCACCAACCCACGTTCGCCAGCCCAGGCAACGCTAATGCTCCGTGGCTCCGGCAGCCCGTTGCCGTCCGTTGAAACGAAGATACCCCTCCCTTGCCGCATCACGGCCCCGCAACCCACCCGTCCGCCCATAAAGCCGCCCTTCGTTGTTTTCTGAGGTACGTACATACCTCGTAGAAGGTGCCTTTGCGAACCTGTGTACCATAACCAGCAACTTGATCAACTTTGGGCCATGAGTTCCGAGACCCCAGACCCCGTGGAGACTCTCCCAGCCGACCATTGGGCCCAGCAGGTGCGTGTCGGAATTTCGAGTTATAGAGGTGTTGGCAGCGGGTGCTCAAATTTGGCGCGGGACAACAGCCCCTCGAAGATGACGCCGACTCCAGCTACGATGATGCCGCGAGTTCCACAGCGTCGCTGTCGTGGAGTATCTTTGAGTATCGAAAAATCTACGGACGGTCGTTCCACAGCGACAGGAACACAGACGCCGAGTACTGGTACGTTGCGCCGCCGCGAGACATGACAAGCGAAGTCATTTTTGACTGAGAAACGCAATGCGACATAGGACGCCAAATGATGAGAGGATGGCAGAGGCGGGCGATATCGCGTATGTTGCTCTGTCTGACTGTGGTCGCCGCCTGGTTAAGCGAGCTGCTGTCGATTGCTGACCGCAGTAGCCATCACACCGTCACCGTCGCCCTGGACAGGGCACTCTTCTGGGCTCCCTTGAAGTATGACATTCAGGTGCGCTGCACCGATACACTCGCGCGAAGCTCAACCAGATAACACGGTCACAGACAGCGTTGGACGTGGAAACCGGTTCGGGTGTGTTCTTACCACGCTCCTGTCCCGTTAGCATGGAAATGAACTCTATACTAACACCCTCACGTCAGGAATCTGGGCAACGGACTTCGCAGACATGTTCCCCGGTTGTACAGCCATCGGCACCGACATCTCGCCTACCCAGCCGACCTGGATCCCACCCAACCTCAAGTTCGAGATCGAGGACGCCACGTCGGTCGAGGGCAGCGCAATGGACTAGTGGGGCAAGGTGTTTGTCGAGGCCGGCCGGAAGTTTGGGCGGCCGTTTGATGTGGTGAGCAATAACTGTGTGGACATTGCGTTCAAAGAAGCCGGGTTTGAGGAGATTACGAGGTGGAACTTCAAGGTGGATTTACCCTCCGTTTTGGAGGCTAGATAGAAGGGATGACTGATGCAGGGGGCTGACAGACTCCAACGGGCGGATGGAGCGAGGTCCGAAGCTTAAGTAGATTGGCACCTTTGCGCAACTAGCGCTCACGACCGACCATGAGGGTGAGTTACATTGGGCCCATGGTTCCGGGTCGAGTATAGTAGTGCTGAAAGAACGGCAGGATGGGTCCTCTACGTCTGGACCACGGTCATGGGCTGAACCAAGGAAGAGACGCACGCCTACATTGCCGATCTCCGCAAGCAGTTCCGTGACAAAAGAGTGCATGCCTATGTTGCGTATCGCTACATCTATGGGCGGAAGCCACTGAAACCCTGGCGGTATCAGAGACTGGAATGGTGCAAATGACAACGAGTTAAGTACTGATGGCCGTGAGTAGCGGCGAGTCTAGGGTGTTTGAGCCAGTCTGGAATTAATTCTTCTCCTGATTCCAACTCTTGTAGAAAGCAAACGGCGGCCCGGAACGATTAACAATCCTCATCTCCCTTGGCTTGATGTACATCGGCTCGGTTGCTTCGAGGTACTCCTTGTAATACTCCTTGGGTAGCTGCACATTGACCAGCCACTCCGCAGTGGCATCCCTGATCTGGGTTAGCCACCATCTCCTTTGATCGTAGGTTGAAATGAGACAAAACAAACCAGTCTTCAACCCAGGATATGACCCCGGAATCTTCAATCGACTGGTAGAGTTCGAAGAAGTGGCACAACGGCTCGGCCGTCACGACTGCGACGATCTGTTTTCCCCATTCTAGAAAACTAGTTACGTTCTCCGGCGCAATCTGGATGGTGGCGTGAAGGCTGACACCGTAGGGTGAGGGCTCAGTGGCATGAACCAGAGACGAGCGGGACAGGAAAAGAGCGGTGGGAGGAAGCAGGTTGAACGGTTTCATGTTGATCTTCAATTGTGTTCCTGTGAATCTCGCCAGCGCAAGAAACGTCCTACCTTGTTCTGTTCCTCAATGGTGGCAGGTTTGTTTATAAATACAAGTTTCCAAGCTTTTAGCTGACGTCACGGTCCGAAGGTGCCCTCGAGTCCGAGGTCTCGGGATAGCCCGAGCATTGTCTCATCATACCTGGCCAATCAAGAGCAACTGAGGGCCTCCGAAGGCCCAGAAGACCGGACCCCGCGGCCGTGGCGCTCGATTGTCAGCCCTGTGCATCATGCACTCTGCACCAGGAAACAATGGTAGGGAAGGTGGGGGCTCCCGCTGATGTCGCGCATGACGGACTGATTGGCTGAAGACAGTTACAAATACCCCTTCTCAATGTCCTCACTTACCGGCCGAGCCTGTTCCCTATGCTGACTCTCAGCGTCCTCCGCCTCAAGCTCAAACTCAGTATCCCCCGGCAACTTCTTCCACACCAACGTCTCCAAGTCCAGCGAATACTTCTCCCCGTTCAGCTCAGTCGTCACAATCTCCCTCCCCACCAGGCGCGCTCTCCTCGCCCGCACTGCATTGTGCTCATGCGGCGGCAACTCCCCCGTGCATGGCACGCTCTCAATCCTGAAATCCGCTAAATCCAACCTGAATACACACGTCCTCTCCCTGTGCACACTATTCGGATACTCCACCCCTCCAACAATGTAAACACTCTCCTTCCCAGTCCCTCTCTGCCCTTCAGTGCCCACATAAACCGCCACGTGCCCATTCGTAGGCGGAAACACCCCCTCGGGATATCCATAAATCGTAATCTCCTCCGGCCTCGGCGCCTCCGTCATCTCCCACCTCTTCACCTCCACCCACTCATCGCCATCCTCTTCATCCACCCACTCCAAATCCGGAAACACAATTCCATTCGGTTCCCCGTCCCTGAGCTCCAAATCGCGCGTGACCAACTCTACCTTTTCTCAGGGCTGTATGACGACGACGTCGTTGTAGATACAGAAGTCGGGATCGTAAGAATCTTCGTGTTCCCCTGCTATGAGTACCACTCGTCCATCAGGCAACCAGGCCGTTGACCGTCCGAACCGGTCGAAACACCAGGTTGGGCCGTTACGGAAGGGGTTGATGTCTAGCATCTTGTTTGCGGCGTAGGACCAGTCGCCTTTGGCGATCATGTACTTCCAGAAGGGCTTGTCTATGACGGTGGGGTTGGAAAGGGGTTTGTCAACCGGATGGGCGTTAGTGTCGGGGAGTAGGCGGGCTTTGATAGGATCCGGGAGCGGGTCGGCGGGGGGTCGCGGGAGGGCACATTATCGACACATTATCGACAAACTCCTCGAGCACCTCCATGCCATCACCTCTAAGCTTTCGCCATATCTGCCACTTGGTATCCGTGAGAGCCCAGCCGTCACCAACCAGGAATTGCGCACTGGTCCCCGGAGCGCCCTGCTTGACCCAAACCGACCACGGACTTGGTTTTACCAGCTCCTTTCCATCATCCTCCACAAGCTTGTAGCAGTATGAAACCCCGGCTTCCGGAGGGATCCCGTTATCCTTCTCAACAGCGATGGAGTCCTTCAGAAGTGCCGAGCCAGCTACCGAATCGACGGGGCCCTTCTGCTTCTGCAACAAAATGTTCAGCTCGTTGCCTTTGTCGCAAAGGAACGGACGGATCTGTGCTGGGAAGTTGCGCAAGTGCTCCCGAATCTGGTTGCAGTACGTGCCCAACACCGCTTGTAAGCCCTCATCGAGCATTTTGTTCGCCTCCGCGTTCGATGTCCCCGCCGGGAACCGCCACACGGTCGGGATACTCTTATACCCCGAGAAGTCATCCTGAACGGAGCTCTGGTCCATGCGAACCTTGGCAATCCTATCCTCCTGCATCGCGCTGTATGCCTTGTCGACGTCGCTGATGTAGACGGGCACTTTTGTCTTGGCCTCGTCGATGGCTATGCGCACCGTGGCAAGGGACGTGTTGTGGCCTTCGACGTTGCCATCGCGCCTGTGCGCTGCTCCCATGACCAGATATGCGCGGATACGCAGTGCATAGGCCTGTATGATGCTGCAGCGCAAGTCCGACAAGGGTGTGAAAGGTAGCGTTGCTGTAGTTCGCCAAGTTGATATTGGCCCGCAGGTCGTCTAGGGCTTTCTTGAGGCTACCGGGGTGGTCGTCGATAACCATGTTTCGAAGATGGTCGAGGATGTCTCTCTGAAGAAAGCAAGTTAGGTGACTGGGCATTTACCTGGAGTTTAATTTCAAATTCAGACATAGCCTACCTCAATGGCAGTGAAATCCTCCTTTTGCACCTGGAAGATCTTGGAGTGTGACGATAGGTAGTTCTGAAAGTCATCCAGCGTGTTGGCAGCCATTCGGAGCCTGTCGCTCTCCGCGTGGCTTTCGAGAGTGGTTTTGAAGCTCCGTGTGAGGGCCTGCATCTCCTGGCGGACGTACTCCTGGGTCACGCCCTTGCTCTTCCTGCTGGGCTCGGGCGGCCGGAGAGCGGCATAGGCAAATCCAACCCCGGCCGCGACGACCATACCGATGGGTCCGAAAGCCATGAGGACCGTTTCCGCCGCCTCCATTGCCGCGTCAAGAACGGGTGGTATGCTTTCAAGTGGTGCTTCCTCCTTTGCCAAGATTTTGCTTGCTTCCGGTCGCTTGTCAGCGGAAAATAGCTTTTCCTGATGTCCTTGGTGAAATAAAAGAAGAAAAAACTAGTGATTAGTAATTACGTGTCTATCACAACGAGGAATAGGTACCCCAGCACATACCTTGTCCCCCGCAATCTTAGCAATCGCAGCGCGCATCGCCGTTGCCTTGGCGGCCCAGTTCTCGTCATTCCCCATCATTCTTCTCGTTATAGATTGACGTAAGTCCTGTCTCGCAGAGCATGAACTTATTGCCGGTCAGGAAGATGTCTCTAAAATAACCCAAGACTTGCTGAAAGCTCTCGGCCCGAATGCACTCCGATAACAAGACCTTTTTTATCGTCCGAAAAGAGTGGTCGGTGGCTGCAATCTTCGGGCTGAACTATGCAGCTTGAAAGCTGAACCTCGCAGCTGTAGGCACGGGTCAGCGTCTCGCTATTGGTCTAGATGCTAGCACAGTCCAATAAGATAGAATCATCCAGAGTCTAGAACTAATATTCTCATGCAAAGAAATGCATCGAGGGAGCTGGGTCGGAGACAACGCTCCTGCGGCATGCCCAAATTTGGGTTAGGGGGGTTCGGAGGGATGCACTCGATCGTGATCCATTCTGTTCAATATTCCGACCGTCTTTCCGTCCCCTCCCCTTGTAATAATACTCATGAAGACTCAGATGAAAGCTTGTCCTTTCCTTGCAATCCGAAAAATTCACTGTCTTCCAAATTGTCATCATGGGTCTAACCGGCGAACACCCGGAGCCAAAACCCAAGGAAGGCAAACAGCTTGAGAAAGCGAGCCTGACCGCGATAATTAGCATGATGGTCACCCACAAGATGATCACACGAAAGCCGAGGGGGTCGGTTCTAATCCTGGGAGTGAGCAGGACATCAATCGCGACCACAAACAAAAGGCAGAGAAGGGCGTTTCTCAGAGCGACGAGAACCAAAAGTTCATCAGCTCGTTGGGAGAGGGCAGCAAGGAGAAGCCAGAAACCCAAGGCTATCGACAAAGCTGATGATACACGGAGCACGTTCCATTCCCATCCGCCTGGAGTCAGTCATTCACAGGGGGAGCGGCGACACAAAAATACTAGTACCTTACTGATATCCGCCAGTCCCATTTTCAGGGTCCCAGTTCGCTGCGCACTACGATGTCAAGGGGCTGGAATTCATGATCAAGGGGTCTCTCCGGGACTATCTAGGTGGATCCAAAAAGAACCCAGCTGGCGGTCCAGATATAATCACCCCTGGCACCATCGGCGGCATAGAGCCGGCCAAGCTCGACGGGTTCATCCGCGAGACTGAGAAGCGTGATGATTACAAGGGCTGGAGAAGTTGCGACGGTATTATGATCTGTAACAATGTCACGAGAATCATGACAGTCGAATTGCCATAATTTAAATCCTTGGAAAGTGACATGGCAAGTGGTGTAAAGAAATAATCCGACTACCAGATTTATGAACCTTAGGTTAAGTAAACAGAAATACTGTGTTGGGGAAAATTTAGAGACATCAGCCGCTTAGAGCGGTGTTAGCTAATAGAATGATGCCGTTTTCGTTGTACAACCTGTGTGTGGTTGAGTTTGGGGGGCGGAGTCTTTCTTCACACCACTTGCAGGAGAAGCATCCTTCGAACCACTTACTGCTCCTCATAAATGTGGGCCAGTCCCTAGGTTGATTGTTGTACTGGCTGACTCGGACTTTGTGGAGGACGGGCGGCAAGCAAGGGCATTGCAAACTGATCAAGGGCTTTCCGTTTGGTGCCTGATATGCACGTGAGTGCAGTAGGCCTCAGTGCAGATTTCAAGCAAACAATATTCCTTGCTTCCAGGTTTTCTCCCTCTCTTCTCTCTATCATCCTGGAAGTGTGGTCCAGTGTCAAATCGACGACAGCAACCTCGACCACTCTTCATCATGGCGTCCGCAGATTCGGATGTATCCCCTTCACCGCGTGCTCGCTGCTCTTTCTGTTCCAAATAGAGCAGAATCAAGCTCAACAGCTGCGCCGGGTGTCTCAACGCTCCCAGCTACGGTGGCGATGTCCCCCGACCAGCTGTCTATTACTGTAGCACCCCAGTGTCAGAGGTCTCACTGGCGCACTCACAAGACTGAATGTAAGGTTTTTCAGACTCGCAGGTGCATCCATCGCGCGGCTCTTGTTCTCGGCTCTTTCGTCGGCATTGTTGAAGCCAAGGGCGACATGGCTATGGCTCGACTTGCCGTGTTTATGACCGAGTTGTTCAAAGGTAAGGGCCACGAAACAGAATCACCGTTGAGCTCTAATCAGGTATTTTCCTCCTGCACAGACATTCCCGTCATCGTACAAGAAGCCGTCGTCAACGTGATAAACGAGCCCGCCGAGACTTCCCCAAGAGAGTCTCACGCCTACAAGATCACGACAAACACTGACGACAGTGACTAAACGTGGGCTATCGTTGTTGAACGACCTCATTCGCCCACAGAATGGGCTCACTTCATCAGCGAAAACCACATTGACGTCAAGGCAATACACCAATTGGGTTTCCACCGCCGTAAACTTAGCCCCGCGGACCTGTTCACCGTGTCATTCGAATTTGATGTCAGAGCATTGGCAGAGGCCCGCGAGGGCAAGATGGGCTGATTTCTCAAGGGCACCAATGCCCAGTTTGACAAGGAGTTGAAGTCGATTGTGGCTGCGGAGCGAGATAGCATGGGTGTCATCAAGCGGAGGATCAACAGCGGCATGTCAACACCGATAACCCAGCCCGCCATCACATCGCTCTACAAGATCCAACCCACCCGTGGAAAAGGAATGGCAATGTTCGCTTCCGTCCCCATCAAGAAGGGCACCCGCATTCTTTGCGAAGCACCAACCGTCGTCCTCGCCGGCAAGGCCGACTTCGAATCCGGCATCCGTCTCATGGACAAGCAAATCACCCAGCAACTCACCAAACTCGACCTCGAAACCCGTTTGCGCTTCTTCGCCCTGCACAACAACTGGACAACAGCATTCCCCACAGTCATTAGGCATCGCAAAAACCAACGCTCTCCCATTCGGCCCCGCTGGCGCTGAAGGCGGCGTATTCCTCGACGCATCGAGAATCAACCACTCGTGCGCCAACAACGCAGAGAATATCTGGAACCCTCGTCTCAAGAAGCTCACCATCCAAGCTATCCGTGACATCCCAGCCGGCAAGGAGATCACGATCTCATATATCTGGGGTTTCAATAGTTACGAGGAGAGACGCCGCCATTTGTTCGCCTCATTCGGGTTCCACTGTGGATGTACGCGCTGTGGTGCTTCCCTAGCTGAGCGGAAGGAAAGTGATCAACGTCGCAAGCGGCTTCAGACGCTGGAGGATGAGATTGGGGATGGGATGGGGATCGTGAGGACACCCCTGGCCTGTTTGCACAAGGTGTATGAGATGACGAAGTTGTTGGAGGAGGATGGGTTGGCTGGGTCGACGATTCCACGGGTGTACCATGATGCTTTTCAGATTGCGATTGCTCATGGGGATCAGGCCCGGGCAAAGGTTTTTGCTGAGAGGTGTTATGCCGCGAGGGTGCTTGTTGATGGGGAGGATAGTGAGGACGCGGCTGAGGCTAGGGTGTTTGTGGAGAGACCGTCGAGTCATAGGTTGTATGGGACTACTATGAAGTGGAAGCAGGGGGTTGGAAAGGTGCCGACTGGTTTGAGTGAGGAAGCTTTTGAGCGTTGACTTTGGAAGAAGTAGCTGTGGGTTGTCACATTGCATTGTCAACTGTCTCGATTCAGGCTGTCAAGAAAACAATCATGTTTATTCCCCCAGCATGCAGTAAGGAAGAGTTGGAAGCTGTGCTAGTTCAGATGCCCACCATCAATCAAAGCCTTCAAGTCCGGCATAACCCCAATATTCCCCGCCTGGGGATCCGTCGTCGGTGTCCCACCGATCTGAATCAAACTTCTCATCTGCCTTGAATCCAGCTTCCCCCGCCCCTTTGCGGTCAACATCCCCTGCACACTCAACGCCGCCCCCGCAACAATCGGCGCAGCCCCCGACGTGCCTCCAAACTGAACATACGCATCAGTACAGCTATTCCCATTCGATATACACCCTGAGGTGGTGATATTCTCGCCCCAGGCATGCACATCAACCCTCGCCCCATAATTACTCCAAACCGTCTTCCTCCTCGGCAAAGTCGACGTCGAAGCACCCACCATAATCGCCCCCGAATCTCCCCTATAATCCGGACTGGCAGGATTCATATACTCCTTTGCCTCCGTCTCACCAGGTCTCACAACCGGCCCATCAAGATTCACACCTTGCGTCCCCTCGCCCTCTCCACGAAGTCCATTTCCAGCTGGTTCGATAACCACAATCCCCTTTGCTGTAGCAGCGCGAATCGCCGAGAATTCGGCGTCAAAAAGCTCAGCAGGCCAGTATTCCGTTCCCGGGTCGTTGGCAACTTGCATCTCCAACAGGAGCACATCACCAGCTGACATCCGGCTTGTCGCATCGAGAATAGCCTCGGGGTTGTTAGGGTTGGGATTATCCCCCCTCAATACGGAAACCAAATTCCCCTTTGCGGTAGGCGCGATACCCACTCCGCCGATGGCGTTGTCGACCATGAGCATGATCCCCAAAACGGCGGTTCCATGCGGCCAGTTACCGAATCCTCGACCGGGGAGGTTAATGCCGCTTAGCAAGGTGATATTTGCTTCCACGAGGTCGGGATGATCTAGTTTCCAACCCGCTTCGATATCGACTACCGTTTGCCCTGCGCCATCACCACCGGGAAAACCCCATGCGTATTCGGCGTTGATACCGGTTGGGCCGAGGTACCCCTGGTTGGGGAACTCAGGGTCGTCGGCTGGTTGGATGCTTGTTTGTGCAGGTGTACTGGTCAGGGGCTGGCAGCTTGCGATTTCGGGATAGGTGTGTAAAGTTTGGAGGAGGGAGTTGATTTCGATGGAGGATGAAGGGAGGAGGACTTGGTACCAGGCGGCAAAGTCGGGGGCTTTGTAAGTTGGATCGTTTGCTTCGGCTTCGGAGATGATGGTTGAGATTGTTGAGGGGGGGAGGTTGAAGAGGGGGCGGGTTGTTAGGGTGGTATTGTCACGTTTTGTGAGCGAGAGGGATGGGAGGGCTTTGTGGATGAGGGATTCGACAAGGGAGGCGCCGGTGAGGGCATCTTGGCGTTTTCTAGTGGATGAAAAATCCGGGTGCAGTTTTATAGCGATTGCGGGTGGTGTAAGGTCGGGGTTGGTCTGGCGTGGGATTGAGAGGGCTGTTGAGAAGGATGGGATGATGGCAAGGAGGCCTATGACCAGTGCCTTGGCATTTCTGAATACCTTGTGTTGCGCCATGTTGGGTCTGACTGTAAATGAGTGTCGAAGGAAATGTGTGAGGAGTTACTATTTCCGTTTGAGAAGAGAGGAATGTGAGCGATTTATATGTGTCTTTTGCTGAGGAACTGCGCCTCATCTAGATGGTGGTGTGAACGACCAGGATGCTCGCTTTCTGAAACAATGCTGTTGAGTAGAATTCTCGCGAGCTTAAGCGAATGGCGACAGGGGCAGACGACTTGTGATGAGCCAACTTTCTTCCACAGAAGGCAATGGACTCTTCGACGCAGAAATCTGCGCCGCTCGCAGACATCATGTGTTCAGGGGGCAACTCCACAATCTGGTCACAACGTGCGAACCCGTCACGCAAAGCCACAGTTATTTTGATCCTTCGGTTCCGTGCTGACGGAAATGCAACCCCATTGACGTGCCTAGGGCTGACTCGCGGTTGTAAACCCGGTTCCTGGGCCTTCTGTGCCGCACGCCGCACGCCGATCATTATGCAACTTCCCGGTTACGCCGACAGATGACGAGGCATCGGATGAACTAAGGACAATTTGACCGAACAGGTTGTCACCTAGACGGCGGCAAGCTGGTGACAAAAACATCTGCACAATGAATCCAGGTAGAAATGCCACTTTACGTCGTCTCAACCGGTGCACTCATTTCTTCCACGCGTTAAATATAATATTCAAACCCATGAGAATATTTCTTGATGCGTCTGCAATATCCCCTTATGGCATAAAAATCTTTGTGTATTCCCTTCTGTTAGTGAGAAACGCCGTATGGAATCTTGGGTGTGTCGTTTATTTTGTCAGGGACTTGGGCGGGTTTGGGAACTTTTGTCTGAACGCGATAAAGTCTAGCTCACCCGATGCTAAGTTGTGCGAACATGATTTTCAGACGGTGCATCTCGCTTCAGTGTTCCAACCCCTCTCTATGAGGGACTTCCTGATACCCTTGGGCCTGCATTGAGAATGGCTGTTGTTGTTTTACCCTAAAGTTGCCCTCACCAACCCCAGTCGCCCACACCACCCCTCGCCACCTTGCTCAGGCGCTACTCAGGCGCTACTCAGGACATGATCAGGGAAGCTGCTAAACCTGGTTTAGACAAGTTGGCAGTGCTCTGCGACTTAATAGATTTGCGAAAATTCAAAATGTCAACTTTTCGCGAGGGAACAGTTTTGGGCCACCTGTGTCCCAAAATAGGGACCACCCAGTGTCCGCCCCCCTTCTCTTCCTCTTTCCCTCAGGAGTCTCATAAAACTTTCACGCCCCTCACTCGGTCTTCATATCTCTGTCCTCTAAACCTTTGCTCTCCCAATTTCTCTATGTTTACTACAAGAATGGGTAAATCCCACCATCTGTCAACCCCCTTGGCTTGAGATGCTCCCATAGCGTATCGCTTGGTATTTATCCATTCTACCCGTTACCAATTGTTCAACCCTACCACATCAACCAAGTGGTGGCCGACCCTAAAAATGGGTAAGAAAAGGACAGCAGAGAGAGAAGGAGGCATGCTAAGGGAGAATGGCTTTGATGATGACGACACAGATATTAACAACAATCCTGTCTCACGGGATGTCTTGGATTAGACCAAGGAAAATTATAATGTGTAAATGGGGCTGTGGTTTGAGTGAATTACCTTCCTAGCCTTCCAATCCGGCCGGGATTAGCTAACAATCTATACGATACAAAAGACACATCCCAAGGCCACTCCGTATAAACTGAAAACTTTAAAACATTTCGCCATATTTATAGCTAAGTCTATCTAAGGGGTACTTAACCTAAATGGGATGCTAACCGTCCAAACCGTGCGGAATTACTTCCGATGGTTTGTCTCCGGCTGGAACATAAACAATCCCAAGTCCTCAATCTTAAAAGATCATACCGATTCCATTACTAACGTAGATTTCCTATCTCCAGCACTATCTTCAATACTAACTGTGGGTAGTATATCAAAAGTCCATTGAAAAGGAAACTTAGCTTATTAACAGCCACGCGACCAAGGACCTACCTCACACGTGAAAACCACATATACAGAGAGAAACAGCTCTAGTAGAATGACGGGTATAAATATGTCCACAACGGCTCCCAGGTGCTCATTAATAGCAAATTAAAGTGTCACGTTTTCACATTAGCTAAAATGGGCGAGATTAGCGAGGGTAAGTTACGGAAGGGGACTAGTAAAGGGTTACATTACAAGGTTAATATTCTAGTAAACTTCGGGGACCTCAGCTAACATGCCATAGGATATAGTGATACTGGTCACATAGAAGGACACCGAACTAGAATTGCGTTGGAGTCTAAAAAGAGAGTTTGCAGAGGGAATATATAATAAGGAACTGCAAAGGTAAGCTTAAACATATCTTAACAAGTATACCAATCTTAAACGCTAATCACCAGCTAAACACAGGCGGACGCATATCTTATATGAGATTTTTTCTAATTAACCTCTTATGATCAATTTAATGCTTTTCATACTCGCTCTATTCCTTGCGGTAGGGGCATTCAATAGTACAGCATGGTTAAACAGGTCTTAGCAGTCAAACCACCGACTAATCAACAGTACTAGGAGCGTTAAGGGGCCGATCACGTTCTAGATCTTCCTGTCTTTCCAGAGATGTCACCAGACAGACCGACCGAGAAGATACAGACGGCATCTGCGTTCTGTACACAAATCAGAGATCTATTATTACGAGTGGGAATGGAAATACCCGTAACAATCCACAGCGGCCGCAGGGAAGGGCTTACCCAAGCTACCCGTATGACCTTCGCTCGTTTCTTCCTTACTCTAGTTAGCTAATTAGAGTCTAGGTAATGGTTATTCGAATGAGGAGTTAATCAAGCTTACCGGACATATAAACTAAATGACTATGACTAGAGACTATCTGAGCTCCATAACGATCGTAGATGGTCTGGCGAGTTTCCTTAAACTGCTTCCTCGGAATGATTAAGCTGAGGATTTCGATTTATGATAGTGAAAAGAAATCCCGAGCTTTTTCTGTTATTGCCCGCAAAGATACAGGATGAGTTAAGGCCTTCAGCATCGGTGACGACTACCTGTGCCGGTCCTATTGGCCAAAGATCGAGATACCACACCCCGGACATGTTGTACCGCTTGGCTATTTTGCTGTAGAAGGCATGTGCGTGCGTCTCAGGCGGAGAGACAGCCATGATTTCACCGAACAGCTTGAGATGGCCCCACAGAAACGAGTGCGGGGGTCTTAGCAGATCTTAGTATGACCGACGCACACGAATGAGTTTGTGAAGGAAGGATGCTAGCGCGACGACTGCAAAAGCTCCAACGAGCTCGGGGAATGATGGGGAGTGCATCGCGCCATTCGTATCAATGTCCGACTTGTCAATGTGGCCTTGAGGATGAAGGACGATGTCCTGAGATGCGGTGTCTGGGAAATGCGATCACCTTGTACCAACTGGAATCCGAGATCTTCGCACAATTCTATGACATTGGAGGACAGAGTCGCACAGTCCGACACTGGCAGCTCACATCAGCGGCGCCTTCGGGATCAAAGCCGCATTTGCTACGCCAAGCGCGATTTATCAGTACTTGTGGCGCTCGCGTGAGTTCGCCGCATCTAGGTGCAGAGTATGTGCGGATAACAATTACACGGCTGCATTCGTCCAATTATAATACACTTCGCACGCTGTTCAGATGGTGTTGGAAAATTCTGGCCGCGCATTCGACCCAAGCGTCTGAGGAAAGTGCGGCACGGGGTTGTAGGGCATCGCGGTCGAGCAGGTGGAGCATGAGCCATGACATACTTGCACAGAACGAGGGAAATACTCTTCACTATTTTTAGGCAAACTCATGGAACTGTGTATTTTTGGATGTGGCTATCAATCAGCAATGAACATCTAAACGGCGGACCTGCTCATTCAGCGTTGCAACTGCCTGTCTGACGCTGTCGAACCGATGCAACGCGGACAGCGGAACCTCATCACACTGCGGCCCCACATCGCCGCACACCGCACACGGCCGACCGCTGTGATTCGTCCAGCTGGACCCACCGCGGACCGCGCTCGACCGCGCCGGCCGGCCCCCGACTTGTATATAACAAGATAGGGAGTCGTCCTTGATTGCTGAAGATTTTGTTTCAGGGAACAAGACACTTCCATTCCGCCGCGCATCAACTCCATCCCCCTATTATTACAGTCTACAATGAGCCCAAGTTTGAGCCTCCGCCGCAGCACACTGGTGTCTTACAAACCGCCTCTGACGGAGAAGAATCTCCCCAGCCAGAGCGGCAAGGTAGGCTGCCCCTCCCCCGCTCGATTAATACGCTATAATTAAAACTTCTCCCCACTCCCACTCCAGGTCTTCATCGTTATTAGCGCATCTAGTGGCCTCGGTAAAGAGCTCGTTGATATCTTCTACTAATACCACGGCCGTATCTGCATAATAGCGCACTCCGAGGCCAGAATAGCCGCTGTTATAGCCAAAATCCATGCCAAACACCTATCCTCAACCGGTTCCCTCCTTTTCCTGCCGGTACAATTTAACGACCTCTCTATCATTAAAACCACCGCTACTGCCTTCCTTTCCACCAAAACCTGCCTTAATATATTTTGAAATAATACTAGTATTATAGTATTACTATAGGGCTCTGTAACCGCGTAGGGCTGTAAATAGTAGCTGGGTATTAATAACCTGGGCCATTTCCTACTAACCAGCTTATTACTACCTATGCTCCAGTAAACAGTAGCGGTAATAGTAGCCCGAGGGTTAATGTGCATTGTATAGGTTTTATTCAATGTTGCTAATGCTGCACTATACCCAGCTGTGGATTTTAAAGAATATTAATTATATATATGTGGTAAGGGAATTTGGTAAAAGTATATGCGTAATAAGGCTAGGTATTAGTTTTATATATTGGAACTGGTTAAGTGGACGGCTAGGTTGGGGATTATAAATTTAGTAAGTTTAACTACTGTCTACTATAGAAAGTAATTAATAGTAGTGTTAATTATTCTACTATTAGAAATTACCTAGGCTTTCAGCTCTGGAAACTTTATTACTGATCTTCAGAAAACCATACCTAAGATACAGCTAGCCCTCTTTGTAAGTTACGCCATTTTGTTTAACTTGAACTAGTTACTCTGGTAGTAATATAATAAATATTAACTCGCTTTATTTCTATAATAGAAATTCGTTACTTTAGAACTTAAGAGCGGTACCTATATATTATAACCTGCACCCGACATAGGCCTTGAGAGAACTGGCGCAGGTTAAGACAGAACGTATAGCAGGACGCTAAAGACTAGGTAAGCGTTCCGAAGACGGCTTATTAAGCTAACACTCCTAGACAGGGGTTTAATATCACTATAAGTCCTTGTTACTATAATGCATAAAGGTAAGTTTAAATAGTAAGATATAAATGAACAATTGAATACTAACGTAAGGAACTAAGAGTCCCTTACGGTTATTATAGTTACAATAATAACTATCTATACTAGCTAATTAAGAAGTACCTTATACTTTAATTACTATACTTTCTTAACACGAGGAGTAATTAGAGTGATCAGAACGCCACTACTTACTGTGATTACTATACTTTTAGCGAGATTAGAGTAATTACTTAACGATTAGTTATAAGGGTTTCGGGTCTTTGCACTTTTAGCTTAGTATATAGTATAGTGCGTACTGTCCTCCTGCACTGTTCCTTCTGCAGAGAATCTGTCAGGCCGCCCCAGCCTAAATAATAGCCTGCAAGGTTATCACACAGTTCCCCCTCTTTAACGTTCTTTTTCCATAAAGAACTAATTATGCGTTTCCTCCTCCTTTCTCCAGCCGTTATGTCTTCTAACTGGGTAATTAAGAGTAGGAGAAACATAACGCCTTTATTAACCGAACGTTGTATTACTAATGCTGAATTTATCTTTACTTTTAGGATTGTTATACCTGTAAAGTGTAGCTATTACTGTCAGAAAGAAGGGGGTTCAGAGGCCCTGGGCATCTAGTCAGCGGAGCTAACTAGATGCCTGGCACAGCTAGAGCGCCAGTGAGCCTCAGCCACCAGAGTGACGAAGCCTGAATCCTGCAGAATAGTCTATATAACTGGTTTTAAAGTGTTAAGAGGGCGTAGCTTTACGCTTTTCGCTTCCTTAAGCAAACTTAAGTCCCAGTAACAGTCAGTTTATTCTATAACGCTGCTATTACCCATTTCCTTACAGGGTAAGCTATACCTGCAGCGTAAGGTAGTCTGTAGACAGGCTACACCTTCCTTAACTTCTCTATACTACTATATATACAATTTATTTAAAGCTTACTAGCTCCAGAGGCCCAGCTTCTTTACTAAGTCTAAGGTCCTTATAACTTATAATTAAAGGTTCTGATAAATATCTTTCTACACTTACTAAAGAGTTTCCTACTGTTTCTCAGGCTTTAAGTCCTATAGTCGTCTTACTCTTCAGTTTAGTAATTTAAATATTAGATCTTGTCTTATTTCTAATTCTTATCGTTAGTTTTAATCAGTTTAGATTCTTTCAGTAGAACTCTATAATTAGGTTAAGGCATTTAAGATTTTTAATAAGATTTTATAAGTTACTTTCAGGACTATAATCTAGCTACTTAACAAGATATTTAAATGTATTCTTTCCCTTCTGTAAATCTATAACTTCCTTAACGTTATACTTGTTTTTATTAACGTTAATCTTAATCTTCTTTTCTAAAGGAACTCCCTTCAGAGTAGATTTTAAAAGTAAGATATAAAAAACCTTAATCTGCACCCTTATACTAATAGGTAAGTTAAGTTTGTAATTAGAGGTAGTAATCTTTTTCTTAATTCGGAACAGTCTGTATCTTTTAAAGTTAAGCTTCTTACTAAGTCTATTACGACCTGCACCCGACACAGGCCTCGAGAGGACTGGCGCGGGTTAAGACAGAACGTATGGCAGGACGCCAACAGGTAAGGGGCGTTCCGAAGACGGCTTGTTGAGCTAGCACTCCTA
>Ga0247770_1000626_pt1 | contig 33174 bp, 31 predicted proteins | sample UWRJL136409B6_FD_179943 | JGI IMG/M metagenome (GOLD analysis project Ga0247770, IMG submission 179943) | Plant litter microbial communities from Arlington Agricultural Research Station in Wisconsin, United States - UWRJ-L136-409B-6 | ecosystem: Environmental > Terrestrial > Plant litter >... | reverse complement strand
GAGGAGTATGAGTACTGGTGGAGGTGGAGGGCTGGATTATCTCTACCGGGCTTCCGAGTTGGATGGGACGGTGGTGCAGAGGGGTGGGGGGATGGCGCCGGGAGGTGTGTATGAGGTCTCTGGACAGGGGAGAGGGGGGCAGTAGTGGCCTGGGAGTCCGGGACGGCAGTAGTAGGGGATGTTGAGATAGGGGACTTCGATGTATTGATGGGGCTTAGGGTTGATGAGGGAGTTAGATTGTGGTATGCATTTTCAGGGGCATGGCATTACGTACGTGGGCGATGGCGTGGGCGGAGAAAGCGCAGCTTGGAGTTCGGAGTTGATATTTCGGTCCCGTCAACACACCTAGCATCAAGTGATATCAACGGGGGTGGATAGGTTGCAGACATGAAGGTAACCTTTGCGTTGGCTTTGGGAAACCCTTTTCACTTCATGCCTTATTTCTCCGATGTCACATGAAGCACAGTTCATATTGCCGATTAGGTCTATCAAAAGCCCTGGACTCTGTTGGTTTGGTTTAATTAAAATTTGGTGGAATTAAAGTTTGCAACCGACATGAAGCCTGACAGCGACAGCTGCGTCTTTCGACTGGTATTAAGCGCAACACAGGCAGCCCGCACCCTTGGCAGATTTCCAAGTCAACCTCGGCGCAAAATTACTTACAAGTAGCGCTTGGACAGGTATCACTCCCCAGCATTTACTTAGGCATAAATAGAAAATCAGTCAAAGGGAAAAGGGACTCAGAAAAAGCCAGAGACGGACAACACCAAGGAACCCAGCAACATGGAAACTGTCCAGAGAAACAGTTCTGGTTGACTTGGAGTGGCAAGACTGGACGATGTCGGCTTTGGAGTTGGAGTCTCAGTCGTAGGTGTCGGACGAAAAGTAGTTGTCGCCGGCTTGGGAGCCACCGTCGTGGAGTTGATGGCCGACGTAGGACCCGGCGTTGACGAAGACGGCGGGCTTGACTTTGAAGTCGACGAAGTGGATGACGACGAGGAAGTCAGGGACGGCGATGACAACGAAGATGACGACGAAGATGACGACGAAGTGGACGAAGACGTCACAGCCTTTGGCTTGGTTGGCGGTGGACCACCCCACGGCCCCCCAGTCGCGGGATCCCGGTACCAATTGTTTGGGTGGTCGCCGAGACAATCGCCTACCGTGACGAATTCGTACCCGCGCTTCTTGGCCTCGTCAATGACGAATGGCAGAAGCTCGTATACCGACTTTTGATGGTTTTCGTGGAGAAGAGTGATGAAAGACGGCCTGGAGAGACCAGAGGAGACGATGCTTCTTGATTTGTCGTACTCTTCACGCCAGTCTTCGGTGTCGAGATCGAAGTTGAGGTTATGATATCCCCAGTCTTTCAACTCGTTCTCGACCCCGTTGTAGCTCGTGAATGGTGGTCGAAAATACACCGGGAAGAACCCCAGGATGTCCACTAGCGCCGACTCCAGCTTCAGAAGCTCTTCTACTCGTTGCTGTTTGCTGATAGTGGTGAAGTCCAGGTGGCCCCATCCGTGACTCCCTATCTGATGTCCCTCATCATGCATGCGCTTCAAAAGGCCGGGAAAGGGGCTGGTTGGGTCATTGATCTGCTTTCGCTGCGATCTGGTGTCGCCGTTGACAAAGAAGGTCGCCTATCCGTCTCGGTTAGCTAAAGGCTGAAACTGTAGGAAAATATTGTTTTTTCGCGGAACTCACCTTGACGCCGTTCTTTGCTAGAATGTCGAGCAAGTCACTGGAGTAGGAGTCGGGCCCGTCGTCAAATGTAATAGCCGCCTTGCCGGGAAGAGTGCAACTGTTGACGCTGACGCCGTAGGGAACGTTCCCGAAGGTCGGCCGCGGTACGCTAGATGTATCCGCTGAAAATACTCCGGGGAGGAAACCTAGCCACCCGGCGAGGATAGCAATCGATGGAGTTCGCATTTTGAGGATTCTGGAACTTCCGTGTATTCGAGGGTTGCAACGTCAGAGGGAAGACGGCGCCTGGCGAACAGAGGACTAGGCACATTATATCTCGGTGTCTCGATTGCTCGTGAGGAATAACGAAATTAGCGCAAGGCGGTTATGCGGCAAAGCCAGTGTCCCGGTGTGAGTCTGAGCCCTGGCGTGAGCTGGAATCCCGCTGTGGGTCGGAGATTACCCGTCCTATCCTGTGTTGGTATTGGTTGTTGTTTTACCCTCCTGCGTCTTGTTACACAGGGAAGCAGCCAACAGACATTGACACGAGTGACTAATCAACAACAACGTGCAGATTCACTGAGCACCTTGCATTTGGAGTCTGCCTTCCAAGGCGTCACTGGCTGTCTCTATAGACCCGGCCCTTTAACCGTCTTGGCGCGTGCTGCATAGCCACGTCCCTCGTTTGCGTCGACCGTGCCGCCGGGACGCGCTCGTTGCTCCAGGTAACAGCACGGAAAGTTGTCGAATGAGAAAAGCGAGCAGAGGTGCCGTCCCCGTATTAATCAAGAGGTCTGTAGAGATTGGCGTAGCACATTCGGTCCTATGATTCATCCTCGTCTGAGTGTGGCGTGGACTCCTTAGGCTCACTGATCCTCCTTCATGAAGCTATTGACGCGATATAGCGTGTTTTCCGGGTATTGATGGATGGAAAGACCGGGTAAGCCCAGCCACAAATTGGGTATAGCAACCTCACATTATAGCTGGGGCTAAGTTTAGTTGCCAGTGATGCGAGGTTTCTGCAGGACTCAACAACTTAAGGCAGGCCCAGGGTCACATAAAGTCATCAAAATTGTTTGGTGTAACGTTGATGTAAAGTTAAAGCTGTTGGTAGCTACAATAAACACCATTTACTGAATCGAATCGGTGATTATCCATGTCTAAGCTAAGGCCAACCCCTCAAACTCTCCTAGAAACGCCGTCTACGGATCCGTAGCATCCCCTCATGCATAAATACATGCGTGTATGCTTCCCCAACCAGTACATACTTGCCCAGCGCATTTTTCTGCATCACGAAGGGGCGATTGCACCTAGAAAAAGCAAAACTTGATCCCCAGACTAAAGCGAGGACGGCCTAGGTCCTAAATTCCCTCCTGCTGTTCGAAATAGTTGACGAGTGAGACCCAATGAGTTGCCAGTCCGCGGAACTGTCCAATTTCCAGTTCGTCATCGCGTCTACTAACCCAGTCCTTTTCGCTCCGCTGACTGCTTCCTTGCCCTCGCAAAACATGAAATCACTGGCCCTCGGTCTGAGAACCGGCGTACAGAGCTCAGCTGGTAGGTGCGAAAAACGCCCCGAGCAATGACCAGACCCATTCTTGATTGTGTCCCTCTCAGGCACTGGAGATGTGCATAGGAGGTATCTCGGGAAAGAACACCGTCACGACCCTTATCCTTTGCCAGTCGAGGGACTGCCATCTCTCAACAGGCAGTGGAGCCTCGTTGTGATGCGAGATCTTGGGACGCTCGGTGAGATCAATCCTTTGCAGGCTAGACTAGAACGACTGGTGCACCATCGATCGCAGTCTGCAAGTGAAGAGGGAAAGAATAGCGCTCGCAATGGATGGCAGAAAGTCTGTTCTACAGACAAAACAAAAATAATAGTGCCGTCCAACTGATACGGTAGATGATGTAACAAAAGTATTCGTCGCCCGCAGGATTCGAACCTACGCCCCCGAAGGGATTGCCCTATCAGCTAAACGGTAGATATAGCAGGGCAACGCCGTAACCACTTAGCTAAAGCGACTATTTGATGAAAGAAATAGAGTTGGTGTGGACTTTGAGGTGTTTCGGAGGGGAATTGTGGTGGTGATGTGGATGTCGGACGGGGTGGTTGTGGACTAGGCGGTGGATGCCCCTTTTTGGACGTGTGGACCTCCCCTTTCTCACCACTACCAGTAGGCTGGTTTCCAAGTACCAGGGCGATACTCCGCTGAAAAGCTGTCAAATCTAACAGTAGGTGGGCATGGAACCGGACACAGTGGATATTCCTCTGAAAGTCGATGTTTGAGGATATCAACAGCATCCAATCGACTCTCACTGATGTGGACACTCCGATGGCCAAGACCATAGACATCGATGATAAAAGCCCGTTGCACCGGCTGGGAAAGATTTGAATATACAGAACAGCAGACTATGTACAATAACTTTTGAACACCACCAATAACTCGCTCTAGAACCAGGCCGTTCCTTTTCCTTTTGGTGATGTGCTGACATCAGCTGAAGCCCGACCCATCTCCGCCCCTCAGAGTACCTCCTATTTTTATCTCCCCGCCCTTTCTTTTGACTTGACGGGTAATGTCGTTTAAATGCTAAAACCGCACCAACAGTCAGTAAACCATTTACATCAAGCAGAAAAAAAGGAGAGAAAACCCGAGCGCATAGCCCAAGCTTAAACGCCCCCCTCTCGCCCCTTCATCACCAAAATCATGAACATTCAAGTGTCACTCACCAAATACCACCACAATCCGCCCCCCCCCTCGCAACATCACAATCATCCCTCGGATCATCCACACACATCTTCCCCGCATCTGCCCCCTCACACCGGAACCCCGCAAAGCCGCCGCAAAACTGGCTAGTCTCCTTCACGCAGATGCCCGGCCGATCGCACGCCATGCCGCACCCATGAACATACGGATCATCCACGCAGAAGTAGCCCTTGGGGCAGTCAACGGGCTTGATGCGCATGCCGCCGCAGGACTGGTAGGTCTCGCGCGGGGGGGCCTTGGTTGTTGAGGAGGGCTTGGTGGGCTTGGTTGAGGTTGGGGTGGCGGTGGGCTTCGGGGGCTTGGAGGTCGTGAGGGTCGTGAAGGTTGGCTTGGAGGGGAGGCAGTGGCCGGCGCAGTTTTCGCCGCGGAGGGGAGGGCAGGAGGGGTCGGTGGCGATGCAGGTGTAGCCGTCGCGGCAGGGGGCGATTTTGAAGCCGCAGGGGGTGAGGTCGGCGGCGAGGACGGAGGTGGCTGAGAGGAGGGAGAGGAGGAGGGGGAGGTGCATTTTGGCGGTGGGCTGGTTGGTATCTGGGTTAGGTAAGGCGTGTGTTGGGAAGTAGGTAGGTAGGAGGAAGTGAGCGGTGCGGATTGGTGGTGAGGACGATGGAAATACTTTGGTGGGTGAAAAGGTGTCGTGCACTTATAGCCGGAATGCAGGTCGGGGCATTTTTTTCGTGGCTGTTGAAAGTAGCAGGGCATCGTGAGACCCAGACCTGGATACGAAAAGAAACGCGGACCAGCCCGGATCGGTTTATACAAGCCCAGGGTGACGTCCCGGTAGCGAGTGGTTCATCGACAATTGGAACACTTGGAAATTCTCTGGTTGTACGAGACAATCTCGCAGTCATAACCACGGGGGGGAATTGATTCGCCACTTTTTGCCCTGCGCAAGCCGGAGAGTTTCAGCCCGGCGCCCGTTCGGGCATCGCGGCCGTTGTCGAGTGGTCGCGTCCCATTCCAGTGGTTGGCTGGCACTATTTTTAGGGGCTGGATATTATCCCGCCCCTGACGCCAAGAAATTGAGTCGGGACGCGGAATCCGGGGAAGGCGTTGATTACCCAGGGAACACAGACATGATCGACCCTGCGACAGTGGAATGTGAGATGGAGTCGCTTTCGTCCGGTTTTTTTGCGTGACAAAGGTACGTCACCGACACTCGCTGTTCTTTTGGGGTACTGTGGTATGCTGTGCGGTATTGGCCTCCGAGACCAACCGATGCACCACCACAATTCCACTTTTGACGGACGGTACAATGCAGATATATAGTGAGGATGAGGCTATCTAGAACAGATGGGTAGGTAGGTAGAGACTACATAAATTGGAACAATTTCCAGCGCTGACTCGAACCAACATCAACAGGAAAAGAGGGCAACTCGAACGCAACCAACTTATTGATCTGAAAATGAAATGCCGTGACTCTCCTATATGGCGGTCGAGTTGACATCACAAGTATACTGCGAATTCCGGCGCCACTCGTTCATGACGGATTTGATGTGATTGAAGTACATGTCCTTGCGATCGATGTACGCGCTATATTGCATTGCATTACTGGGTATGGAGCATCAATAGCCAGCATTCATCATATGGACTCGATACATGTATCTTATCTTCGCATCCCAACCATGTCCAGCGTGCGACCACGTGTAGCGCGTCCTGTGCCCTAGTGAAGAAGATTACCGGCGGATACTGCACCACTCACTCCCTTATTAGGCCTTGTCCCTTTCTTGCTGCATCTTGCGATCCTCCTCGTCGGTTTTCGGCACGCGGACAAGAGCCGGCACGGTCACGGCGTTGAGCTTCCGAAAGGCCTATTGTCGGTATTTTTTTCCACGTCAGTAAACATGCCCGTCAAGCGCAAATCAAATCTCGTCCTCCGTCCATATGATTTTGGAGAGACTTTCGTACCCAAGACGGCCACTGCCACGCTCCCCAGCAAAAGACGCCCCACGCGCCCGCCTTCGCCCATTCTAGTATGAAGCCTAGAGAGATGTCGTGACGACGTACCTCGGCGACGGCACCGCCTGGCAGCTTCCCCTCCCAGCGGTCCTCGACGCGATCAGTCTTTGCATTGGCATCACCATTATTCGGTCCAGCAGCATCGGTCAAGATGCGCACGGTGCTGGCGATCCCGTGTGTCGTGCCCACCAGCCGGACCGTGTAGCGGTTTCGCAGCTCGAGCTCGACGACGGCAACAGGATTGCTGGCGGCGGTGATGCGGTGCGAGGCGATGCGGATGGGCCCGAACAGGGAGGCGAGGCCGTACCACTGCGCGGCGAAGCGGGGCAAGGCGGGGGTACGAGGTGGCGATGTCCCATCATGCATGTCTTAGCCCAAAAGTGCCTGCCTGGATTCAAATGTGATAACACGCCACCCATCATCACCCACATCAGGCCACCCATCACAGCACCATATCATGCTCTTCAGCGCGAAACTTGAAATGATGGATGCGCCAAATCCCATTTTCAATCCACATCACCATCGCCAAAGATACACCATGTCTGTCCTCATCGCCATTGCAACAGCACACAACTCGACCCGAGAAATCGGACAGCGCATCGCCGCACGCCTGGGCACCCATGTGGCCGGCCCCATCGAGGTGCGCGACGCCAGCACCATCCCCGCCGGTGGCATCGCGCCCTACTCGGCCGTGATCCTAGGCTCGGCTGTGCACGCGCAGAGCTGGCTGTCAGCGGCGCGCAAGCTCGCCCACACGGAGCGCGTCGAGCTGGCCAAGCGGCCCGTCTGGGCCTTCTCGGTGGGCGTGCCCGACACGGAGGCGCACGCTACGGCCGAGGAGGCCAAGCTGGCGGGCGACGTGCGCAGGCAGATCCCCGCGCTCAGGAGCCACGTCCTGTTCAAGGGCAAGGTCGAGAAGGACCACATCCCCTGGCCGGCCAACCTCATCTTCAACTGGTTCCCCAATCTGTGGAGGTTTGGCGACTTTGTCGAGTGGGAAAAGGTGGATGCCTGGGCTGACGAGGTTGGGAAGGATCTGAAAGTGGTCGTTGGAGAGGGGAGGATTTAAGAGCCGGCCTTGAGTGTTTTGTTTTCAAGTGTTACTTTGCCATACGTCTTTGTTTATAGGTTACGAGGTTACGAACATGGGATCTCTCAGTGTTGAAATTAGGACCCCCAGATTAACGCTAAGGCTGTACTTATACGTAATAAAATAGAGTAGTTCTAAAAACATATTAGTATTATAAGTAAGATAATAGTAATGAAACGGGTATTAGATAATTAATAGCTTACGTAATTACCGTTTTAATATTATTAATTTATCCCCTTATAATTACATTATAAATGTTATAAGCTGCACCTGGGACAGACCTAAAGGATTGGCTAGGTTAAGACAGATGTGACGACCTTGCAGGCCGACACCTGGGCCGGCGCGGCCCGACGGTTACCCCGCGTGGAGAACAGTGCACACGGAGCCGTGCACTGAGCCAGGGGTGCAAAGACCCACAAAGCCCCTACGACCAATCAGAAAGTGCTCTGTCGCTCGGGTGCCCTGTCACAGAGCAAGAGAGCAAACAGAGCAGCTGCGCTCTACCGCTCTGGCTGCTCTGTCGCTAAGCAAGGTACGAAAGTACCTCCTAGATAGCTAGTATAGATAGTCATCATCGTGATCACGATGGCTGTGAGGGACTCCTGGTTCCTCACGCTAGTATTACATTGTTCATTTATGTCCTACTGTTCAGACTCCCCTCTATGCATTATAGTGACAACGACCTATAGTGACATTGCATCCCCATCTAGGAGTGCTATCTCAATAAGCCGTCTTCGGAACGCCCACCTAGCCTTTGGCGTCCTGCCATACGCTCTGTCTTAACCTGTCCAGTCCTCTTAAGGCCTCTGTCAGGTACAAGTTGTAATAATAAAGCGTATAGCAGGATGTTAAAGACTGGGAGGGCGTTTTAAGGATAGCTTATTAAGCTAACACTCTTAAATAAGGGTATAATATTACTATGGGTTATTATTATTATAATATATAACGGTAAGTTTAAATAATAAGATATAAATAAATAATATAATATTAATATAAAGAATGAAAATTCATTATAGTTATTATAATTATAATAATAATTATTAATATTAGTTATTTATTAAAGTTCCTTATACCTCACTTTATTACTTTATAATCTCATAGTTTTAGATTAGTAGTTATAAAATTCACTTACTATTTCTATTCCTTTCCCATTCTCTCTTTTCTTACTCTAGTATCTCTTTTATTCCCCCTCTCTTATTTCCTCCTGGCCCTCCTTTTTATGGTAGTACCATATGTTAACTCCCTCGGAACCCCCTCGACGGTAGCACTAACACAGGAATATGAGGCCATCCGCTATTTCAGCTCTTAGTAACGGCAGTCCTCGATGGTCTGTTCAGGCAGACGACAAAGATGGCGTCCTCGGATCGCCTCAGAAACAAGAGGCCATGATAAAATTCTCACCATTACTCTCAATTCCGCAAAACTACAAATCCGACTCAACGCCATTATCTGTACATAACACATGCTGGTAATCAGGGTTGCTCGTGAAGTCCACCCTCTTAACCTAAAATTATCTGCCTTCCTTCTTCATTCAGCTGCTTCTCCGCTTCTACTATATTGGATGTGCCATGAAAACTAATTCAGCATTAGAAGATGGTTGTCTGTCAGATAACATGGCACTCTGGATTACAACGGTGTGATTGTATTGCTTGTGGAACTCTGTCCTCGGTTCTCTGGCTTTGCCAGAGAGCCTTCCTCATAGTTGTGAATGGTGGCAAGCCGTGTGGCGAAGCCACGCGGCTGCAATTGCGCGTCTGTGGCAATGGCTACAAATCTATGGTTCTGGCAATCGCCAGAACCTTCCATTTGCCACACCCTTCATTTCTGACAGTTCTGGCCTCTGGCCAGAACCCCCTTCTTTCTGACACTGTTATTACTTGCGCAAACTACCTTGAGCAGGGCAGGAGCCTTGGACTCGCGCGAAAGAACCTGACGCCACGATCTCAGTATTTTCATATCAGATAGGATCGAGTGAGCGATGCAAGTTCAGCCCATTGAGTAAGGCCAACTTTGTGGTAAAGCAGGAGAGGGAAAACACTATAACTAAAATGAGCATGTTCTAAAGAATAATGTGGCTTAAAATAACAACGCTACACTATATAATATATTACCCTAAATAAAGAAAGCACTACATAATAATAACTAGTGATTGGTTTCACAAAAATGCTTTTACGAGATTGTTAACGCTAAACACATTTACCTTAGAGCTTATATAACCGGCAGACATAAGCGGGAGATGCCTCCTATTATGGCTAGACAATATGCAGAATCCTCCGAACAGTACCTAAGGCGAAGAGGCAATGCTTCCGCACTTTATAACACGTCTATGGTGTCTAAGTGAGGGTGGCTCGCCATCTCATCCTAGGCGCATAAATCCAGCACGTTAGATTCCACGTAGAACGTCGCGTGTTCCGTCTGAAGCACCAGATTGTCATCGAGGTATTCATCTTGTTCGGTCCAGGTTCGGTGTCTGTGAAGCATCCTTTGCAGCGAAAAATGGCCTCTGTTTATCGCATAACGCATCGCTTGGATGTACGCCACCCGCTCCTGGCGCGAAGTGGAGTCGAAGCCCTGATCGAGAAGCATCTTAGCGATATTCAAACGTCCGTATTCTGCGGCGGCTTCCAGGGCCGTCCACCCGCCTACCGCCGATCCGGGTGCATTGACGTTAGCACCGTTCTCAATCAACAGCCTTGCGATGCGGAATTGACCATGGATAGCTGCGAGCTGCAACGCTGTACCCCCAAAGCGAGCGGCCGGGGGCTGATTGACGTCGACACCAGCTTCCAGAAGTCTTCCGATCAGATCCAAGTCTCTTGATTCGACCGCCTGCTGGAGTGCCGTTTGTTGCCGGGGGCAGACTGCCTTGTCATGGATACCAACCCCGGCTTCTAGCAACATGTCAACCATGGAGCCCTCTCGGAGCCGAATGGCCTCGCAAAGTGCAATCTTTGAGTGGTACTCGAGCCCGGTGAAGCGCTTTCTGAGAAGAAGCTGAAGGATTTCCCCCGATCGCGACTGCACAGCAGCGTATAAAGGGCCATGGGGCAATGGGACATTCGCTGCCCCCGAAGAAGAGATACGGGGCCCAGCGAGGATAGCCTCCACCAATGTGGAGCGTGGTTTGCGATGGCACAAAGAAGACACGCCATGTCTGGTTGATAATATGAGTTGTGGGACATCATGAGCATGACCACATCAGTTCGGTCTGCTATGACGGGCAATATCAAGGGCGAATAGCATTTTAGCGCTCCAGGGAGGAAGAAGGCGTCGATGGTCGTCTCTTTGATGATGCGGGAAACATTGAAGTTATCCGCCTTCAAACTGGGAGAGAATTTTATACTTGGGCTGACGGCGCAAAATTTCGCTGACGGTAGGGACCCCAGGAGAAGGCCCAAAAGATCCGAGTCCCCAGACATAGCTGCTGCAGCTATCGATGTCCCTTCAAAGACATCGGAGGTCTTTCGATCAGCTCTCTTTCGTTCGCCTAGCATGAACTTGACCAACGACGATTCTTCCGTTTCGATAGCTGTCAAGACGGCAAGAAGTAGCCCAATGCGATTGGGAGTTTCCCCGCGTCGCAAACACACCTGCAGGAGGTTGATGTCGGAGCTTAGTACGGCCTTGGTGAGCACAAGTTTGGTTGGCGTGGCGCCTGCTTCCACGAGATCCCTCGCCAATATATATATCTTTCTGCCACCATGGAAACTCGTAGACAGCATCATCTCCAACGGGGTCCTGGCATTATTCTCCACCACAACATCTCGTATCCTTCTCATGATTCCGTACTTGGTGTTGGAAAACGGGGAGACCGTGCATGGGTCAACCAAGGCGTCAATATTTGCGCCGGCCGAAATGAGCGAACTGGCGACTTCTCCATTGAATGTTATGCAGGCGACATGAAGGGGCGACGGATATCCATTCAGGATCCCATTTGGGTTTGCACGCTAGCTGCAGAAGGAGCCTGCATGTCGCGCCGGACGTGAGAGTTGCTGCAGCGTGTAGTGGCGTGACACCCAGTTCGTTGCAACTGTTGATATCTCCACCGATGCTGGCGAGGTAACGGATAGTCCCGTGATTTTCGCGCAGCGTGGCTGTGATGAAGGCATTTGCCAGGGCGAATGGGTTGGAAAGAACATCGACGTCCAAATCTTTCAACATGTCGATGATGAACTGAATCGGCGGATGAGACTTGTCGCCCCAAGCTTCAGCGGACGGTTTATACCTGGAAATCGCCGAGAGCGCAGTCAATGACGGTACCAACCCAGAGAATTCAATCGAAGAGAGCCTTTGGCGGGCACGGAGATCCTACTCGCAGCAACGAAAGTACCGGAGACCGCACTGTGGATGACTCCGGGGGCACATAGACAGGCGTGAGAACGGGGAAACTATGGGGGTTCAGGAAGATGTACGTAGAGATCTATGAAGCGTAATTGGTCCCTATACGGTTACATAGACGACATCGCAGAGGGTTTGCCACACTTTCAAAATAAGAGGCCAGGCCAAATTTCGGCATGACGTAAGTTCTGTCCCGGTTGATTCCCCCCACGGTCGCGTCGAGCTGTGACTCACACTCCCGAATCACCGGCTGAGTCAGCATCAAGTCTGGCCTTCTGTAGTTTAGAGACCTTCAGTTTGCGCCTGTAGTGGCTCCTTGAACGCGCGCGCGGAAGGTGGTTTCTGGGATGTTCCAGTCGAGCGATGCGAGGCGATAACTTTGACCGTTTCTGATGAAATCGAGGGTGTGTTGAAGCCGCCATTCACGAGAGCCCTCCATCTGCAAATTGGTGTAATTGGTAAGTTGTAGGAAGAAAATTGAGTGCGTAGTGCAGGGTTTAAGTAGGGGGTTTTGAGTTTGCTGAGATCTAAAAAATACGACAGAGTTCCGTGGCACCGGAGTCGTGGCGGGAGTCTAGGTGGTGGTGACGGTGGCGATGCGAGGTCCCAAAACTAGGTCCTCGCAACTCCACGGCCATTTTAGACCACCGTGGTAACTATAGCCGAGGTAGCCCAGAAAAGTGTCGCCCTCACTCAGTCTGGCTCAGTCTGGCTCAGGCTAAGGGCGGCAACTGCTCAGTTCCGAAGAAGGAAAGGGAAATTCGTGGTGTCGACTTTAGGGTGGTGAAATAGCTGTTTCACTACCCTAAAATCGGCGACCACGCATGTTCAAAGTCACGCGACTCTTCGTCACGTTTGATCAGTCCAGATCAGCCCCAGCTCAGCTTCGGCTAATATCTGCCCATTAAACAGCACAGCCTTCCGAAAAGGTGCAGTTTTAGCCGAAGGGCCCAAAAATGGTCCCGTGCAAGCAAAGGCCCAGCATTGGGGCTGTAAGAAACACGGTGCACTCTGGAATCTCTGGGTTGCAACTGCTTGATTGAATTGCTTCTGGGCTCTTGGGCGAAGCCAGAGAGCTTATATGCTGGTACGTTCTGCTCAACAGGGCCTATATTCCATTATTCAGCACGATTTAGTAATACTCTATAAGGGTAGCTAAATAAGCGCTGAAAAAGAGCTTCGTTAAAAATTTTTTTTTTTTTTTACCAAAAACAAAGGTTGTGCTGCAGGAATCGAAAGCAAACAGACTAATCTCGCCATTAAAGTCCCAAAAACCCTCGGAAATACCCTCCGGCAACTTCATCAAGCACCCAACGCACCCACACCACATCCACCCATCGCCACTATCCAAGCCGAATATGCATGGTCCTCAGCCCTTGTTCCCAGTTGAGGTAATTCCCACCCTCGCCCCCAAGCGGTGGCGGTGGCCTCGTCTTTGTGAGTGTTCCGTCTGCCCTTCGATATGTAACATCAGGATGAGTTCCCGTATGCGCCCCGCAGTTCAGGTATCCTACCCGCTCGTAGTATCCCTGCTTGGGAGCCACCACAATGAACTTCTTGCTACCGTGGAGCGTGCTTTCGAGGAGCAGCGCCATGAGGCGTCTCTCAGGCAGCGAAGCGAGGTCGAGGCCCTCGTCGTCGGCATAGAAGTACCATAGCTCGACGTACCCGCGGTACTGAAACTCGGCATAGATGCCATCCTTGAACGCGTTGCCGCGCGGCTGTGACGGGTCATCGCCATGGCGATAATAAGCCCACTTCCACGCCTCGCTTGCCGTCCACCGGACCGAGGTGAATGTGACTTCGATGGCGCTCACTTTCAGCTGTATGAAGGAAGTTGCCACCGAGTACTCGCGGTGCTCTTCGTGTTGAATGACAAAGGTCGGGAGCGAGATGCGAGCTGGGCTTTGTCCTCTACTTGGGTCATCCTTTTCCAGCCAGGTTTGGAAGACATTGCGGTTGGTGACGAACAGATGTTGCGTTCTAACAAACGCACCAGACCAGCCTGCCCATGACCAACTTGGAAACGTCGGCTGCCGGGTGCAGGGCTCCTGGTGGAACCAGCCCCCGAGTCTAATCTCCCAACCATCTGTGGCATTCAGCATCCTATTAAAGTTTGGAGATACGAGGACTCCCCAGACATGATAGATAGGGTCTTTGCGTTTCTCCCAGCTCGATAGTATTCCTAGGATGGCCTTAAGTCTGTCTGATGGATTCGTGAGAGAACGTACGCTATACTCTTGAACGAGTTTGGCGAGGTTCAGGTACGGCCTGTATCTGTTGAATTCTTTCTTCTCGATGAGAGGGGCAATGATTGGATTGGGCACGCGCCCTGAGAAACTCTTCTGCGTCTTTGCGTGCATGAGCTGGAAAGGCCAACAGACAGCTTCGGAGCAGTGCATGCCGTTGCACTGGAAGGCGACTTGATGGTCAGTGAAAATTAACTTTCGCGTGGAGAGGACGCCCTCTTGGAAGGTCCAGCCACGAGTCGCCCACTTGGATGCTTTCAACGTCTCTTGGAGGTGGGTGAAGGTCCGGATAAACGTCGTTTTCCCAAGAGAGATGAGTTGTTGTGTCACCCTAGGTCGAAGGCCGACGCCTGGAAGACCATAGGCAGAATCCCCTCCAGCAGCGGCGATGATTGTTAAGTGGGCGTTGCCGTAGACAGCATCCATAGCATTAACTTGTTTTTCCAATACGTTGGGATTGCCTTGGTCGTTGCACTGTGGTGATGGGGTCCGTGGTCAGACTTTGAGGCGGGTGCTGCCGCGCCGAATAGAGCCGTTGTGACGGTGAATGACAGGAAAGGACTCACATATTGGTCAACCCAGAGATACCTGTATCCTAACGCCTTGCAGACGATCATGCTGTCCTCCACGACACAAGAGAACCCAGAGTTGGTAGAAACTGCTGGATTCCCCCAAACATATGATAAGGCCACATAATTGCATTCCTTCGGCGCCTGGACAACTCTGCGTGTCGTGATGTCAATGACTCGAAATTTGGGAGGGGGCTTGGCATTTGGCGATAAACACAAGCCTCTGTGTTTGTCCTGACAAAAATCAATCCAGGTTTTGAGCCTTTCGTAGTCAATTTGGCGAGGTTCTATCTTCTGCGCTCCGATAAACAGTTGAGACGGTGGTCTCGTGTGATCGATGAGGCCGATGAAGTCGTCTGGCTGTGCTTTGGGACGCTTTCCCGTGGCACGGAGTATCCCGAGGACAAGCGAATCAGCCACCATCGATTTTTGGAGAACTTGCTTGCGAGCATGGGCGTAAACGCTGTTGGCGGAGAAGGCGTAGAGACAGCATTCGGTCGTGTCCAACTTGGGCTGCTTGATGCAAGCTATAAGCTGGCAAAATTCGCATGCCGAGCTGCGTAGTCGATCGACCGACTCGTTCACGGGCGCAAGCTGGATGCCTCTTTGCGCGTCGACGAGAGTGTGTGGATTTGTCGAGGTAGCGGCAACCTCGCTGCATCTTTTGCAGAGCTCACCGGGTGCCTGCGGATCCGCAGCGATCCTGGGTCGTTTGGCTCGAGTCTGATTCTCCTGACGCAGTGTGCGCTTCGGCATTGCTGTTCTTCCTGAGAGCTGAGGGGAATCACCAGGCCCAGTGCTTCCGTGGATCAATGGGGAGTGAAAAGGCTCCCCTTTGAGAAATAGAAGTTTTGCCTTGGACCTTCCGTATAAACACGCTTGTTTCAGCATTGGACGTTGGTTGGCTGAGTGCCTACTTTACTTGAAACCCGGGAAAGAACCCCTGCATGTCGCGTCACATGCACCCAGATTGAGGCCTCCTCCGTCCAGGCATCCATGATTGCACACGGAAGACGGCGGTTATATAGGTGGGGGGATTGATTTTATCAGTAGAGCTCTGGTTTACAGTGATCTTAAACCATCAACCCGCAGAGAGGTTCCGTACTTCCTGATCAGCAGCCATGAACAGAGAGGTGGAAGTGCTAGGGGAAGACTCCCAGATACTTTTTGGTGCTCCACTGGGTCCCAGAAATAGCCCGCTGTGGCCAGGCAGCTGCAGAAACGTATTCCGTCACATTCGGCAAATCAACACGGCCAACCCCGATCAATACCAAGGATGCATCAGCGCAGATTCCCTCTACAAGCCATGGAAGGAACAGACTGTGCTCCGATCAAAACAAATAGCGCGTTTGGCAAAGGGAAATGTGCACAAGGGGCAGAATGCGCATGAACCTGCAGATGGTCTTGACGAGTTGGAACGAGTTGTCTTGGCTCGGTTCACCGTCGAAGTTGCTTGGTATCGTCTTCCTCACCGCACAAAATTCTTCCTGTTCCTACCCATTGTCTGCCTCCCTAACTTATCTATTTTCTCATAGCCTTAAATGCCGTGCACGACTTTGGCATGAAGCCGAGGCAATGACAGTTGGACGGAATAGCCACGGTCAAGCGGAGCAACGTCGTTCTTGTTTAAGCGAACAACACAAGTAATGTCACCGAGATCCCAACAGGCTATCGTGTAGCTAAGCCGTGTAAAATCTACTAGTCCCGAGTTCTGTAATCAGTTACTGTTTCACGAGGTTCAAGTTGATCACAACATCATCGACCCCCCTGACGCGGTCGACTCACCAGACCAGAGATATGAGCTGGCAAAACAGCCGTACAAGATCTACGGACTTCGCAAGTCTCATGATCTAAGGCAGTGGCTTGGGGTGAGGCGACCAGACGGGCCACGGTCGCCGTCTGATGACCAGAATGGCGCTGCAGACGGCGCACCACTTTTCCCTTTCCTAGTCGTTCGAAATGCTCCCGACAGTCAACCGGGGAGTGAAACGGAACTGGGGACGGAAGCCGGTTCTACGATTCGGCGCCTTCTAAAGCTGCGGTATGAGCAACTGCAGGGCGCTCGCGCTGACGAAGACGCCGACTTCCACATCCCTCCGCTCATCTGGCTGATAAGTCGACGGGGAGCGGAATGGAGCTTGCATGCTGGTTACATCGAAAAGATAAAACGCAACATGAAGGCACACTGTGTGAGCATGCCTACACCCTCGAATAGACTAATACCGAAGCTGACCTAGCCATCGTGGCTCAACAGCGAATACTTCAGCTCTGGAAAGGGAGCTTGCATAACGGGAAAGACGCGTTCCGGCTTCTGCTTCACATCGACTACGTCGTTGACTGGGCCCGGGAGGTCTATCGCGGGGATGTCGTCAGAGCGCTAAAATGCCGACAAATAACAGCAATGACAGTGGCCCAGCCTTCCCTGCCCGTGACCAATGACAGACGCCAGGATGTTGAATCGGGCGCAGACAGCCACGAAGAGGCAGACAAACCCACCAGTGCCACGGCTGCTCGCCGGGACAGAAACGGCGAGACCGGGTCTGATCAAGACGCCCTGCGTATCTTCGACAGCCCACACGGCGCAATGCGTGACGCACGCTACATTCGGTCCCGGTTTCTTGGCATCTACGTCACCGAAGACAACTTCACGATGCTAATGCGGACGGCCGTCTCGGCAGAGGAGAGCAAAAAGCTTGCATCCAACATCCTCAGCTGTCTTAAGGCAGCATGGCGCGTCCGCCGAGACGCCTTGGACACGCTCGAGGCTCTCTGGACCGAGACAGACCGGCTGGGGCTGGATACTTACCCACCCGACAAAGCATTCCTCGCCGTCTTCACCACCACAGCCTACTTTGCCCCGGACTGGGAACAGACTCGAGAAATAGCCTATTTGGCTGTAGCCGAGACCCTGGTGGATGGCCTCCTAGAGGTGGCGGGCCAGCATCGCTTTCCCCGAGAGGAAGGACTTGGCGCCCCGTTTCTAGACAGCGATACGCTGATCGGGACCTTGGACACTCACTTGAGAAACACGGCCGAAGCAAATCTTCTCGGTTGCTCGGCGCGGGCATGTTGGGAAACGGGAATCACCCTAACCCCCGGCGGGGGAGGAATGGCGGCAGATGACGCGCCTGAGCGAATACCATCTGACGTGCTCAGGCCAATGTGCGTCGAGAAAGGAGATGGCAAAGTGGTGCACCGCTTAGACGTTGCCGTTAAACGCCCCCAAATTCCCAAGGCCAGGAATTTCATCTATGACCTCTACAGACGCCACAAGATCGGCCAGAACGAGCCATCGTCGTCCCTGTTTCGCATATCCGATTATCTCGACGTACTAGGGTCGCCTAAGCAGCTTGGGGAGCAGCGCTACATCACAGCCCCCTTCTGCACATGGGTCGAGGCAGATACCAAGTTCCCTGATGACGGGGACCCCGACTTTGTGCTAGTCACCGCCACTTCCGACTCCATGGACAAAGCTTTCGCTGAAAGGCAATCTAGCTTTTGCGTCTTCGCCATGAACCCCGACGCCGCCAGAGATGCGGCGAGCTCGCCCGATGCACTCCTTCAGGCAGCTGAGAACGGCTGGCACTTCACGACCAGGCGGTTAGACCGGGTGATGAGCAGAGGAGAGGGAAGCCGGGCATGGAACATCCCTATGGCTACCTACCTGGTCTGCGGCCACCAAGAGGCCCTCGCGGCCAATATCTTGGCGTATTTGCAGCATCTTTCTGCTGAAGCTCAGGCTCGTGGGAAAATGGTTCCAAACGCTGAGGTGGATACCCAACCCGGTAGCTTAAAGTTCTGGAGACCTAGTCCCAAAGGCAAAGGCTTGAACATGGGGTTGGAAATGGCGAACAAAAACGCGAAGCAGACCCCACACATTCTCGACGTTTTGATGCTTGCGGAAAGCCTGCCGCACCGCAAACGGCTGAGATCTGTGACGTGGAGGATGCCGACGCATCGGAATATGTTCATTCGCAAGGAGGATGTGAGGCGGAACGAGGACGGAACGTTCCGTTGGGTTCACCCCAAGTCTACGGCTCAGATGGCTGCGGAGCCGGACGATGACCCGTATCCGACCCGTGAAGCAGAGGTGGCAGGGGAGCGATCCAGCGGCCGCCGCGGTAAGAGGCCGGCAGAATCGCCAGCTGGGCCATCATCATCACCCAAGAAAGCTCGCTTGCTCCCTTCCGATGCTGGTGGTGAGAGCAGCCGTGTGGCCGAGTCGTCATCATCGGGCGCTTCACGAGCAGCTACTACTACTGTTGATCATTGCTCGCGCTTTGAACCCCAAGACTGGGTTACCGATCAGGATCTCCAGGCGCTCTTGGAGCAAGGTGCATTTGGTGGCAGCAAACCGAAGCACCTGGAGACGCCCTTTCCTTGATTCCTATATCTCTTGATTAATTAGCGCGACTGACCAGCCTTTAACCTGATTATCATTCTAGAGAAACTCTAAAGTGAAAGTGAGAGCATATGACGATATGTGGTCGGGGACATCAACACTGATCACCCTCCAGATTAGTGATCACACACGCCGTTTCTCACTGCAGTCTCGAGCCGGAATCAAGATACATGCACATTTCGCGTTTTGTCTGGTGATACAGCCCCCAACGTGAGATTGAAGCGAATTTCAAAGCAGCTTCTGGATTACTGATATTATTAGCAGCGCTTCAACAGAGCTCAACGCCAACTTCATGCACCACCAACCCGTGATCATCGCGATGCTCAACAACACTTCAACGTCTACAAGTAGGCCAACTCAAATCCTTCCTGCTATCACAACAGACCATCTCCAACCAGTCAACAGCACCACATTTCTAATTCCTCGCCATGTCCAAACCCAAACCCACCATCTTTATCATCGGCGGCACCGGCGCCTAAGCCATCCCTATTATCCGCGGCCTCGCCTAAAACAACACGTACACTATCCGCGTCCTTACCCACTGTTAATTTTCTAGCCACTGAGTACCCTGTACCGGGTACCCTGTAAGTGTGGTTGCGTACCCCGAAACCACCAGCCGAATCTTCTGGAACCCCAGAGGGTTCCAGAAGATTCCAACCCACTCCAGGGCCCCTTAGGGCCCCCAGAGCACTCTGAACCTTCTGGAATTCAAGGGGGTTCCACCCCCTGAATCCAGTGGGGCTACTGCCCCACAGAATCAAGTAGAATATCACAGTGGCCACGACAGCCACTACGTCAACAGAACCACGTAAAATGGTTCAGAACAGTACTATTCCATTATTGTATTAGTTAGTTCCACTTTACAGAAGGCTCTGGAACTCTTCCAGAGCCTCCACAGCTTATAACAGGCCCTCTCCTCTCCTGTATCTAATTCTAAAAAAAGCAAGCAACTCTACTCCTTTCCAGTCATTACACAAGGCACTGCCTTCCAGATCCTCTTGTTTCCAGCGTTAATATTCGCTGTGACACCCTTATTTACAGTGGCACTGCCCTGTAACTCAGGCCTTTCGTTTGCTTCCTACAGTGCCTACGGCACTGTAGTACGGCTTGGACCAGTACGCACTTTTTCCTCTGAGCCACAGCCGCTGTACTACAGCCCTGTAGATTCCTGAAGTTCAACATATATAATAAGTATTAAGTACTAATAAAAGAGTAGTAAAAAGGGATTACACAGGCCTCAAGAGGTGTTAGAAGCGCGGCACTCTGGATTCTGTGGAATTGTGGGGTCGCAACTGCGTGATTGTATTGCTTGTGTTCTCTCTCCTCCTCTGGCTCTGGCTGGAAGCCAGAGGCTTCTTTATAGACTATTCTGCAGGATTCAGGCTTCGTCACTCTGGTGGCTGAGGCTCACTGGCGTACTGGCAGTGCCAGGTATCCAGTCAGCTCCGCTGACTAGATGCCCAGGGCCTCTGAACCCCCTTCTTTCTGACAAGACTGGGAGTCGTGGAACCTACAGTTCCAGGCCCAGGCCGTAGCCGGAAGCCTATAGAGCCAAATTCAGGGGGTGACCCCTTTCCTCTACGAACCCACGGCTCCGGAGCCTGCAAACGATAAGTATAAGACCCCTAGCAAGGTAACTATTACAGCCCGGAGCAGTACGGAATTAATAGTAGGCAACGATGAGCCTGGCTAAGCTAACAATCTATTAATCACCACTGAAGATCGTACAGCCGATGGATTCCGAACTTACTAGATGGATTGGCAAATTTACTAAATTAACAATAAGAAATGCACTTAATAAATTGAAAGGGTTGAATGGCTTAAGTAATGGATTCTGAGAACTATTAGCCTACACCTTTAACTTACTTCCTGTAATTTAATTAAGCCCGTTACGTATTAGTATAAAGCTCTGAAACTGTAAGCCGGAATTAGTGATGATGAGGCTCTTTATAATGCCTAGAAAGTTTACCGAGTGGCTATAAAGCCACTGCTTCGAGCTCTTAGAGGCCTAATTAAATGGTCGGATTCTTCGGAGTATGCTATAGATACGGTATAGAGAAAAGGAATTCTTAAGGCTTTAACTAAAAAAATGTGATTTTACGACTTTTTAGATGTAGTGAAGTTAATCCTTAGCCACTGGGTTCATTTTATAAGTTTGTTAAGCTTCAGGGTACCACAGGGCTGTAGTACAGCGCTGTGGCCACAGAAGAAGAAGTGCTGTACTGGTCCAAGCCGGCTATAGTGCTACTGTAAATAAGAGTGTCACAGTGAATATTAACGCTAGAAACAAGAGGATCCGGAAGGCAGTGCCTTGTGCAATGACTAGAAAAGAATGAAGTTGCTTGCTTGACTAGAACTAGATACAAGAGAGGAGAGGGACTGTTATAGGCTGTAGGAGGCTCTGGAAGATTCCAGAGCTTTCTGTGAAGTGAAACTAGCTAATACAATAATAGAATAGTACTGTTCTGAACCGTTCCGCGTGGTTCTGTTGACATAGTGGCTAGCGTGGCCACCACAGTGTTCTAGTTAGTTCTGTGGGGCAGTAGCCCCACAGGATTTAGGGGGGTTCCACCCTCCTGGATTCTAGTAGGTTCAGAGCACTCCAGGGGCCCCAGGGGGCCCTGGAGTGGGTTAGAATCCTCTAGAACCCTCTGGGGTTTTAGAAGATTCGACTGGTGGTTACGGGGTACGAAACCACGCAACAGCCTATGGCTGTTGCTTGCTGGAGGCCCCTGTGATACAGGGAGCCTACACTTTGTTAATTTTTAGCCACTGAGTGCCCTGTAGGCGCCCTCAGACGCACTAATACGTCTTAAACTGGCCTTTACGCTTTATATATCAACGTCGCTTTAAGTTTAATAAGGCAGTAAACGTTAAGCAAACCTCAGCCAAGGAGCCTTGCTGTTCTGGCAGATTTTCCACAGTTTGCTGGGCTCAGCTAGTTAGTGTGTCTCATTGCCACGACTCTCAGCAAATAGGCTTCGCCCCGAGTCACACGGCCAGGCCGGGATGAACACAGGTATTGGATTTCTAAAACGTGTACTTGGTACAGTTCCTACCTACCGCAGGCGGCAAGCAGGAGACATCGCTGGGCCGACTGCATCACTCTCGCACCCGCTGAACCGGGAGATGGGCTTCTGTTCCATGCCGATGCAATGCCATGTGCAGTCTCATTATGTAATTGTACAAATCCCCTGGTTTGCCCTCTTTTGTAAGAGTTTTCCCGCAGCTGTCCTCTTGATCTCCTTCACTCCATCATGGACAACCTCGCGCTCGAATCTCAGCCACCGGATGTTGTTCCCTGCGAATTGTGCGAAGTGGTCAAGCACCCTGTCGTAAGCGACGGGATCACTGTCCTTGAGATCAAAGACGATGCCGCCATTTCGGCTGTTGGTGATGTTGAAATACTCAGCCCTCAACTCTTTGCTGAAGCCATCGAACTGTTCCAGTCTCTCGGGGCCGACGTCACCCCACAAGGTTGTGACACAGGCGATGCGAGAGTAGAACGTCTCGCCGCACATTGCTTTGAAGAGATCGAAGTTGAATCGAACTGGCCCCGCGAATCGCTTGCACGTGATTGCGTGGAAATAAATAGCCCCTGCCACCCACGGTCTATCCGGCGCTTTCCACTTCAGCAGTTTTGCAATATTCGCGAGAACCGGTATGTTTCCCCCAGCAACATCTCTTAAACCAGGCGTATCAATAAGGGCGAAATTGGTGCCACGGTGCACAAAACGGTACGTTTTGCATCCAGCGGTAGCTTCAGTCCCGGTCAGCAGGCCGCACGAATGCTCCTGAATAGGTAACTTACCCGGGTGTAGGCTCTCCCGCTGTATTTTCATGTCTTTGTCAGAGAGTCCGGCAACTCTCTTGATAAAAGACGTTTTCCCGCTTCCAGTCGGACCAATGAGGAGAATGACCACCTCCGGCGGCGCCATGTCATGCCGCTCAAAAGTTGATCGTCGCGTAGGGTTTCTCCGCCTCCTGCGGATTTTGAAGAAGGTGGAAACCCCGAAAGTCATTCAGGATGTCGCTCGCGGAGAAAATAATTCGGGGTATCCTGCAAAGGCGGCAGCACTTGGCGGTCGATGCGGGGATCGGTCGGGCGAAGACTCATAAACCTGGAAGGTAAACCGGGGCTGCAGTCGGGCCGTGACGCTCGTTGGGAGTCACTGCCTCTGCGTTGGGCTTCGGCCGAGATCAAGACGTGGCATGTATAAGGTAACCTGCAGCTGACCCCGAACCATTGGCAGCTCTGGTCGCTGATGTGCCAAGTCTGAGGTTGTCGGGTTTAGCCCAATCACTCCCGACTAGGACGGACCAAGAAGCCCGAATTTGGTGCCTAATAAACAGCATGCATGATTGCTGCCCTTTTAGCACGTGCGCATGTTTGACTCTCAAGTGTCACAACCCAGGCCAAACGCAGCCCAAAAGTTGGGAGCGAAACCATCTCGCCCCGAGCACCTTCACAGCAAGCGGCAAAGCTGCTACTTGGGCTTTAGTTCCCCTACAGCTCGCATTTCGTGGAGGCAGCCCACTGTGCCGTGTTTTTTCGCGGTCGTGGCATATAACTTCAGATGGCGACCGAGAAGGAGATTCTGATCGGACTGATCGGCGTGACTGGTGCCGGAAAGTCGACATTTGCCGCGACGGCATCGGGCCGCACCGATCTCAAGATCGGTAGGACGCTGAAATCATGTGAGACCCCTCGAGCGAGAACCTCTTTTTATGCCAGGAGCTCACGGATAAACAGGTACCCAGGAGCCGCAGAGTATCAGGTTCAGGGTTGATAATCATCCCATCCATTTGGTCGACACGCCGGGATTTGACGATGACGACAGAACAGATGTCGAGATCTTGCAAGCCATTGTGGAATGGCTCTCAAAGAACAGGGCCAAAAGACGCCGTCCACATCTTGACGGTCTCATCCTCCTCCACCCCATCACATCCAACAGGATTGGTGGCACCGAGCGGAAGAGAACACGTCTCCTTCAGGCTATCCTCGGAGAGGACGCGTACAAGAGGATCATCATTGCAACGACAATGTGGGACGATCTGAAGGACGACCACAAATTTGAGTACCGCCTCACGGGTCGTCTGGAGGAAGGGGAAGTGTGGTACGATATGTGCTCAAAAGGTGCCGAAGTCTTGCGTCACCACAACACCAAGGATTCCGCCCACAAGATCATCAGGAAAATAATCGCAATGTCACAGGCAGGGAATGGAGGAGTCTCGGTGAAGTTCGAGGCCGACCTGGTCCAAGCTCGAGGGAGAGTGCGCGAGACTGATGCCGGCAAACTTACTGAGAGAGAGATTAAGAAGGCAATCGAGCGGTGCAAAAAAGAACTGGTTGAGATTGATTCGAGAGCACCTCCTGCGACAGATCCCACCCGACGAGCCTGGGAAAAGGAGAGGAAGGAGACAGTCAAGGTGCTCAACAAGCTTGAGTCTCAACAGCAAAAGTTGGACAGCTTAGTGGTGGGTAACAGTTTCATACCCCTCTAGTTTCTCACAGACCACCCGAAACGGCACAGTTGGGATTGTGGGGCATCACAAAGTTAAGGGGTGTTGAACCAAGTGATTGTTGTTTCTGTTTGCCATTTTCTTGTCATTTGCATGGGCTTACATCTGTACCGAAGTACATAGGGATACTTCGGGAATCGCATTCATTCTTTTATCTTGATCCTGGGAATTGCGGAAAGGGCTAACCTTAATTTACTCACAAAGGTTCGAGGGGTGAAGAAGTGGTGGACTAAGATTTTCAGGTAGCGTCAATGGGTTGTGTTTTCTCAAGACAAGAAAATGTCCTGTAATTGTTTCATCTGGCCACCAATATTGGCAAACCCCGGCCCCCAGATCCGAGACCATCAGAGCCAGAGTAACATTTGATGTGAAAGACCCTATGCTAGATTGGTATTGATAGAAATCGTGTCTACCCCGCTAAATATGCCCGGTCTCTTGCATGGCCATATCGGTAAGTATCGCAACCAAGATCCCAGGTCAAGCATGTTAGACGTATGAAAGCCGGGTTCTTTCCCCTGACAAAATATCATTTTACAGCTACACGGATAATTTCCCTGCAGTGAATGCTTGTGAATGCTGAATTCCGTAAGTTGTCACTCTGTTGAAAGTGTCCTATCTCTCTGTAAGTAAACAGGAAGCACAAGTTATTTCTACCCTCTACGAAGATATACCTAAAAGCGGCAGAGTAAAAATAACAGCGACAGTGAGCACGGTCTTAAATCCGCTGTCGATCTCACTTCTGCCGACCCAAAGCGCCAGGATCGACGCCAGACAGACGGAAAAGACTCCACACATAGAAAAGAAATAAACGAAAATGCCCCTCAACAAGAAGCTGAAATAAACCCCAGCGGGTACTGCCTGGCATTCCTGGACCTGGCCATATTTCCTTGCAGCCCGCTCCGTTTTCCGGCTTACTTTCTTGAAAGCCCTGCCATTGAAAAGAAGACGAAACATGTATGTCCAGAATACGGCTATAAATGCGGCAACGAGAAACGACTTTACAGGAGGTGCTAATTGAAGTTCTTGGACCTGCATACTGAAGGCGCTTGTGACGAAAGTCAGAGGGACAAAGAAGAAAGCCAACTCTGTGAGCCTGGAGATGTTTGACGACTCCAAGAGTTGTTTCCGAGACTCCAGGATGGATAACTCGTCTCTCAACGCCGCGTCAAGCTCTTCGGCTTTTGCGGCAACTGCTGCGATTCTTTGCCGAACCCGGGAGGCAAGTGTCCTAGAGCCTGGTGAGGGTTTGGCAAACTGAGGTCTCGATCGTCTCCTGCGGGTCAAATCGGCTATCGTGGCCCGCAAGATCGGAAGCCGTAGTTGTGCCTGCATCAGCGTCCACCGCAGTGCCCCAATTGAGGTTTCGAGTTGGAAACCGCCTTGGGATGCGAGTCTTATTTCGTGCAGCCTGTTGTCGATGATACCGGACAAAGTCATGGTGTCTAGAAATACGATTCTAAACAATGCTTCCAGGGGATCTGCCATCGTTAAGCGGCACCGCCTTCGAGAAAGGACTTTGCTGTCTTCCAGACATTGGTCCGTCATCCAGCTCATCATATCCAGATGGGCACTTCTGGGTCCCGTTGTGGACTTTCGAGACACAAGGTCTCGCTCCCACTTGTCGGTTTGGTATGTCCACCTCGGGGCCACATGCTTGTAAGGCAGGACCGGTCCTGTACTTCTGGGTGGCTTTAACGCAGGGACAGGGTCGGTGAGAATGATGACTGCCAATAACAACTCGAGTCAGCAAAGACAAACGAAATCGGTGTCCGGGCAACTGACCAAACTCGATTCCATTCCTGGTCTCCCGGTATACAGTAGCCTTCTCCTCCCACGCGGCCAGCACGCTACCGTGGTCCTCATGGTCTGTGCTGTCAATTTCCCCTATTTGCCACGCGTCTCGGAAAATATTAGTATCAATAATGTTATTCCCCTCGCGTCCCAAGGGCCTCTCCAACTTGCGCATTCGCAGCCCCGGCGTTTCACTATCCGAGTCTTCGTCCGAGCAACCAGATTGAGAGAATGAGAAGGTTCTCTTCGAGCGATGGCGAGGGTCCCTTGGTATTCGCTTTACAGGTCGGTACCACTGTGTTGCGATGACAGGATTCCGCAGGAATGCCTCAATGCAGTCGTTTGCTGTGAGGCGGTCGAATGATTCCTTGCTAATCCCCGACCCTTTCAGATGCTGGATAAAGAGGAGGGGGTCTAGGCCCATCGAATTGCCGAGCAGCTCGATGAGCGGAGTGCAAATATCTTCCACTATGACCAAGCGCGAATGGGAAGTTGGACCTTTGGCTTCCCAGAAGTTTCGAAGTGAACGGGCATCGACGCGCTGTTGACATGGATCGGGCGATGATGAGATGTGATGATGTAACTGAATCCAAGATCCATCGCGCTCTGTACCACTGGATATCTCGTAGCAGTAGACCTCGCCGCGGTTGTCGAACCTATGGTCAAATGAAAGGCGATGCAACCAAGGTGATGTAGCGATGTACTGATTGCCGGATGTGACATCGGCGTCGTCGTCCATGCTCGCCGTCCCGGACGGGCCCCCGTCACCATTAGCCACGGTTGGACCAGTTGGAAGGTGATCAGACATTGTTTATGGACTGCTGTTGGTAACCGAGGTTCAGTCTAGGTAAGAACTTGCTGATTTCAAGAAGAGAGAGTGGCCATTGATGAGGTGAGACAGGATTTGCGGAGCCGCAAGATGCAGCAAGAGCGCTGGCACACGTGCAGGGGCGCAGCAGGGCGCAGCGGGGCGGACATCAGCCCGACCATGCATGTCGCTGCCCAACCCAGGCATCAACTCCTCCTCGCAGTCTGTTACAAGGCCGCTCCAAGACTCTCCGTCATGCTGAGATAAGGAACCGCAGCAGAGTTGCTCAAAATTCTACGTCAAAATGTTGTATATCACCAAAACCCGGGAGTGGGTGCGTCGCAGTACGTGACTGAGGTCGAGTACGCGCTTTGTGTCGATCATACTGACCCGGATTGTGCTATTCAGATTCTGGAACCAGAATTGGACATGAACTGAGTCACGTCTTGATGGCCTTGACCATCACTTCGACTGTTATTCTGTGTACGTTAGTTGGCATCCCAAATCCAGTGTTCAAGGACTGACGACGTGGTTTGACCTCAGCCATCATCCTTGCCAGCTGCTCCTCCCGAAGCCTAAGCTCTATCTATGTGCTCACGTTGTGCTATGAAAGGAGTCATGAAGCAACCTCCCCTGAATCGCTTTCTAACATCGTTTCGGACTCGATTTTGAATGCGATAAAAGGCTCAACGGGTGTCGAAGTTCGGGTGGGATATTTCAACCTCTGTGTGAACCCAGGAACTGGTCAATGGGAATGTGGCAGCAACACTCAGGACTTGCAAACTCGGTTTTTGGACCTGGACCCACTGAATCTCATTACCATGGGGAGCGGTTTTCGAAACAAGGCCATTTTCCCGTTTTTCCTGTTGGTAACTACTTCCCATCTTCATGGAACGTTTGCTGACATCACGCTTGCAAAGAATAGCACAGATTCTCCTTCACTCTATTTTATTTGTGGCACTGGCCGCTTTTCCAACCTGGCATGACGAAGAAGTTAAAAAGTCTCATTTCTTCAGCCAATCATTTGCCGTTGCCGCCCAAGTCGGAGGAGGAGCTGCTGCTTTGTTTGGGTTTATGTCTGCAATTTGGCAGCACGCAGCGGCAGTGACAGTCAAAACTTTCATAAGCCCCATGACGTACGGTATGGTCACTTCGCATGTCGGAGCAGCAGCTATGGCTTTAGGTTGGCTTTCTTACTTTCTACCTATGGGCGTCTTTGCAACAATCGTGTTCGTTAGGACATCCTTTGAACCGTCGAGGGACAACATGGATTAGCAAGTTGACCTGGAAGATTCAGGTAGATTCATGTATATTATTTAGCATTGATTAACGGCCGAGATATTGCTTAGACATTACATTTCCGTACCAAATCCACTATCGACAGTGGCAGCAGACTGTCTTATAAAGCCGTGAGCCGAAACTCTCTCGAAATGAGCAGAACCAAGTTGAAGCTATGAGGCTTTTTCAGTTTACAAGTGTTATTAAATCAGCCAAACTTTAGACAGCAAGGGTCGGGGGCGTAGCGAAGAAAATAGCTTCCGGGGACTTTATTTTGATTTTTGATCCATAGATACTTTGATGCAAAGAAACTGAGATACGCCTCTATCCAACCGCATCACTCATCCCCTTACAGAATCGAGATGTACTTCAAGTACTTCTCGGTCGTGCCACCAGGATGCTCATCCCAATCCGTGCTAAAGCTCACATCCTTCCTTCCACCCCTCGACCAAACCAGCAACCTCCCCAACCTTCTGCTTGACACTCTGATAAGCATCACTCCCCAGCACAACCCAAACAGCCCACGGCGTCTTCTCCGCCCGACCCTCCCTCTTCACAACATCCACAATCACAGGTCCGACCTTTGTCAAATCACCCGGCATATACGCCATCATCCGAAGCAAACATGCCACCGAGTGCCGCGAAACCAGGCACATAATCCTCAATCGAAGTCATCTGCGTGCCAACCCCGGACTCGCACTCCTGTCTCGGTTGACTAAGATGCGTCGGGAACCCACCGCACTCGAAAGCGACACACTCGATGCCCAAAGGCTGCATCCCCTTCCTCAGACACTCGACATAGGCGCTCAGCGCCGCCTTGGACGAAACATACGTCGGCCAAAACGGAAGAGGCGACCACGCCGACGAAGAACTGGTAAAGGCCAAAAATACCGCTCTTTTGCGCGCGGAAATACGGCAACATGGCCTGCGTGACGTGCATCGGACTAAACAGGTTGACCGTGTACATGTTGTTGATGTAAGCGTCTGTCGCCTCCTCGGCGCTGCACATGGCCGACATGCCCGCGTTGATGAGGAGCACGTTGATGTGGCTAAAGATGGACCAGGCTGTCTTGATTTGGGCCGCGATGGTTTCGGGCTGGCTGAGATGTCGAGCTCGAGGAGAGCGAGGTTGTCGGATTTGACCGAGGCGAGGCGTTGCTCGACTTTGCGCCCGGTTGCTCGACTTCGTCGCCGTGGGCGACGATTTCTTGGACGAGGGCTTTGCCGATGCCGGAGGTGGTGCCAGTGACGAGTCAGACGAGGGGGGCCATTTTGTTGGTTGGGGGTTGATGGGCTGGAAGGGGTGGTCTTTTGGTCTTCTCAAAAGTTGAGAAGTTGTGTTGTAGTGAAGTGGAGTTAGAAGGGTGTTGTGACAGGGGCTGGACCTGTCAGAAAGAAGGGGGTTCTGGCCAGAGGCTAGAACTGTCAGAAAAAAGAGACTGGAAACCACTAGAACTATAGATTTGTAACCATTGCCACACGGCTTGCCAACATTCACAACTATAAGGAAGGCTCTCTGGCAAAGCCAGAGAGCCGAAAAAGGAATACAACCCCGCGGTTGCAACCCCTTTAATTCCACAGAATCCAGAATGCAGTGCTTCTAACAATTACGGGCGCGAATGTCCTAATTCTACGCATTTTACTTACACGGGACCATTTTTGGGCCCTTCGGCTAAAACGGCACCTTCTCGGAAGGCTGTGCTGTTCAATGGGCAGATATTAGCCAAAGCTGAGCCGGGGCTGATCTGGATTGATCAAACGTGATGAAGAGTCACGTGACTATAAGCATGGGTGATTGTCGATTTTAGGGTAGTGAAACACCCAAATCATATAAATAAGGGTTCTTGGGTGCCCGTCTTGGGGAAAACGACCCGAGGTACAGTCTTGACAATCCGCTTGGACCAAAACTTGAACCTCGGCCTCTTGTTCCTGCCCTCTGCACTTCACCCCTGCGACACGCCTGCGACGAAGACAAGCTCCAAATAGCGGGCGAATTTGCCTCTCGTACACTATGCGATACTACACAGACTTCTCTAGCATCCTTTACATACACTATATCCAGTGTTGTCGCTCTGCGCGGGCCCTTCCGCTCTGCCATTTACGCGATACCATCTGGCTTTTGGAATGGTGTTGATAGCCATGTCGCGATCTGGCCAAATCTTACTGCTGGCGCGTCGGTGGTTATTTGAGATACAGTGGCTGAAAACGGCTAAAGTGTGAAAGAAACTTGATGGGACGGGCCGGGGGAGAAGAACGGCGCGCATGTCTTTGTTCGGCAGATGTAAGAGCTGTGCACTCGAAAGGGTCTCGTGGATGAAAGAAAATTTGTCTCCCTGGAGAACAAAGAGATGGGAGACTAGTATTGTAGAGGTAGCAGCGAGCATTTGACAGACGAAATTCCCACATCGAGAGTTTGAAAACTGTTGAAGTGCCCTCACATCATCGCCCGCGACAGAAAACGCTATGACTGAGTTCGAAGTATTTTCCAAGTATATTTTTGCCTTCACCTCTCAGTTGATTATTGAAATAATATTCTTCTGGCTCGTGCCTGACTGGTCGTTATCCGATCCCTGGTCTGTCGCGGGGTGGTGATAGTGTCACACGAATCCTTTCTCTGAATAGCCTCCATACCAGCGATCGGACCGATCGCTGGAATTCTATTGAATTACCGCGTGGTCCATTCCAGGCCACAACATCGGAGGAATGGAACTACCCTATTGTACGCAGTATTTAGCGGTTGGAAGCCCTCGGCTTCCAACCGATTGAAGCAATCAACACACTCGTTTTTCCCCACTTTTTGACAGAGCCTTCGATCCACAGCGTGCAACAGATAGCCAAGGCACACTCCGCCATTTGACTAAGGGAACGGTCCCAATGCATGCCATTGAACGCATGTCGGATTCCTCAACTTATTCCGAGTGGTGATCGAAGTGAGTAATGGAGAACCCCCAATGCAATGAGCAATCACGTCAATTCTGAGAGCTAGATATTGATGTAGGCGCCTGGGAAGTGGATCAATGGGGGTTTGGCAGGAATACGAAGATGAGTACATGGTACTGCTTCTTCAGGGGATATCGTGGAGGAGTAGGTGTGATCCCGAAGAATGTCCCCAACGCTATATAACAGTGCGGGAGAACTTTTCGCGCAGCATTGGGTGACATCAACAGGAATACATGCAGGTTCCTGAGTCAGTGAGGAAAAGAGGTCAGGCACACCGTCAGCATGCAAACACGGAACGTGAACTATCTCATTGAAAGACCTCTCCACCAATTATTTAACTGGCGATACCTGGCACTTCAAAACCAATGGAGAGGTTGTGATATGCGGCAAGTAGACCCAGACCATTGGCCAATTTTGGGAAGAGATAAGAGGGTAGCAGTCGCACAAGATTGGTGATCAAACAGTGAGTCCGGAATGCCAAACAGATCCCTCCCCTGCCAAGAGCTGACCTGCTTATGCCCACTTCGGCGTCTCAATTCTCAATTCGATGCCAAACCGGGAAGGCACTTCAGCCGGGAAAATGCATCCCTGTGGACGATACTGGCGCAGCTTACAGGGCAGCGCCGGCATAAACGAGCTCGCGTTGGATTGATGTACGTAATAGTCGACGCAATCTCACTCCTCTGCTCCCTACAACCACAATTTCTTATCGAGAGAGATTCCGATGCATAGGAAGTCGCGTGTCCATTTCTGAAAGGGCGCCAATATGATCACTTTCTGGCGTCTCCTGCTCTCCAGCGCATGCGTGCGCACCGTGTCAGCTCAGCTTCGAGTTCCCAGCCTAATTGACGCGACGATTGACGACCTCAGAGAAGGTCTGGAAGCGGGTGCTTTCAGCAGCGTTGACCTGGTAACTGTAAGATTCCATCTTCAAAACCTTCGCTGTACTCTTTGAACTGTGCAAGCTGACCTTTGGAGACCTACCTCGGCCGAATTTCCGATGTCAGCAGCCTCAACTCCGTGACCGAGTTGAACCCAGACGCCATCAAGATCGCAACAGCGCTTGACGTGGAACGCGCTCAGGGGAGGATTCGTGGGTAGGTTCCCCCACTCGCGGAGCACATTGTGCGCGGTGGCTCGAGCAGCACGTACTGTGCAACATGAACTAACATTGGCCTTGACGGTAGACCGCTGCATGGAGTTCCGATATTGATCAAGAACAATATCGCCAGTGTCGAGAACAATAACACGGCCGGGTCGCTGGCGCTCCTCGGCGCACGAGCTCCTCGTGATTCGTTCGTTGCATCCCGGCTTCGCGCAGCGGGTGCCGTGTTGCTTGGGAAAACCGGCCTCAGTCAATGGGCTAATTTCCGCTCCTCAAACTCCAGCAATGGGTGGTCAGCCCATGGCGGACAGGTGCGGGGGGTGTACATCCAGGACCAGGACCCCAGCGGTAGCTCAAGCGGCAGCGGTGTGGCGGCCTCGCTTGGTCTTGCTGCGGCCTGTCTAGGCACCGAAACAGACGGATCGATTCTCTCGCCGGCGCAGCGCAGCGGCGTGGTGGGAATCAAGCCAACGGTAGGCCTCACATCGCGAGACATGGTGATCCCCATCTCGGAGCACCAAGACACGGTTGGTCCGATGGCGTCGTCCGTCAAGAGCGCCGCATACATCTTGCAAGCCATCGCGGGCCAAGACGCCAACGATAACTACACGAGCGCCATTCCCAGTTCGATCCCTACGTTGCCCGACTACGTCGCTGCCTGCAAGCCGGGG
>Ga0247770_1000625_pt1 | contig 33176 bp, 22 predicted proteins | sample UWRJL136409B6_FD_179943 | JGI IMG/M metagenome (GOLD analysis project Ga0247770, IMG submission 179943) | Plant litter microbial communities from Arlington Agricultural Research Station in Wisconsin, United States - UWRJ-L136-409B-6 | ecosystem: Environmental > Terrestrial > Plant litter >... | reverse complement strand
TCTATCAAGTTACTAATTCATTATCTGAAATTCGATGATGTGCCGATTCCCTATTCAAGTAATTATTCATTTTAAGCCGTATTCAATCCCCTCTATTTATACGTCATACCTCAATTCAGCAACGCCGAATTAAAATATCTGGAGCAAGTTGGAAATCAGAACATATTGGACAGGTATTGGCTCATCGATGTGCTTACTTAAATGACTTAATTGGTAAGCGAAGAAATAGTTGAGTATAAATACTCATCGCAAAAGTGACACGCTCCCAACTGATGTGCTGCACTTTGACGGCCAAACTGAGCAAAAACAAGTAACTTTTATCAGGAATTACGGAAAAGTAATGTATTCCTGTCATTGTTCGCTGTGTGTCGCAATGTCAAAGCCTTGCTAAACGGTCATAATGCGTAAGTCCTATTTTAGGGTAGCCGATGCAATCGCCTCCTTAGCAGTTTCAATGCACTATCGGGCCACCAAGCTGAAAACTGCGTTTCATCTGTGCCTTAAAAGAGGGGGGCTTTCAGGCTAGTTTTCTAGTTTTCTGTAAGGATATGGAGAGGGGAAACGAAGCAGGAAGCATCCCGACCTTCACCGCTCTCGTTTCTTGTCCCTTGCCTTTTCTCCCCTGCAGAAACGATTATGCCATCCCCAAATCTCAAATATGCTTATTTTCCCGGTTGCGTTGCCCAAGGGGCGGCCCGCGAACTTTACCTGTCTACCGAAGCACTGGCTCAAGCCTTGGGCATTGAACTGGTGGAACTCAAGAAAGCTTCTTGCTGCGGTTCTGGCACTTTCAAGGAAGATTCGCAGTTACTGGAAGATACTGTCAACGCTCGCAATATTGCTTTGGCTGAGGAACTGAATCTGCCTTTGCTGACGCATTGCAGCACTTGTCAAGGGGTAATCGGTCATGTGGACGATCGCCTCAAGGAATCTCAGAAAACCGATCCCAACTACATAGAAAAAGTCAACGGTTTACTAAAAAAACAAGGTTGTTCGCCTTATCAAGGCAGTACCGAGGTGAAACATCTGTTGTGGGCGATCGTTGCAGATTACGGGCTTGACGAGGTGCACAAGCGAGTCACCCGCAAGCTTTCGGGCTTGAAGTGCGCGTCTTTTTACGGATGCTACCTGCTGCGAGCTCAGGATAAGCTGCTTTACGATGACCCGCACCAACCGGAATCGATGGAAAATGTATTTCGGGCGATCGGGGCAACTCCGGTTTATTATCGAGGCCGGACGCAGTGCTGCGGCTGGCCTTTGGCGAGTTATGCCACTAACCAATCTTTTCAGATGGCAGGCAAACATATTCAAGATGCTCTTGACAATGGCGCTGATTGTATGGTAACTCCTTGTCCTCTGTGTCACTTGAATTTGGATTCGCGACAGCCGGAGGTGGAAAAAGTAATCGGGCGCAAATTGAGTTTGCCGGTGTTGCATTTGTCGCAATTGGTGGCTTTGGCTTTGGGTGTGGAGCCAAAAAAACTAGGGATCGATCGACATATTGTTTCCACAAAGCCCGTGTTAGAAAAATTAGGCTTTTAGTCGATCGACTTGCGCGGGTTTGTAGTAATGACTAAAGTCCTTTCTCATATCAAATCCAGGTTGATAGTAAGGACTTTAGTTTTTTCTCATATCAAATCCGGTTAGATCAGAATTATACGCGAGTGCTGGCGTCCCGCTCGATCGCGCTCATACACCCTTGAGTTGATAGAAGATACCGTCCACAATTTGTCGTTTTCCAGACTCAAAAGCAAGTGTGGTGCTTGGTAGGTTAATATGCAGACAACAGAAGTTGTATACCATTACACAAAATAGTTTTTTAAGACTTCCTAACTGCCTAATTATTGACAAGGAATCAGCAATGAAACGAAACCCAGTAAATCTCACACGTTCGGTATTCCTATGGGCAATGCTAGGAATCATTTGTGGTTTGTTTGCTGCCACTTATTGGATATTTTTGTCTTACCTGATGGTGGGATTTGAATATTTTAGTGGACTTTCTCTACTAATCATCATGCCGCTTGCGGGTTTGCTCATCGGTTTGCTCATTCATTGGCTGGGAAATCCTGGCGAAATAGGGTTGATTATTGACAATATTCATCTCAATGGTGGGCGGTTACCAATGAACGAGAATCCTTCGATGATTCTGTCGTCGCTAATCAGTATTGCAAGTGGAGGCAGTGCTGGTCCAGAAGCACCAATGGTGCAAGTAACAGGTTCAATTGGTACGTGGTTAGCCGATCGCTTTCAATTGCGTGGAGAGGCACTACGAACTTTGAGTATTGCTGGCATGGCATCTGGTTTTACAGTTTTGTTCGGCGCTCCATTGGGCGGTACTTTTTTTGCTTTAGAAATCCTGCATCATCAGAATGTTGTGGAGTATTTTGAAGCAATATTGCCTGCGGTCGTGGCCAGTTGTGCAAGTTACACCATTTTTGTAGCAATTACCCAGCTAGGAATTGGTCCTACCTGGCATTTTCCTCAATACAATGTGGACAGCCTTTATGACTTTGGCGCAGCGATTGCTTATGGAATCGTAGGGGCGATCGTGGGGTGGCTTTTTATCGCTGTATTTCGCAGTGTAGGTCGCTTATTTGATTCGATACCCAGTCCAATCTATGTGCGCACTACTTTAGCTGGGCTAGGACTTGGTGTTTTATCAGCTTTTTTTCCGCTCACTCGTTTCTTTGGTGAACATCAAATTGAAAAAATTGTTGAGGGCAACTTTTCTTTGGGATTTGTCTTAACTTTAGTTATTGCTAAAGTGTTTGCCATTAGTACGACCGTGAATGGAGGCTGGCGGGGGGGAATTATCATCCCACTGTTTTTTATAGGAGCCTGTTTAGGAAAAGCAATCGCTATCATTAATCCCGCATCCAACGAAACTTTGGCCATGATTTGTGTAATGGCTGCTCTGAATTCAACAGTTACTCGAACTCCAATTAGTACAACTCTGCTACTGGCCAAGTTGACAGGATTCAGCACTTTTACACCGATTCTCTTCGCTAGTCTCGTGGGCTTCTTCTTGGCTCCCCGATATCCCTTCATTACCTCACAGCGTAAAGTTGATTAACAAACGGCTAGAATTCCTCTAAGAGCTCGCTGTAGCGGTGAAAAATACGTGCAATTTGCTAGTGTAGAGTCTAAAGGCTTCTGCCATTACAAATGCACCAATGGCATCAAACAACCTCTAGCTGTTGATACCAGTCAGCTTGCCGTTTTTTATCCATTGCACAAAAGCCAGTGTGTCCGATGACTGTGGCTTGATTGAAATGTTGAGTCACAACCTCGATTATTTTCACACTCGGGCCCGTCAATATTCCGAAGATTACCATTCTGCAACAGCAAGAGGTCTCACCCAGATAAAATCATCGCAGAGAAACTAAAAACTCTATCCGCAGATTATGACCAATCTCCGGTTTAGACTGGCACCGAAACCAACGAAAGCCGAAAAAATGGCGCCTTATGGGAAAACTGGATTTTTGGTGGTGGCAACTCGCGCTGGTGATTGAACGGTCAAACCCTTGGATGTGAACTACCCAACACCCATCTGAGTACAGATAGGGTGTGGGCTTCCCAATTCAACGGGGATTGCCTCAGCCTTCATGGATTTTTTACGTCCTGATGACTTTGGTCTTACATCCCCTCCAAGGGCAGAAGCGCTAGTTCCTAACGCCAAAACTCGCAAGCCTTCGTTTTTAATATTTTTTGCAGCATTGATGTCTCTATCATGCTGTTTTTGACAGTGAGGACAATTTACAAGTCTTACACCCAATGAATCATATCCTTTTTGCAGTATTGGGATTGGTAGTAGAGTCACGCTACAAAGTTGAGAAGATGGGAAAAACCGCCCTATTTCTTGGTAGGTGTGACCAAATCTTTCGGCTTTGTACTTGAGCATGGTTAGAAAAACTCCCCATCCTTGGTCTGATATTGCTTTTGCCAAGTTTGGATTTTTAACCAGATTCTTAACTGCCAAATCTTCTACACAAATAACTTGGTTTTCGTATGCTATTTTGCGAGATAGCTTGTGTAGAAAGTCTTCCCTTACTCTAGCTATTTTACTAGATACTTTGGCAACTAAAAGTTTAGCCTTGCGACGCTTGTTAGATGTTTTATCCGTCTTTCTATCTAATTTCTTTTGTTTGCGTTTTCTATTCCTTTCTAACTTAGCCAATTGCTTCTTAGGTAGGTCATATTTTGAACCCTCCGAAGTTATAGCAAAGTTTTTTAATCCCAAATCAACACCAATAGCTCCTCTAATTGCGACTACGGGCGCATCTTTTTGGTTAAAAAGAATAGAAGCATAATACCTACCATCTGGATTTCTCGATATTGTTACAGTCGTGAATTTAGCATCAGGAAGGTCTTTGTGAAACACGGTTTTCATTAACCCCAAATTACCAGGAAACTTGATTACAGAATCCTGTGGCATTAGTTTAACATTTTGGGGATATTGAATCAATTGTTTACCATGTTTAGATTTGAATCTAGGAAATTTAGCCCGTCCTTCAAAAAAATTGACAAACGCACTTGAAAGATTGAATGTTACTCGTTGTAAGACCTGACTATAAGCTTGTCCCAGCCATTCATATTCCTTCTTCAAGCCAGGAAGCAACTTGTCCATCGCAGCTTTAGAAAAACCTTTCCCAGTTTCTTTGTACGCGGTAGTAGTGGCATTGAGCATATAATTCCACAACCATCGAGTATTGCCAAAACATTGAGCCAAGTAGGATTCCTGCTCGTCGGTAGGATAAATTCTGATTTTCACTGCTCTGTACATGGCATCGACATTACCGTGCTTACATATTCACGGTAACATAAATAATTAAAAATAGGTCAACTCACAACAAATATTTGGCTCGTTTGGGATGAGTCCTCGAACCTCGCTACCGCATTGGTCGCAGGACTGTCGTCAAGTCACGCGCAATTCATCAAGGGCACGCTCCCTGGGTAAAGGTACAGTGTGAACCTTCTTGCTGTTAAAGGTAAAGCTGTAAGAGTTTGGTCAAGAACTTTGAGCAGACTCTCACCAATGCCACTGCGAAAGTCAATTTGTATTTCATCAGGCTGGTGCTCAAACGGTTGACGAATGATATGGATCCCAAATGGGTTCTATCAGAGTCCCAGCGTGAATAACTGTGAAGTTTTGTCGCTTTTTCGCGAAGTGCTTCCAATCACTGCGGTAGACTAACCTTTAATTCTCTGTGCAGGCTATAGCGGTGTCACCTTGCCGTCAAATCTGTTAATTCGCAGAGCCAGCAAATTTTTAGTGACTCGTTGGGAGCCTTTATTCAATGTCTCATTCAGTCAAAATTTACGATACCTGCATCGGCTGCACTCAGTGCGTCCGCGCTTGTCCGACTGACGTTTTGGAGATGGTGCCCTGGGATGGCTGCAAAGCAGCTCAGATTGCCTCCTCTCCCCGCACAGCAGACTGTGTAGGCTGCAAGCGTTGCGAAACTGCTTGCCCGACCGATTTTCTGAGCATCCGGGTTTACCTGGGAGCAGAAACCACTCGCAGTATGGGTCTAGCTTACTAAAAATCGATCGACACGCCGCTCAAATTACGGGCACAAGAGAGGGGGCGATTAAATTGCCCTCTCTTTTTTTGTCGCGGAATCTGCATTCTGGGGCCGGAATAAGGTAAAAATGATAAAACTTGAGTTTTATTGCGATCGCTAAGCAGGAGTAGTACGTTAAATGTGCGGAATCGTTGGCTATATCGGCACGCAAGCAGCAAGCGAGATTTTGCTAGCAGGATTGGAGAAACTAGAATACCGGGGCTACGATTCAGCGGGCCTCGCTACCATCTCCGAAGGAGAAATTACCTGCATCCGAGCAAAGGGCAAATTGCACAGCCTCCGGGAAAAGCTAGCAGAGATAGACTCTCTGGCTCCCATCGGCATCGGGCACACCCGCTGGGCAACTCACGGCAAACCAGAGGAATATAACGCTCACCCTCACCTGGATAATAGCGGGCGAGTTGCAGTAGTTCAAAATGGAATTGTCGAAAACTATCGCGAGTTGCGGAAAGAATTGAAAGCAAAGGGACATAAATTCGTCTCGGATACAGATACAGAAGTTATTCCTCATTTAATAGCTGAATTTTTGCAAGAAGCAAGAAGCAAGAAGCAAGAAGAAAAAGATAAAAAAACAGAGAAAGTTACTGATTTTTCGTTTTTGGAAACTGTTTTAAAGGCGGTAAATAAATTAGAAGGAGCCTTTGCGATCGCCGTTATCTGTGCAGATTTTCCAGAGGAAATAATTGTCGCCAGACAGCAAGCTCCTTTGGTGATTGGCTTTGGTGCAGGCGAATTTTTCTGCGCTTCCGACACGCCGGCCTTAGTATCTCACACTCGCACTGTTTTGTCCTTGGAAAATGGCGAATTGGCAAGGCTAACTCCGATGGGAGTGGAAGTTTACAGCTTTACAGGGGAAAGGCTGAAAAAAAGCCCGCGCATCCTTGGTTGGAGTCCGGTTTTAGTCGAAAAACAAGGCTTCAAACACTTCATGCACAAGGAGATTTATGAACAGCCAGCCGTAGTCCGAGCTTGTTTGGAGGCTTATTTAGACAGCGAGTGGCAGCCAGAAAATCCGCGCTCTCCCATCAATCTCAACTTGCCCAAGGAACTTGGCGCCGATCTAGAACAAATTTCAATTCTCGCCTGCGGAACGAGCTGGCACGCCTCGCTAATTGGCAAATATTTGTTGGAACAATTAGCTAATATTCCCACTGCGGTGCAGTACGCTTCTGAGTACCGCTACGCACCGGCACCGCTGACAGCAAATACTTTAACTATTGGGGTAACACAGTCGGGAGAAACGGCGGACACGCTGGCTGCTTTGGGGATGGAACAGCAGCGCCGCGCTGGTTTTACTGATAAATTCCGGGCGAGAATGTTAGGCATTACTAACAGGACTGAAAGTTCGATCGCCCACATGATGCCGCACGTGATCAATACCCACGCCGGTATAGAAGTCGGCGTTGCTGCGACTAAAACTTTTGTGACTCAGTTGATGGCATTCTATTTCTTAGCTTTGGATTTGGCGCACCAGCGGCAAACAATCAGCAATGAGAGATTGGCAGAAATTATTACTGGTTTGCGCCAGTTGCCGGCGGAAATTGAAAAGTTTTTGGAGATTCAAGAACAGTATGTGGAGGAATTGTCCCACCAGTTCACGGAAACCCAAGATTTTATCTTTGTGGGGCGGGGAATTAACTTTCCGATTGCTTTGGAAGGGGCGCTGAAACTGAAGGAAATTAGCTACATTCACGCTGAAGGATATCCGGCGGGAGAGATGAAACACGGCCCGATCGCCCTTTTGGATGCGAAAGTGCCTGTAGTGGCGATTGCCATGCCTGGTAGCGTCTACGAAAAGGTGCTTTCCAACGCTCAGGAAGCCAAGGCCCGCGACGCCCGTTTAATTGGCGTCACGCCGAAGCAAGGTGTGGCGGAAGCCGATATTTTTGACTACGTTTTGCCCGTGCCTTTGGTGGATGAATTGTTGTCGCCGATTGTGACAGTGATTCCGCTGCAATTGTTGGCTTATCACATTGCGGCGCGTCGGGGTTTGGATGTGGATCAGCCCCGCAATTTGGCGAAGTCGGTGACGGTAGAATAAAAGAATTCAGTTGGCAGTTGGCAGTTGACTGTTGACTGTTGACTGTTAGTTGTTGACTGTTGACTGTTAGTTGTTGATTGTTGACTGTTGACTGTTAGCTGTTGACTAATGACTAATGACTGTTGACTGTTAGCTGTTGTTTTGGTTATTGGTTATTTGTTATCAATAACCTTCCCGGCTCTGCCTCCAATGCCCGATTCCCGATGCCCGATGCTCGATGCCCTATTCCCTCTGGCTGACTCCGCAAATCGCCGCCAACAGCAACCAGCTTGTAGTATTGAGTCGGAAATCAAACAGCGTCACGTCTACAGTGTTAAATAGCGTACAGGCGACGAAGGCTAATAAATAACTAAAAAAAATTAGGCGATCGGCCGCTCTTAAATCTTGACAAGCCACCTGATTTGTGCTATTAAATATAGATTTTTGATTGAGATCTAAAGAAATTTCCGCTTTTTCGAGTGTTGCTATTTGCTCATGTTTGATATCCGCAGGAAAAAGTGGCCAATGCGCCAGCAGCCAAACACCCCTAGCCAAAACCCAGCCAACTAAACCAAACAAAACAAGCGTTGCAGGTATTCCCGTTTCCGCAGTCAACATCAGTATCAAACTGTGAGGATGACCAAGCCATTCTTGCATTTGAGCTTGATAGAGAGGCGTAAAATTTCGCAATCCCCAACCAGTCCAAGGACGCTGCTGAGTCATCGACCAAGCAAATTCCCACTGAGTAGTTCTCAAAGTAGCTGTCGGTCGATTTGGGAACATCTCGTCGGTGAGTCTAGCCCAAAAGAAAGCGGGGACAATTATTCGCAAATACTGCCGTAAAGGTTCGGGGCCAAAAGCAGACAAAAAAACAGTGCTAGCCACACTAAAAACCGCAGCTAATAATTTTTTATAACCCGCATAAAATGTAAAAGCCAAAACTGCGAAAACTGCCAGCCCCCAAGCGTTGCGAGAATTAGTAAAAATTAAAGCAACAGCATTTCCGATTGCTGCAAAACTTAAAAATAGGAATCGGTAATTGGGCATTGGGCATTGGGTATTGGGCATTAATATTCCTTCTTCCCTCGAACCTCTTCCTTCTGACTCCTGACTCCTGACTCCCGACTTTTGCTCAATAATTAATCCGTGTATCCGTGTCGTGCCTTCCTTCTTCCTTCCGAACCCTTCTCCCACCCACAGCCCCAGTGCTAAAATAAAAGCAATTGTCAGATAGCAAGCTAAAATATTAGCGTACATAAACACAGAAGCCATGCGGCCGGGGGGATTGCCTTTGGGTTCGAGTACCCAGCCAAAAACAGGCTGCAATTGATCGATGCCGCTCCAACCTAAAAATTGCTGTCCCAGACCTAAAATTATTACGGGAATTGAACTCATTACAATCATCCAAGACAAGTGCCGCAATTGAGGCAGAGTTTGAATTAAACTGCTGAAAGTTGCAAACAATAGGAAGAACGGCAAGAAATTGTACAACCCTAAAAAAGCCTCGATGCGGTTGTTGGCAAAAACCGCTGTGATGACTAGCAGCGCGCTCAGAATTGCAAATCCTCTATTCAGCGGGCGGCGACTAATTTGACGGAACTTTTGCTTGCAAGTGCCGGCCAATCCCAGGAATAAACCTAAAGCTCCCAAAATCGGAATTAAGGGAAAAATCAGCATTCCCACTTGAGCGAAATTCCAAGGGATTTGCAGGCGGCGATCGGGATGTTTTTGGAGGCAAGACTTGAGATTTTTGCCTGTCAGTTGGGCAGCTAATTTCCACCGATTTTTGATATTCACCCACACTCCCAATCTCAAATCTAAAATCTACAATCTATAATCCTTAAGCTAGTTCCCAAACGCATTCCGATCGCGTTAATCGAATTTGAGCTAAGGCAAAAATGGTCGGGATAATCCGGCCGTAGTTCGTGGAAATCGATCGCCAACCCAAATCCGCGAAAAACCAAGTCCACATCACCGGGCCGAGAAACGAGAACACGCTGCGCGTCGCACCGTAACGAGCGGCACTCACAGCCATACCACGCCGCGCTGTCTGAATTGCGACATAATTTTGAAACTGGGTTGCTGCGGTTGCAGTCCCTGTAACCACGGCTTGTTTTGCCATTTCATAGGTGGCAAAATGCAGCGCAAATTGATTGGCCATCAATTTAAGCAACATTGGTTTTAAGATGGAACTGACAGCTAAAGCGCTGCCGCCTTTGAACAGTAAACCGAGCGGGTCTTTTTCCGCAGACATTGGTAGGGGTTCTGAGAGTTTAGACTCAACGATGGCTCGCTGTACGCGCACTGTCAGCGCTTGCTGTTCGTGGGCCGGCAAACCCTTCCAGGTGCGGCCCATTAAGTGCAGAAATACTTCGGCCTCTAAGTCGGTGGTTGACAACTGTTTGGGATAAGGGATTTTGAGATAGTGGCAAACTTGAATTAGTGCTTGTCTGTAAGTTACTTGTTCGGTTCGCCCTCTGAGTACCGTCAACCCGTCGGCTGCAAGATAGCGAAACCGCTGCTCTAGGGCGTCTAGCCATGCTTGGCGATCGCGGCTTTGTACGTCTATGGGTGCGGGGGTTTGCACGTAATCTAAAGGGTTAAACTTGCGACTGAACAGAAGTTCTGTTAGTTGTTGCAATTCTTCTTCTGTTGCCAATTCTAGTGCTGCTCTGAGTTCGTCCAAAATTTTGCCCTCCCGTATACGATTTTTGATTTTTGATTTTTGATTGTCGCTTAGTAACGATCGCCCTGTGGAACTTACCGAGCGCTACATTTTTTTTAAACTGGTCTTACCTGTCGATTAGTGCCAGCCCTTATTCTACTACCTGGCGCAGGACGATCGACAGGCTTTGCACAGAATATCCGACTGCTAGAAGCCATAAACTCAGCAGCTACATTGATAAGCGGACGCGCCTCTAAATTTTAGAGTCAAGTTTGGGGTGTCCCGCCCGCCCTAAAAATACAATTTAGATGCCCAACAGCAAACCCCGAACCCCTCGGTACGTCTGCAACCCCGCAGCTTGAGGAGTCAAACCGTCGCCCTGAATCCCCACTATTTTATTGACTATAAACCAAGGAAAAATAATTTAGTGTACTTCTGATCAAAAAGGTCAGTTAATCCTATAATGAGTTGAGGTTTTTTAGAATAAGGTAAATGATGTCTTCTTCTGTCGCACCGTTTTTTTGGCAGGGATATTGGCAAGATATTTTCAATCTCAAGCAGCATCTACAGGATTTTTTAAACTCCAATTTAGCAACAATTGAACAAAGGCTTGCCCTCGGTTAACAATCCCTAAAAGAAATAGGTAATCGGGATTTTGATTGGGAAAAAGCTAGCGAGTTTTATCGCGCTTGAGTCGGACAAGCTTACCTATTTGAGCTGGGAGCTTGGCATATGTCCAATCAGGATTACATCGGAGGCACTTTAACATTAATATCAAATAGGGCGGCCGATCGAGTTTTAGATTTTGGTGGCGGTATTGGCACTCATGCTATTGCAGCAGCTCTTTGTTTTCAAGTAGAACAAGTAGTCTATTGCGATCTTAACCCTATACATTGCAATTTTTTTCAAAGCCGAGCTGCTAAGTTAGGATTGAGTGACAAAATATCCTGTTGTCTGCAAGTATCTCCGACGGAAGTTTTCGATGCGATTATTTGTTGAGATGTGATAGAATCTTTACTAAATCCCAGTCAGCAATTGATGGATTTTTACCAAAGTCTGGCTCCGTCAGGGAAGATTATTTTTAACTAGTATTTCTTTAAAGGTTTTAATCAAAAATTTCCTTTTCACCTAGAAAACTAGGAAGAAATCAACACATTTTTTCTCAACTTTAGTCTAATTTTAGCGAGGTTTTTCACCCTAATTTAATCACGGCTCGTTGCTATCGCAAATTAACGGCAAGTTAAGAAATCAGCTCAAGGCTTATTTCCTAGAAAAAGTCCGGTAAGTAGTGTATCTGGAAGTTCAATTATGTTCGATGTTGCGGTGATTGGTGCGGGTATGGCGGGGCTGAGTTGCGCTCAACGGTTGCGTCAAGCTGGTTATTCTGTGGCGGTTGTTGAGAAATCTCGCGGCGCGGGGGGACGAGTCGCTACCCGCCGCGTACAGGGTACTAGGGCCGATCACGGGGCTCGCTATTTGGAACCGCAGGGAGATGCGGTGCAGGGGTTAATTGAGGTTTTGGTCGATCGCCACATCCTCAAACTCTGGACAGATAGTGTGGGAGAATTCCGAGAAAGAGAAATGTTTTCTATTCCTAGTTTTTGTTATGTCGCACCTGCTGGTATGAATGCTATCGGTAAGTATCTGGCTGAGGATTTAGATATTTGGTACGGCCGCCGCGTCAAAGCTATTTCTCGTACCGACAGTCAAATGTGGCAGCTTTCTCTGGAAGTTACCGATGACAATTTAGATATACCTCAAGAATTGATTGCTAAGGCTGTGGTTGTGGCAATTCCTGCACCTCAAGCTTTAATGTTTTTGGATGCTGAAATCGGTTTGCAATCTGATTTTATTGACAAATTGCGTTCTGTGGAGTACGACCCTTGCATTACGGTTATGGCTGGCTATCCTGCGGCAAAACAGCAAGATTTGAGTAATCTAAATCCGCAGTGGAAATCTGTTTCTTTTCCCGATAATGCTGATTTAGCTTGGGTTGGTTTAGATAGTAGCAAGCGGCTTGAGTCGCAGCAGCCTGTGTTTGTGGTTCACAGCAGTGCTTCTTTTGCCGATCGCCATCTAGAATCAATTGATTTGCCAACAGTCGGTCAAGAATTGCTTGATCGCACTTCTGAATATTTAATTTCTTGGCTGAAACAACCGGAATGGTTGCAGGTTCACCGCTGGCGCTATGCTTTTTGTCGAAATCCTTTGCCTGTTTCTTGCTTGGCGGCGGAGGGTACTTTGCCGCTAGTTTGTGCGGGGGATTTGTGCGGCGAAGGTCAAATAGAGGGTGCTTTGCGATCGGGTTTGGCGGCGGCTAATTGGGTGAATTCTCAGTTGCAAAATTTGCCGTTAGATGCAAGCCTAAATTGGTAATATGGCTAAAAGTAAGGTTCAGTTCGGAGGAAAATAAAAGTTAAGCTGCTTAGGACTTACGCAGAAACCTGGTTTTTTTACTGAAATACTGTATTTGAGATTTTAACACAGGTGAAAAACCCGGTTTCTTTGATATTTATGCGTAGGTCCTACTAATGTTAGGTTTGGTTATGTAATGACAATTTAAAGCAAAGCAAGTGGTTGAGATTAAACCAATTAAGCAACATCAAATTGAACAAGCCAAGCAAGTAGTCATTGCGGTATGTCTAGAAATTTGGGATGGCGTACTAAGCAAGGATGAGTTGAGCGGCTATGATTCGATGTCTGATATTGACACTGTACGATCGCACTATTTCGACAATAACGGCACGTTCTTGGTATTGGTTGAGGGTGAGCAGGTTGTAGGCACTGGAGCAATCCGAAAACTCGATGATGAAATCTGCGAACTTAAGCGGATGTGGTTTCTCAAAGAGTATCGAGGACAGGGGTTAGGCTGGAAAATGGCTCAAATACTCTTTGATTTCGCACTCGCGGCAGGTTATCGGAAGATTAGGCTTGACTTAGCAAACGAAGAGCGACAACCAGACGCACTCAAACTTTATAGGAAGCTTGGCTTTTATCCAATTGAGAGATACAACGATAGTCCATGTCATGTATTTATGGAGAAGTTATTTTAATAGCAAGGACAAAGAAGCAGAGCTTTATCCCAAACGCTGCACCTCTTCCACCGACAGAGAAAGCGCCTGGGCAACTTGTTCGACGGTTAAACCCATTCCCAGTAGTTGGGGGATGGCATCTCGTTGTGTTTGCTCCACGCGATCGGCCCGTTGACTTTCCGCTTCAGCCCGTTGACTTTCCGCTTCAGCCCGTTGACTTTCCGCTTCAGCCCGTTGACGCTCAGCTTCAGCTCGTTGACGCTCAGCTTCAGCCCGCTGGCGTTCCTGTTCGGTGTGGAGGCGTTCTAGTCGAGCTTGCTCGCTCCCCGTCAGCAACAAATTCCCCTGGTTATCCCACCAGCGCAACCAACGCTGTGTCTGATTTTGATAGCTGCCTTCCCATACGCCTAACTCTACTCCCATGCGCTCGATCGGGTAATGTCCGCGATCGTTCGGTTCCAACAGGCGATAGCGGGCGTTCACCCAGTTGTAGACTTCCAGTTGGCTGGTTTTAATTGTATAGATGGCGTAGTAGGGAATGCGGATAATCTGTTCGTATACCCAAAACTTCCCTGGCTTCTGAGTAATACCTTCTGGCGAACGAGATAAGGGGGTGTTGTCGCGTTCTTCGGAACCATCGCCACTGGCTAACTCGATGGCAATTATTGGCACCATATACTCGCGCCACAGCACGTAAGAGCGACGAATTTCGCCGTCTAACAAAGGCGGAACGTTGGGGACGTAGAACCAATCAGGGGCTTCGGCTCCGCGTTCGGGCGGATCGGTTTCGCGCCAGTATATGCCACTATCTTGCCCGATCGCATATTGCCCGTCGGGGTGAAGCGTTTGCAGTGTGCTTTCTAGGGAGTCGGTGAGCAGGATACTCTGGGGATGTTCTTGGAAGTTCTTCACGAACGTGCCGTCTGATTCGGGGAGTTGGGTGTGATCTGGGAAGGCAGGGGGCAACCCTATCTCACTAAGACTTTGGGTCATGGCTGGTACGCGATCGACTCGCGATCGAACTGATGCTCTGTTATAGCCTAGCGATTGTCGATCGATTTGTGCAGCCCAAGATAGCGATCGTTCTGAAAAATCGAGCAATCGACCTACAAAAAAAATGGAAAAATGGTGTAAACTACCACTTTTCCAAATTGTTATTTTTGTGCTGTTTCCTGGCGTTTTAACTCTTGTTCTTGCATCTGCAATAACTCGGGAACTGTTACGAAAATGTACCCTTCCTTTCTCAATCGAGCAATAATATCAGGTAAAGCTTTTACAGTTCTCGCTCGATTGCCGCCGCCGTCGTGCATCAGCACAATGCCCCCGGATTTTGCCTGCCTCATCACGTTCTCCATCAAAGATTCCGTAAGAGTCCGCCAATCAAAAGAATCAGCAGACCACATCACAACTGAATAATTTTTCTTTTGAGCGTAAGCTGCCAATCCATTGTTTAAAATGCCTCCTGGCGGGCGGAACATCGATGTTTGGATGCCGGTCAACTCCTCAATTAAGGATGAAGTGCGATCGATCTCGCGAGCGGCACCGTCTTGGTTATACTTAAGGTATTGGTGGTTCCAAGTGTGGTTGCCGATCGCGTGACCGGCGGCTGCGACCTGTTTGCCAATCTCGGGATAAGTTTGCAGGTATCTTCCTACCCAGAAGAATGTAGCCTTAATATTGTTTTGCTTGAGAATATCTAGGATTTGTGTAGTTGTTTTCGGCCAGGGGCCGTCGTCAAATGTCAGGGCGATCGCCTTCTGCTGGGAGTGCAGTTTCGCCTCACGAATGGTTGTACCTTGAAACTGATCCGGTACGCTGCTTGATTGAAAGCGCATTCCCTGCAATTGGGCTAAAGCCTGTTGGGAAAATTCAACTCGATGGGCGATCGCCTGTTTGAACTGATTAATATTGGAGATCGGCTTTTGTTCTTGCGACTGGGATACGGTCAAGACTTGCGCCTGTATCGGTTTCAATGGCTGATTTGCCCGTAAGTTAATCGGCAACGTCACACCCAGCAAAAAACTTGCTGTGGCGGCGATAAAAGCAATGATTAAAGTTTTTCGCCGCCTCAACAGCCGTTTCATTTTTATCACGTCATTCTCTCCTTCACACCTTGCACCGTTAATTCTAGATTTTATGTTGATATCAAGTTAATCAACTTTAGAACAATACTTCGGAAAGTTTTTGATTGCCAACAGTAGAATAAGGGTTCCAGGGCAATATGCTGGCACAGGACAACGCTGACTACAAACTCAAAACCTAATTTCAATTGTGTGGACTTGTCGCAAAATCTAAACCCGGTTTTGTTTCTTCGTAGATTTATCGTGACTCGCCGCAAAACTCGTAGAAACCGGGTTTCTAGCTACCTATGCGTGGGCCATGAAACTGTCCGAAGTATTGTTAAAAGATCGTCTTAAATTTGATGGCACCTAAAGATGCTACTGCAAATGACCGATCGCGGGGAAGTCCGTCCGGATAAAAAAATTTAAGATTTGTGTGCAAGAAATCCCCTAACCCATGAAAACGGGGGATAGTTGAAATTTTTGCCCAGCCAGGGGGACGGCGCTCAGATCCGGTTAATGGCACGTTATATTCTTAGGGACTCAGCCCGCATCGGCCCGCGTCCCTACCGGACACTGCAAGTTGGTTTAACCTGAAATGTTGCACCATTCTCAATAAGCTTTTTATGAACAGGCTTTCCGGCCTGTTCCACAAGAAAATTCACTGTGGAACAAGCCGGAAAGCCTGTTAAGCGAGAATGGTGCAAGATGTGAGTTTAACCGGATTTGATATCAGGGGCGATCGCCCGCCAGTCCTAAAATTAACTTTTAGAACCGATTCTCTGTTTGTACAAGCCGACAATCCGATCGATAACTTCCGCAACAGTCAGATTGTCTGTTTGAATTTCCACAGCATCGGGCGCTTTGCGCAAAGGTGCAACCTCGCGGGTGCTGTCCTTTTCATCCCGTAGGGCGATGTCTTGTTCCAACTGTGCCAAGCTAATATTAGCCCGATCGGTTTCTTTAAGTTCTAATAGCCGCCTGCGCGATCGCTCTTGTACAGAAGCCGTCAAAAAAATCTTCAGTTCCGCATCGGGAAACACGTTAGTGCCAATATCGCGGCCTTCTGCTACAATTCCGCCTTTTTTGCCGCAGCGCCGCTGTTCCTCCACTAGAAACTGCCGCACGGCGGGAATCGCCGCCATTTCCGAGACGCGGGATGTCACTTCCAAACTGCGAATTGCCTCGGTTACGTCTTCGCCGTTAATCTTCAACATCTTTGATGCGGGATCGAGGTTGTATTCCAAATAGCTGGAACTGACTAATTCGGCGATCGCCCATTCGTCGGAAATCGGCGTGCCTGTTTTCAATGCCAGCCAAGTCAGCGCCCGATACATCGCGCCGGTATCCAGATAAAACAAGTTCAAAGCTGTTGCTGCAAGGCGAGTTACGGTAGATTTGCCAGCTCCCGCCGGGCCGTCGATCGCCACAATTGGCCGGCGGTTCCTGAGAATTATATTGTCAATCAAGCGAGTAGAGCCGACTCTGGCTGCCACGGCTAAAAGTCCCGCTGTTTCCACAACCTGCAAGGGCGTCAAAGTGTCGGGATCGACGAGTTCGGCGTATTCGAGCTCGACTGCGGGCTCTCCTGCTACTGCTGCGTGCGCGGCAGCGAGTGCGGCCGCTGCGGTGCGATCGCCTGAAGCAAAAGTTTCCGAGGCTTGTTGCAGCGCGCGGTAGAGTACGGAGGCTTGCTGTTTTTGCTCTACTGTTAAATACTGATTGCGAGAACTCATTGCCAGTCCCGACTCTTCGCGGACGATCGGACCTGCGACAATCTCTACAGGCAAGTTAAAATCAAAGGCCAGCTTCCGAATCATTGCTAGCTGCTGGGCATCTTTCTGACCGAAATAAGCTTTTGTCGGCTGCACCAAACTCAAAAGTTTAGTCACAATTACCGCGACGCCCTGAAAATGACCAGGCCTCGACTTGCCGCATAAAACCGATGTCATCGTCGGCGGCGGCACTACTTGAGTTAAGGATGAAAGGTCAATCTCTATCTGTTTTTGGGCGGTTTTCTCTGTTTCTGTACGCGCGGCGAAGCTATCCCGTAGGGAATCGACCGCTTGGTTGCCGAACATTTCGGTTGCTGAGGGAGCAAAAATGACATCAACCCCAGCTTGTTCGCACAACAGCCGGTCTTGCTCTTGATTCCGAGGATAATCTTGAAAATCTTCTGTTGGCCCAAATTGCAGCGGGTTGACAAAAATGCTGACGGCGACGATCGCATTTTCTTGCCTTGCCCGCTGGATCAAGCTCAGATGTCCTGCGTGCAAAGCACCCATCGTCGGCACCAAACCGACTGTCAAATGAGGTGCAGCAGACTTTTGTGAATTTAAGTAGCAGCGAAGTGCTGCAATGGTAGTAAACAGGCGCACCGCTAGAATCTCCTGAAGGCATTCGGCCGAATACAGAATTTATTTTTGACACTCCCCGACCTGAAGGTGCGGGGATTCTAGTTTCACAGTCGTTGCTTGCCTTTGCAGGTCTTACGACCAACAGAGGTAGAGGCTACAACTCCACTAGCGTTACTTTGGGGATGCCCTCCCCTAGCGTTTGCACGACTTAAAATTACCTTGGCTGCATTCACATCGCGTTGTTCGACGTGACCGCAATGTGGACAAGAATGGGTACGGGTACTCAAAGACTTTTGCACTTTAGCGCCACAATTTGAGCATTCCTGACTTGTGAAATGTGGAGGTACTGCGATTATTTCCCGTCCAAATTTCGTGCCAAAGTATTCGAGCCATTGGCGGAAGTTATACCAAGACGCATCAACGATACTCTTGGCTAGTTTGTGGTTTTTCACCAACCCGGAAATATTCAAATCTTCCAAGACGACCTTAGCGTTAGCTAGGCATAAGTTACGTGCGAGTCTCTTCGCATGTTCATTCCTTTGTCTTGTTACTTTCAAATGTTTCCGAGCATAAATACCACGCGCTTTTTTTCTGCCAGATGACCCCTTTTTCTTTTTGTATATTTTGCGTTGCACCCGTTTGATATCTTTCTCGGCTTTGCGGAGATATCGCGGGTTCTCTTCATGATTGCCGTTGCTGTCGGAATAGAAATATTCCAAGCCAACATCAATCCCGACTTCAGATGTAGTTACGGGGCAAGATTGCTGGTTATCAACCTTGACGCAAAATTGCACGTAGTACCCATCAGCACGACGCACAATACGAACCCGTTTGATTAACTCAAGTGGGTAGGTGTGAATATCCCATTTCCCCAGCAATTTAACCTCACCAATACCTTTTTTATCGATGAAGTTAATACGACGTTTTGATGGGTTCAACTTCCATCCCGATTGCTTGTACTCAACAGAACGACAATTATTTTTGAACCTTGGATAACCTTTCTTTCCAGGTTTTTTCTTTTTGCAGTTATCGAAAAACCTGTTAATTGCGCGTTCTACATTCTCAACCGATGCTTGACATGCATGGCTGTTTAAGTCCTTAACAAAGTCGAATTCTGCTCGTAGTTGAGTGTTGTACTGGTACAGTTCTTTTTTGCCAAAACCGCGATTATTTATCCAATAACGCAATACCTTGTTACGCACAAACTGACTTGTACGAATAGCTTCGTCTATGAACTTGGCTTGACTGGATTTAACCACTGCTTTGTACTCCAGCACTAACACTCTTGAATTACCTCCTTTTGTTTGATAGCATATATCTAGTATATACGGCATATCTAAATATGGCAAGCAAAAAACGATTAAAAAATATACCAATTTTGCATGATGAGGTGAAAACAAAAAAAACAGTAGTATTAACCCCTACGGCTTGGGAGACCATGAAAGTAGAAGCCTGCATTAGAGGGATTAGCATTAGTGAGTTGATAGAGGAGTTTGGGCGCAGTTTAGTAAATAAAAAGCCGTCCTAGAAGGACGGGGCTTGTATCCCATTATCTTGGTCAGAATTTGTTCGATCTGACTTCTTGCACCGATGTTAGCAACAAGCTCGCCTACAAGAGAGCCCGACTATGGCGACGAATGCAAGATGTGAGTTTTATCGAAAAATTGGGTTTAAAACCTCCCCCTTCTAGGGGGACTTTACTTTTGTTTCACTTTATGTTGCTAGAGCAAATATAGTTTGGTAAGTGCAATGTTAAAACCCTGCAAGTACAGAATCTATCAGACTAAGCGAGCAATCTATATTGCTTGCTTAGTCGTTTGGATATGTACGGTGGTTTTACAATTTTGCGCTTAACCTAATCAGTGAAACTTACAAAGCAACAGGTAAGGGTTTAAGTCGAAACGACATCATTAATTTGTTACCTTCGCTGAAAAAAGAATATGAATGGTTAACAGAACCACCTTCACAATGTTTACAGCAAGTAGCATTGGATTTATCTAGTGGTTTTTTGAACTTTTTTGAGAAACGGGCTAAATACCCAAATTTCAAAAAAAAGGGACAAAAGCAATCTATCCGATTCCCACAAGGAATTAAATTAGATGGCGACTATCTCACGTTGCCAAAACTAGGTAAGGTTTACTGCAAAGTATCTCGATTGCTCGAAGGAAAGTTAAAATCTGTTACCGTATCGCTAAATCCATCAGGTGAATACTACGCCGCTTGTCTCTAGGATGATGGTAAAGATAAGCCTGTTTCATCGTCAGAGGGAAAAGCTATTGGTGTAGACATGGGGATAAATCATTATGCAATTACGTCCGACGGGACTAAGCATGGCAACCCCAAATATTACCGTAAATATGAAGTTAAACTAGCCAAGAGACAAAAGCAACTTAGTCGCAAACAAAAAGGGTCTAGGAATCGTAACAAAGCACGGATTAAAGTTGCTAAAGTGCATGAAAAAATCACCAGATGTCGTGAAGATTTTCTCCAAAAACTAAGTCGTAAATTAGTTGACGAAAACCAAGTTCTAGTGGTACAAAATCTGGCAGTTAGAAACCTGGTAAAAAATTCCCAACTAGCTAAATCAATCAGTGATGCTGGATGGGGTCAATTTTGCACCATGTTGAAGTACAAGTCAGAGTGGGAGGGAAGAATCTACATCGAAATCGATAGATTTTTTCCCTGTTCAAAAACTTGTAGTAACTGCTTACATCAACTAGATAACCTCAGTTTAGATATTCGTAGCTGGCAATGTCCCAAATGTCAAACGGTACATGACAGAGACATTAACGCCGCCATGAATATCCGCGAGGAAGGTTTACGACTTTTGGCGTTCGGGCATCTCGCTAACGCTTCCAGACGACGTGTAAGACCATCTAAAGGCACTGCTTTTAGAGGCAACGTTGGATGAAGGAAGAATCTGGGCCGTTTTACGGCGGGGAGTTGTCAATCTAGTTTCTGCCTTCTACACTTCGGATAACTTTAAATGTATTCTGCCTGAGACTATCGTTCACCGTCCCACAGTTGTTTGCTGCTTCGGTTCGATCACTTCGATTTCCACTCTGGCAACGCCGCTGCTGATCATTCCCAGCACGCTGGCGGCGCCGGCGGACAAGTCAATGAGCCGATCGCCCACATAGGGGCCGCGGTCATTAATGCGGACGATTACGGTGCGGCCGTTGTCAAGATTTCTCACCATGACTCTAGTTCCGAAGGGCAAGTGGCGGTGGGCCGCGGTCAAATCATTTTGGTTAAAACGCTCGCCGCTGGCGCTGAGGTTGCCGTTAAAGCCTGGGCCGTACCAGGAAGCCCAGCCGCTGAGCCGCACTTGAACTGGGCCCAGAGACAGCACGGGGGGTTCTGGTTGGGGTTTGCCTGCGACTTCTTCCAGGGGTGGGGCGTTGCCTAGGAGCCTGCGGAGGCGATTGGTTGCTTGTAGGGCGTCTCGGCTAAAGTCCCTGGTGGTGTCGGGGAGGATGGTTTCGGCGTTGATGTTTACCAAGTCCTCGCCGTTTGCCTGGATAATGTAGCGATCGCCTTTTTCCCACTTAACGGTAATGCTGTTGGGATCGATGTTGTTGCGGGCTAGCTGGTTGAGTCTTGCTGCTAAGCTCGATGCCCGCCACACCGCATCGGGTTCTTGGTTGTTGGATTTGCTGGCAATGTTTCCAACTTTGGGATTTTCTTTGCCGCCCTCTACTTGCATCGAACTGCTAGCACCGACTTTGCTGTCGCCAGTTTCTCCGATTTTGGTGTTTGTTTCCGGACGGGCGTTCAGAAATGTGATGACTGGAATGTTTCGCACGTAGACTGTCGCTGCTTGTCGCCCGCCTAAGTCGTGGGGCTGAATTTTGGCGATCAAGTCTCGGTCAATGTCAGCTCTTGCTTGGTACTGATACTGTCCCACTTTTTGTGCTTCTACCCGAGTCGCGTTTAACTGCGGGGACGGTTCGGTGGAGATTACTTGCTTGGAAGCCTGAGAGTTTTGCTTGCCGGCACTTGTTGCTTGTGCGTGACAAGAGGATGCCGTTCCTACCACAGGAACTAACAGGACAGCGAGTAGACCACCAACAAATTTTTCCTTCATACGTCCATTTTTGTGAAGAGCCATTGCCAACCGAGATTGGAGGATTGGCCGTTTGGCGGCGGGCCTCAAGGATTTCTCTCTTGCCCTTCGCCATTCCCCCGTGAGTCAAAGCAAAGTATCGGGGTGCGTTTTTGCTTTAATGCTTCAGCCCCAAAAAAATTTGGCTGAAACTTCCCTGACACTTGACAACTCATACTCGATCCACAATTTGTGTGTTGTTTAACGAACTGCAACAGACTACCACAAACTTTTGGGGTTGGGGATCGCTGCGATCGCAATTTTCACCAAATCCTCATGAACTCTTCTCAGAACTCTCTATCATAAAATGCTTTACTTGCAGTGCTTACAGCCGTTTGAGTGATTCCCGAAAACTTTACAAAACTTTACAAAAATTTATTGTATTTTGTGGGCTGCCGAATGGCTAGTCTTAAAAAAGCTGTTTGTCAACTGTTATGGGAATAAACTAAAAATTAGAAATCGATTTGGCGGACTTATGGATTATCGAGCAGCAGGTGTGGATGTTGAGGCGGGCAGAGCTTTTGTCTCGCGCATCGGGAGTATGGTCAAGAGCACGCACCGATCGGGAGTTTTGGGCGGATTCGGCGGGTTTAGCGGGTTTTTCAGCGTCCCGGAGGGTTTAAAAGAGCCGGTGATGGTTTCGGGTACTGACGGCGTTGGGACTAAGTTGAAATTGGCCCACAATCTCGATCGGCACGACACGGTTGGTATCGACTTGGTGGCGATGTGCGTCAACGACGTGCTGACCTCCGGGGCCGAACCCCTCTTTTTTCTCGATTATTTAGCGACGGGAAAGTTAAATTCCGAACAATTAGCTGCCGTGGTGGCCGGGATTGCTGACGGTTGCAAGCAAGCCGGCTGTGCTTTGCTAGGAGGGGAAACGGCAGAAATGCCCGGTTTTTACCAAGCGGGTGAGTACGATTTGGCCGGGTTTTGCGTGGGTATTGTCGAAAAGAGCCTATTGTTGGACGGTTCGCGGGTGCAGGTGGGAGATGTGGCTGTGGGACTGGCAAGTTCGGGCGTGCACAGCAACGGTTTTAGTTTGGTGAGAAAAATTGCGGGCGATCGAGGTTTTGATTGGCATTCCCAACCCGAACAGTTAGGTGGCAAAAGTTTAGGAGAAGTCCTGCTAACTCCGACTAAAATTTATGTGAAACCAGTCCTCGAAGCAATTAAGAGCGGTTTAGAAATTCACGGCATGGCTCACATTACAGGCGGCGGTTTGCCGGAAAATTTGCCCCGCTGTTTGGCAGCTAATCAATCTGTGAAAATTGACAGCAATAGTTGGCCAAATTTGCCGATTTTCCAGTGGATTTCTGAAGCGGGCCAAGTTGCCACAGCAGATATGTTCCATACTTTTAATATGGGGATTGGGTTTGTGCTGTTGGTCGCTCCCAGGGAAGTAGAACAGGCTGTTAAATGGTTTGAATCTCAAGGAATTGGTGCTTGGGCGATCGGCGAAGTAATTGACGGTAACGGAGAATTGATAATGAGCTTCGATTAATTTTTGTTGAATTAATCAAAAAAAATTCCTTTTTTTTTAGGGTTAAAAGCTTGACTCTCAGCATTCAATAAAGTACAATTAAATAATGGGAGTGGTGGCAAAATTTAAATTTAAGCTACCACTCCCATTATCTAAAATATACCACAAGAATTCCCAACAAGTCAATAAGTAATAGTTTCTTTTTTTAGGGCTAATTTTTTAACAAGATTTTGAGAAACTAGGTTTATTGAACAATACATTCTCCAACTTTATACCAATTCTGAAAAGTAGTGACACAGATAGATTGTATGCCAGCATCTGTAGGGACACGGGGAGTAGGACACGGCACAGCCCCTAAGTCCCTACGGTTTGCTTTGACTTTTAAGAATAGATATAAGATTGAGGATTGTACCAAAACTTTTTTAAATTGGTATTAGTTTGCAGTCGTGACTTTTAATATGGGCATCGGGTTTGTGCTGTTGGTCGATCGCCCAAGAAGTACAAGGATCTGTTAAATAATTTGAATCTCAGGAAATTGCGGCGATCGCGGGCGAAGTGATTGACGGTAACCGGGAATGGATCGTGGGTAACGAATAATCGGTAATTGGTAATATCCTTTGTACTTGCGTTGCCATAAATTGTCATCGTTCACTGCGATCGGCTCTCTTCAGAGACTTGACACGGCTCAATGTTCTGCACTAACATAAAATATCCATCAGGGTCCATCGACCGTTAAAAATTATTTTCAACGAACTCTTCTAGGGTTCCGAGGGTGCCTAGGAGCGATACAAAAGCAAAACAGAGATGTCCGCCTATCCTGAAAGAGTGCGGATTGTGGATTTTATGAATTTCAACGCCAACTTGATTATAAATCTCAAAAGTTGGGTTGTAAAATAAGTGTTGCCGAGCGAGGGTTTTCGTCAAGTAAAACCTGTTCAAACTGCCGTGACCAGAAACAATGCTTTTCATTTATATAGTAGGAGCAACAATGTCAAAACTTTTTGGGGAAAGTTTCTGGTTTTGCCTCGCTTTTTTTAGTAATTTATTTGTGGTAAAAAACACGGTCTTTGCAGCAGAAACAACTGCCGCGCAGGTGCCAATTCCTGATGCGATCGAGCCGATCGCACTTTCGGAAACTCAGCATCAGCTTGCCGCAGAAACAGACGCGCCGAGTCAAGCCGTATCAGTGGTTCCGCCCCCGGAAACAGTCGCCTCTGGCGCGACAGCAGACACCTCAGAAAGCCAATTAACAGCAACATCAAATCCCCCCGCGCCGCCAGTTATTGCCAGCGAGTTAAAGCAATCTGAAACCCCAGCGACCCGACCAGAAAAAAATCTCCTGACTCCAGCAGAAACCGCAGCTCACTCGCCAGATGCCACCTCTATGAATCAGGTGACATCAGTATCTCAACTATCCGACGTGCGGCCGACAGATTGGGCTTTCCAAGCCCTGCAATCCCTCGTGGAACGCTACGGCTGCATCGCGGGATATCCAGACGGAACCTATCGCGGCAACCGAGCATTAACTCGATACGAATTTGCCGCAGGTTTGAACGCTTGTTTAGACCAAGTTACCAAGCTAATTGGCTCCTTGCCAGCTAACTTTGTCACCCAAGAAGACTTAGCGGTACTGCAACGCTTGCAAGAAGAATTTGCCGCCGAATTAGCGAGCTTGCGCGGTCGAGTGGATGCCCTAGAAGCGCGGACGAGCGAACTCGAAGCAAATCAGTTTTCGACAACTACTACACTCAATGGAGAAACCATTTTTGCGGTGAGCGATACCTTCGGAAAAGGTGCTGTCGGTGATGACAAAACTACTGCAAACCTTGGGTATCGGGTGCGCTTAAATTTCGATAGTAGCTTTACTGGAACTGACCGTTTGAGAACGCGCTTGCAAGCGAGAAATAATGCTCGGTACGATCGCCCTACCAGCACTCCCATGACTCGCACCAACTTTGACGGGGATGGCGGCTCTGAAATCACCCTCGATAAACTCAGCTATCAGTTCCTCATCGGGAGCCGCACTAATGTTGAAATAGGGGCAAAAGGACTTACTTCTGATGATGTGGCTCCTTTAATCAACCCTTATTTTGATAGTGCAGCTCAAGGCGCAGTTTCTCGGTTTGGAGCGTTCAACCCCGCTATTTACAACACTCCCGGAGAAACGGGAATTGCCATCAATCACCTATTGAGCGACCAACTGAATCTAACTTTGACCTATCTGACAAATACCGCCGCTGACTCTACAGAGGGTAACGGACTTTTTAACGGCAGCTACGGGGCGATCGCTCAATTAACATATTCGCCAAGTTCCGAGCTCGATTTAGCGTTAAGTTACGTGCGAAGCTACTCCCGCAAAAATGATGTTGACCTTTCTCTAGGCACCGGCAGCAATAACGCCAATCAACCATTCAATCAAAGTGCGACAAGAGGGAACCATTTCGGCCTTCAAGCAAGCTGGCGCCCCTCGTCTCGATTTGCGCTTTCAGGGTGGGCGGGATACGTAGACGCTCAGCAGTTGTCCGGCGGCGATGCCAAGGCCCAAATTTGGAACGGTGGACTGACTTTTGCATTCCCAGATTTGTTCTCCGAAGGCAATGTCGGCGGGCTGATTGTTGGCGTCCCGCCAAAGACAACTCGCAACGATATTAAAGAAAACAAAGACAATGCTACTTCTCTTCACGTAGAAGCTCTGTACCGCATCCAGGTAAGTGACTTTATCAGCATTACTCCTGGGGTTTATGTTATTACCAATACAGATCATAACAAGGATAACGGTACAACATGGGTGGGAGTTCTGCGGACTAGCTTTACTTTCTAAACTGTTAGAGAAAAAAACAGGCACGACACGGATTGACACGGATACACGGATTAAGTATTGAGCGTGATTTACTTTAAGTAGCGTGCCTCATATCGTTTCCGGTTGGATGGGAATGATCAAGTCAAGGTCAATAATTCCCCATTCCCCTACGGACCACTCCCCATCATTCCGGTGTAACCGGAATTGATATCAGTTAGCATGATTTTTTCGACAAACCAACAATCTCACAACAGACGCAGTTTGCAACAAATGGTGCGTCAGAATCACACTTTCTATGCTGACTAAGAATCTCAAACCTGACGCACCGTACTCATTGTTATAGCATATACCATTTATATGTGGTACATATAATTATGCGGATCTACTTGAGCTAGTTTACCAATAGTTGGTATTGTACTTTATAAACCTGGAATATGCTGTAGGTTGGGCAATCCAATTCCACCGTACTCGCAGCATTGCTTGCATGAGCAAATCAATTTACTTAATACCCAACTATCTATGAAGTCTATTTCACTTAAGATTTTTATTTCAGTATGCATCCTGATTATGCTGCATGTCGCTCCTGACGGTCCTCAAAGTGGTCGATTTACAGACACAGTTAGGGCCCTAGTTGACTTGGGAACATTCGCGTTACCGAAAGATGTACCTCATCACGTCGATGTAGTTCAAATTAAGGGGCAACTTTACTCCGTGATTGCTCCGGGACTGCCAATTATTTTGGCTCCTCTTTACTGGGTTTACCGCAACCTGTCATCAATCATTGGTTTACCTATGAGTGATGTTTTTTGGGGTGGTTTTAATTGTCTAGCAAATGCCATAGTGACTGCCCCTCTACTCGGCGTTACAGCTATTGCCATGTTGGATACTCTGCGATACCTCACTAATGACACTTCAAAGCAGATATGGTTAGTCTTTATTTCTATTTTTGGCTCTTTTGTATTCTTCTACTCCACTTATGGAATTTGGGTTCATGTCTATACAATGGCGCTAGTTTTCATCGCCTTCAATTTTGTCCTCAGGAAAAGAAATAATTTTTTGATTGGGGTAGTTCTGGGTATTGCTCAAATTATTGATTATATTGCCATTCTGCCAATTTCATTTCTGATGGGTTTTTGGATATATACGAACCGAAAGGCTAACTTGAAAAATTCGATAAGAACAGGGTTATTAGTTCTACTAGGCTATTCAATATTCTTGCTTGGGCTTTTGTACTATAACTCCACACTTACAGGTTCACCCTTTCAAACCCCTAACTCTCTATTTTTGGAACAAGCTAACCAGCAGCACTTATCGCCTCGTAGTATGTTCATGCTGCCCTCGATTGCTAGTTTCTGGGGGTTAAGCTTTAGCCCTTACCGTGGGTTGTATTGGTATTTTCCAATGACATTTCTCTTCACTTGGTCATTATTCAAGAAGAGTTACCTAAAAAACAGTGTTATTCTATTCTCCATGATTATGGTGATATTTACTTTCTTATACAATTCTACGTATTACGCATGGTCAGGTGATGTTGGTTTTGGCCCTCGTCATCTAGTTGTCGCATTGCCATTTATCATTCTACCAACTGTCTACTGCTCATTGAAATACATCAAACTATTCGGTTGCCTATCAATCTTTATTAATTTGGCGGGGGTTTCTACAATTCCTTCAGACAATTTATTCACGAATATTTTCATGTTTATTTATCGAGGGCCATTTCTACATTGGTTAGATTTTGCTTATAAAAATGTTTTGCCTAAATATTTTAATATCAATCTATATTTGGTGACCCCATTCTTCTTGTACGTGGGAATTGGCCTAATTTTTTACATGATTTGGAAGCCAGAATTAACCAACATGGATTAGAAACACAGAAACCCCGAGGGAATTCAAGGAATAGCAACTTACAGGGCCTTCCTGAATAAGTCTAGCTTGGATACAGAAGTTGGCATTAGCCAATTGCAAATACATTCTAGCTCCACACAAAACAATTCGCACTTTTCTCAATAATTTCAAATGCCAAATACATCGCATAGTAAGCTTCTTCTTCTACGGGATGGCTCCCAATCAATTCGCTATCTCTAATCGATGACAGGCATGGTCAGGCTGTGACCCAATCAAAATCTCATATAAAATTTTCATTGATTGTTCCAACTTATAATGAGAGTGAGAATATACAGCAAATTCCATTTATATGTGGTACATATAATCATGCGGATCTACTTGAGCTGGTTTACCAATAGTTGCTAGTGTACTTCATAAACCTGGAATATGCTGTATGTATCTTTAGAGTGGTGACAGAATTCTGAAGTTTCGCATAATTTGTGGTCGAGGGGATTTTTTAGGATAATGCTCGATATGAAACGTTTAAAATTAAAATCAATGTTGGCGGCGGCGATCTCGATCGCCTTTTGCTTAATTGCGATCGCCAGCTACGCCCAAGCCAACAAGACTTTAACACTGGCGACTTCCCCAGACTACCCGCCCTATGAATTTAAAGATACGGCGGTTAGCGGCAACGAAATCATCGGTTTTGACATCGACATTGCCAAATATATTACTAAAGAATTAGGCTACGAGCTGAAAGTAATTGGCATGGATTTTAACGGCTTAATTCCCGCTTTGCAGGCGGGAAGAGCCGATTTTGTGATGGCTGGAATGACTCCCACAGCAGAAAGGAAAAAAAATGTTGATTTTTCTGACCTTTACTACGAAGCTCAAAATACAATTGTCGCCAATAAAGGCAGCAATTTGACCAAAGCTGAAGATTTAGCCGGGAAAAAAGTAGGCGTTCAACTCGGAAGCATTCAGCAGGAAGCTGTGAAAAAAATGCCCGGTGTGCAACTGGCTGCTCTCAATAGGATTCCTGACATCATTCAAGAAATTAAATCGAACCGCATCGCCGCAGGAGTGATCGAGGATACTGTCGCTACGGGTTATGCAGCAGCGAACCCGGACTTGGAATTTAACACAATTCCGAATACTGAAGAAAGCGGTTCGGCGATCGCCTTTAGCAAAGGTTCGAGATTAGTTCCAGAATTCAACCGAGTCCTCCAGCAAATGAAAGCCAGCGGTCAAATTAAGGAACTAGCTACTAAGTGGTTTTCTCGACCGATTCCGCAAGAACCTGCTCAAGCAAATCAGCCTCCGGTAGCGCCCAAGTTCGGGTTAGATTTTGGCAAAATCGTGCCGAGTTTGCCTTATATTTTGTCCGGGCTTGGGGTAACGCTAACTTTTACCTTGCTGTCGGCATTTCTCGGATTTATCTGGGGAATCGTCCTGTCTCTATTTAAGATTTCTAGCATTAAACCGCTGTTCTGGTTTGCCACTGCTTACACCTCAATTTTTCGCGGAACACCGCTAATTTTGCAGTTGACTTTAGTTTATTTTGCAACGCCGCAGCTTACGGGCTATAATATATCTGCCCTGCAAGCTGGCGTGATTACTTTTTTCCTGAATTCAGGGGCTTATATTTCCGAAACAATCCGCGCGGGAATTCAAGCCGTAGATAAAGGTCAAAAAGAAGCCGCAGAATCCCTTGGCGTTCCCTACAAACTGATGATGGGCGATATAATCTTGCCGCAAGCGTTGAAAAACATCTTGCCTGCATTGGTAAATGAAAGTATTGCTTTGCTGAAGGATTCAGCTTTAGTTTCAGTAATTGGCGTAGAAGACTTGCTGCGTCGCGCTACAATTGTGGGAGCAGAAAAGTATATTTACTTTGAACCTTTGATATTTGTCGGCGCAATTTATTATTTGATGGTGCTTAGTTTAACTTGGGGGGCCAATGTACTCGAACGCAGACTCCAAAGTAGCAGTTAAGGTCGATCGCCTGTATAAATCTTTTGGCAATCTTAAGGTTTTGCGCGAGATAACTACTGAGATTCATCAAGGAGAAGTGATTGCCATTATCGGCCCTTCGGGGTGCGGCAAGTCTACTTTTTTGCGGTGTTTGAATTTACTGGAAATTCCGACTTCCGGAAAGATATACATTGACGGGGTGGATATTACTTTGCCGAAGGCAGATATTATGAAAATCCGCCAGAAAGTGGGGATGGTTTTTCAGCATTTCCACTTGTTCCCGCACATGACAGTGCTGCAAAATGTGATGTATGCGCCTGTAAAGGTGAAGCAGGTGGCTAAGGATGAGGCGCGTCTGAAGGGGTTAGAATTGCTGGAAAAAGTGGGTTTGTCAGATAAGGCTGAGGTTTATCCTTCTAAGCTTTCGGGGGGACAAAAACAGCGGGTGGCGATCGCCCGCTGTTTGGCTATGGAACCGGAGATTTTGTTGATGGACGAACCGACTTCTGCACTCGATCCAGAAATGGTTAAAGAAGTGTTAGATGTGATGAAAGCTTTGACAAAAACGGGAATTACGATGGCGATTGTAACTCACGAAATGGGTTTTGCCCGGGAAGTCGCTCACCGGATATTGTTTCTGGATGGCGGAAAGGTGGCGGAAGATGTGCCGCCGCAGGAGTTTTTTAGTAACCCGAAGTGCGATCGCGCCAAGCAATTTCTGGAAAAAATGCTTTAATTCAAATTAACCTATTTTCGGCACGGAAAGTCGAGTTCCGGGACACCATTTATTGCGTGGTGGGTCAGCTTTGAGATAGTTAGTTTGTGACGCAAATAATGCGACCTGACGCACCCTACTTCATTGTTACTTGTTGTGATAGGGTGCGTCAGTTTGAAAGGCTCGACCGGCACGGAAAGTCGAGTTCCGGGACACCATTTATTGCGTGGTGGGTCAGCTTTGAGATAGTTAGTTTGTGACGCAAATAATGCGACCTGACGCACCCTACTTCATTGTTACTTTATTTTCCCTTTCAGTATATTCACATAAATAATACTTGGATTTAAAAAGGAAGTATCTTCAAGCAAGCTTTTTATCCGCAAATTTACTGAGTTTAGTTCCAAAAATATTAAGTTTAATTCAAGCAAATGAAAAAGGAGCAAGCACTGCCATACAATATTTTAATTGCGATCTTCCCAAGCGCATAATTTCCCAGTTTCCACCTAGCTAAAGGTAGATCATGCCCCACAAAATTTCCCAAACTCTCAAAGCGATCGCTGAAACTCCGAAAGCGATTGCATTTATCGATACTGCTGTCCCTGACTGGAAGACTCTAGTTGACGGCGTTACCCCTGGAACAGAAGTAATCCTGCTGGATTCTAATCACAACGGGGTAGAACAAATTGCTCAAAAACTGCGGGGCGGTAACTTCTGTGCAGTTCACATTGTATCCCACGGCGCTGTCGGTTCTCTGCAACTGGGCAATACGATGTTGACTTTGGATACATTGAGCGATCGCGCTCTCACCCAAACCAGTATCATAAATGAAAAAAACCGGGGTGTAGTGTCTCTCCCGCCCCGCCGAAATTGCGACTTTGTGATGTGGGTAAAGGAATGGGCAAAGGGGCTGGTAAGTGATGCTGAGATTCTTCTGTATGGTTGCAACGTAGCAAAGGGAGATTTGGGTGCTGCTTTCGCACAGCGGTTGAGTCAGCTAACAGGGGCTAATGTGGCAGCTTCTACAAGTCTGACGGGTAGTGCTAAGAAAGGCGGCGACTGGGAATTGGGGTATACAACTGGGGCGATGGATGCCTCTTTGGCGTTTGGGGCACAGGTGCAAGAGGCTTACCAAGGGATTTTGGCGATTAAAGTCACTTACGATACACTATTTCCTCCAGAAGCGAAAAATGCGTTTGATTACGCAGTTAATATCTGGAATCGGTTGGTTGACACATCAAAAGCAGACGTAGAAGTTAAGGCTACTTGGTCATCATCCTTGGGTTCAGATTCAGAAATTCTTGGTAGAACCTTTTCGAGGGATGCTCAAAACTTTACTGGTGCCCCGTTACCAAATATCAGATATCCGTTCCCGCTGGCAAATCAGTTAGCTAGCACGGACGTTAATGGTGCGGCAAATCCAGACGTTGAAGTGGAGATGAATAGCTTAACCGACTGGTATTTTGGTACTGATGCTCAACCAGTATCTACACAGTTCGATTTTTCTTCAATTGCCTTGCACGAGCTCGGTCACGCACTGGGGTTTGGTGTAACTTCTTTTTTGGATACTTCCAACCAAGGAAGGTACCTAAACGGTACTCCCAACATCATGGATACTTTCAGGGAGAATATTGCTGGCCAGCGCCTTTACCCTACTTATTCATCCCCTTCTATTGAGTTAGGCGCTCAATTAACTAGCGGCAATGGTTTCTTTGGGGGTGCAAATGCGATGGCAGCCAATGGCGGCAACCGCCCCCGACTTACCGGATCCCCTATCGATTTTGATTTTGGTCATTTAGAAGATTCTATTTATCCATTCGGGGATCCCAATAACTTGATGGTAGCTCGAAAAGATCGAGGAGAAGCCGTCCATACTCCCGGTCCAATTACCCTTGGGGTACTTCAAGATTTGGGTTGGAAATTGAACGCTGAGTTAGGGGTGAATGTGACTGTAGACAATGCCACACCGAAAGAAGGAGATACCGTCACCTATACCGTCACCGCTAAAAACTCTCCCCTTCACACTTTCAATAGTGTTTCTTTGGGTGGCAATGCTAGTAACGTCAAGCTAACGAGCTTGTTGCCAACAGACCTCACCATCACAGGAAATACCCCCAGCCAAGGCACTTATGACCCTACTACTGGTATCTGGAACTTAACCAACTTAGCTGTTAATGGCACTGCGACCCTTAGCCTCAAAGCCACAGTAAATTCTGGTAGTACCGGAAAAACTATCTCTAACAACGTCGCGGTTACTTCGGACAACAATGACCCTGATGCCACCAACAATAGCAGCAAGGTTGACATCAGTGTAGGATCACCAACGGCAACTCCAACTCCAACTCCGACACCTCCAACTCCAACTCCGACACCACCAACAACTCCAACTCCAACTCCGACACCACCAACAACTCCAACTCCAACTCCGACACCACCAACAACTCCAACTCCAACACCACCAACAACTCCAACTCCAACACCACCAACAACTCCAACTCCAACACCACCAACAACTCCAACTCCGACACCACCAACAACTCCAACTCCAACACCACC
>Ga0247770_1000624_pt1 | contig 33263 bp, 39 predicted proteins | sample UWRJL136409B6_FD_179943 | JGI IMG/M metagenome (GOLD analysis project Ga0247770, IMG submission 179943) | Plant litter microbial communities from Arlington Agricultural Research Station in Wisconsin, United States - UWRJ-L136-409B-6 | ecosystem: Environmental > Terrestrial > Plant litter >... | reverse complement strand
GGGAGAGTAAGAGATTTGGGGGGGGGGGGGGCCAGAGCGGGCTGGCTGGGCGCGTGGGCGAGAGACTTCTGTGGTGTGCAGTAGCGTTGTTCGATGGGTTTTCGAGAAGCCGGCCAGAAGCCGGGGTGTTCGCTGCCGTCGTGGCCCCCAGCTCGTGCTGAGATTGAGCCTTTGTTCCCGCTCTGGCGCAACGCAGCGAAGCATTTCGGTGGCCCCCCAATCCACAGCTTCCGCATCCCCCCATCGAAGAACCTGCCCCCTTGTTCGTGGAATGGGCGGTCCACCCATCCATGAACAGAGCGAGTCCCTTCCCACCTTGCTGTCTCGCGCCTATCATCTATCGTTCATCAATAGCAATCCAATCGCGAAAAATGGCTTTATTCCCGTCCCCCAATTAGCCCACCTCCTATCCCTCCAACCCTTCGTTGCACTCCCGCCGTTGATCAAAGGCGAGCGTCGCTGGGTCGGTCTTTGTGTCCGCCTCTTGTTCCACGCTGGAGCAGTCCCGGCTTGACTCGGAAAGAAGGCCGCTGTGCCTCACTGGCTGCCGCTACGCGACTGCTCGACTCTACCTTCTTGCATACCTACCGAGTAGGGAACGTTAAGGGAAAAGCTGCTGCGTAGCTAACTAATCCAACCGCGTGCCCACCCTGGTAGGTAAGACCCAAGAAGAGTCCGCATGCGAGGTCACCCCCTCCCGATCCTCCCTCCTCGCGAGTGAGTTAGTCCCCAAACCCACGCTTCACCCAGCCCGACCCTTGCGACTCGGACCTTCAGTCGCACGGATTCATGGCTCAACCCTTCTCCTCCTTCCCAATTCCCCTTCCAACGGCTCCGGCCCAGAAACCTCGTTTTTGCGCTTTCCCACTTTCCCATCTGCTGGCCATCGACACCCCCCATCGCCTACACTTTTCTGAATTTGGCCTCTGCGGGCATGTCTGATCCAGAGCAACCAGACGATCCAACGTCCCTCATCGCGTGCCAGCCGCTGTAACACGCCCACTCGCCTGCCGAATCGCCTCGCCCAGCCCCCGAGACACTCGTCCTCTAGAGAGGGCGACGACCGGTGACGTGTGCACCTCAAACCCCTTATTCCAACAACTTCATCATTTTCGTTGTTATTGGGTCCATTGTCGCCGTTGTTATCGCTCACCACCTCGGCGCGCTCCCGTTTCTGGCGTTCCAGAACCGTCGCACTAATTGGCGCGCCATTTTCGACCTCGCCCTCGCCGGCTTTGAGCGTACCCGTCCAACGCACCAGCTCCTATCCACGGCGATAACGTTCCCGGATCTCGCCGTTACGCGACCGGAGTCGACTCGCTGCATGGACTTCGGCCCGGCCCGCATCACCATTGAAGACACATATCTTGTGCAGGATACACATTGGGACCCTGTCTGGTCCTTACCGTTCACAACCTCGTGGCAAAGGCGTACCTAGTCGCAAGACTGGTCGCTCTTCAGGGCCACAATGGAAAATGCTGCTTGCAACGTCATCTACGTGGACCGTGCCGTCTCCCGCGATCGCTACATTCGAGCCGACGCAAATAGCGCTGACAAGGAGACCACGACGTTGGAGAATCCACACATCGCTGAGAATGTTGGACTTTTATTAGACGTATTTGGTGAAGGTCCGTTACCGGGGTTGATCTTGAGCTGTAATCGCGAAAGTACGAGTCTAACTCTCATGTGTAGTCCATTTGTGCAGCACAGGAGGCGCCTGTCTGACCCAGTGGCTAAATCTCCAGGACACCTCGATGGTGGACTTAAAGCCGACACTCATCCTCATAGATACCCCTTATCAAGAAAGGATACCCGAGAGATCGCGCTCGAGGACGCCCTCACCCCATTCACCCCCGGACGAGGACAGCGAGAACCACGAGGAGGAGCTGTATGGTCTCGCATTGTTGCAAAGAATCATATCCGAGTCGTACCTGCGCAATCTATCAAAAATGGTTTTGCCTGTACCTGTCGTCAACTTCCCGCGACCCGACTCCCCGCATCCGAGCGACAGCTCCAGCGACGTGCGCGAAGAAATCGCCAACGCGAAGCTCCACCCCAACTCGCCTATGAATCGCCGGATCGCAAACAGACGGATGTTGAAGAAGTGTTTAGATCTGGGTGCTACCGATGTCATGGCCAGCCCGATGAACGGCAAGTGCATTACTAACCTTGAGGTGCATGCCTATCGCGCTCATCGTGAAGCTGCCCGGGACCAAAAAGCCTTGCTTGAGGTACGGCGTGGTAGGAAGAGATCGTGGGTTGGCATAAGCGAAGAGAAGCCATTTTCCTATCTCAGGGAAGCCATGGTCTCCAGCCTAATGAACGGAATCTGCCGCATAGAAAACGAAATGGATGATAAACCGAAAAGTGTGAGGATATGGGTTCCCGCAGAAAAGCAAGCCGAAATTGCCGAAGCGGTGGGCCGCTGGCACTTTTGTGCACATAGCTTTTCGGATGATGAGCTGATTATCGCGGCCGCGGTGATGTTCAAGCATGCCTTGGCCATGCCGGAGCTGGAGGCGTGGCGGCTACCAACAGGTATGTGTAATAGCCGTGTTTGGGGCATCGGCGCAAGTATGCCTGTTTCCGTGTCTTTGCTGACCGCCTCTCCAGACCAACTGCACAGTTTTATTGTCGCCTGTCGGGCTGCCTACAACGAGTTTGTGCCGTACCACAACTTCCGTCACGTTGTGGATGTTTTACAAGCAACCTTCCATTTTCTAGTTCGCATCGGAGCTCTGCCTCCTTATCCATCTGCCAGCAGCCCGCCTGTAGACGCATCGACAAAGTCCCCCGTTTCAGCTCTTTTGAAGCCCTTCGACGCGTTGACGCTGCTCGTCACCGCAATTGGTCATGACGTCGGTCATCCCGGTGTCAACAACGGCTTCCTGGTAACACTGAATGCGCCACTTGCCCAACTGTACAATGACCGTTCGGTTCTCGAATCCTTCCATTGTGCCGCCTACTCGCAAATTCTCCGGAGGTACTGGCCATCTGCCTTCAGTGACCACAAAATGCGGAACCTGATGATCAGTTCCATCCTGGCAACGGATATGGGTTTACACTTTGACTACATGAAGAAGCTAGTCGATCTTCAGAACAAGCTGCGTGAAAGCAATAGCACCGACGTTTGGGACGAGCGTACGCTCAATGAGCACAAATCGCTTGCATGCGCACTTCTCATCAAGTGCGCAGATATCAGTAATGTTGTAAGTTACCCCCTCGCCGTCATGGTTTACGATCCCGTCTCACCACACATAGGCGCGGAGGCATGATACGGCACTGAAATGGACGAACTCCCTTTCGGATGAATTCTCCCGTCAGGCAGTTATGGAGAGCGAGTTAGACATTCCTACATCGCTCATGGCGCCGCCAAGGAAGGACATGCTGGGCCTTGGCCAAGCTCAGTTGGGGTTCATGAGGGTGTTTGCCGTACCGCTCTTCGAAGGCATAGCTGATATACTACCTGCTATGCAATATTGCGTTGATGAGCTGGCACTCAACAAAGGACTATTTGAGACCGCCGTTGCGAGCGAACTGGAAAAAGAGAAGGAGAAGTCGGCGCAAAAACAGCCCCAGCAACAGGATGACTCCCTCCACCCCAAAACACTGACCTGCGGAACCACCCAGGAAGAGTTGCCTCTGGGAGAGCCTCCGATCGCCCCACAGTTGTCGCCGCCTCCCGGCTTGGTTGATCGCAGCGCTTTACCTAACAACGTGGATAACGCCGAGGAAGATATCAACCCTGTGGAGAGACTAGCAGATGGCCCCGAATCATCAACTGCATACAGGGAAATTAACGGGATCGAGACCACCTTCGACGCCGTGGCAGACTTTGTGCGAAGCGACCCGTTTGGTATGAACAGCGAGAAGATACAGGGTCCGACAAAGCAGCGGTGTAGCGAAACGACGGAAGGGAGCTCTGCCCCCTACTCAGGCGACTGGGCTTCGCAGGCCACTAGTGCAACCACGGGTAAGATGCCGTTGTCGCCTAGTACACAGGGCACCAGTATCGTGAGCCGGGATTCACTGGACCGGCCCACCAGTGTCCCTGTGACGAGCATCACGGCACCCGAGTCAACCACGACAATCCCAGAGCCGACAAAGGGTCAGCCGGCGCTAAGGATGCATCGGAGCCATCAGGGGTCGCTCGAGCAGTCAAGGGCCGTCTCGTTGAACTGGGGCCACAACAATGTCGCCAGTAACGCGACAGCGGGAAAGGGCACGCTGCACCCCGCGGACTCGGAACAGCAGCAGAACGGCAGGACGCTGAAGAAGAAAGGCAGTAGGTTTAGGATCAACCCACTGCCCTTCATTAGGAGACACTTGAGCTCAAGTCCGCCACTACATGCAACGGATACCGCGGGATAGGATACGAGATCAAGCGCAGCGCGTGTGGAGTTTGACTCATCATCGCGATGCCCATCCGCGATATCCAGATCTGCCGTCTCACCAACCTCGCTCCGAGCTCAGAGGGTGGGAGACCGGCTCGGCTGTCTCAGGCACCCCGTCGATTTTGCCCTCAAAAGTCCGGCCCAGAGTGGGATCGAGGTGGTATATTTGACATAGTTATCATGTCTATATTGACCCAGGAACTAGCTGAAGAGGTTGGTAGCACATCACTCCAACCGGCGCACTGACCATGTTTATTCGTTTCTTTGCCTAAGCGCCCTTGCAGTCGCCATATGTGAGGGCCGGGGCGAAGAGGAGCCGAGCTGATTGGATGGATTAATGGATGGATACCCAAGTGTATGAACGCAAAGGGAGGGGGGGTGTAAGGCAGTGTGGGCCATCTGAGAGTGGCTCTTTTCTCTTGGAGTTCGGCATTCGCACATAGCAGGCCTGGGAACTCGTTTTATACCTTTTTGTTTGTATACTGTACGATACGAGGGATGGGGAAAGGAATATCCATGGACATTCGGCGGTACTAAGCGGCGCTATGCCAAAAGGATGGTGGTTCCGTAGGCGGAAGAGAAATATATACCTCTTATCACTTATTTACGTGTGTTCGTTCGTCTCTGGGTATACTTGAATATGAGATACCTTATAGACGGCAGCATTGGTTGTTTCCCTGTTTTGCATAGGAAACAATGAGAATAGGAGTACCTCGCACTGGTTCCGAGCGCGTCTTGAGACTTTCTTCTTGCTAACCGTTAGTTTGTTCTGTCGGTACTCTGCTAAAAAGAGAATTGCGTGGTCTTAACCCTATATAGTTTCTCAACAGCTGCTACATAATACCATTGAGAAATGGATATGACACATCATTTGCTGGCGTGAGAGTGTGGAAGAAATATTGCATTCGTATCATATTATTACTCTGATACACTTGGATACTCAGGCTCTATCCGAAGCTATGCAGTTGGACCATCAAGCGCCGATAAATTCACGCAGCATTGAAAGAGTTAGACGCAACGCTTGTGAAAATATAAATATGATTGATACTGATGCAACGCATAAACTACCTGATGTGCTGAAAACCCACCCCTTCAATACGCCGTATTCCGCTGATAGGAACCATCCGACACCCAAGAAACCCTTCTGTACAAGCCGGCCGAAGGAGAAAGACGCTATGTCCTGAAATGTCCCCGTGTATTGGCCATCAACTTAACTGCTCATCTATTTCTCGAACCACTCACCGCCCAACCACCGGTTAAGGAAATCCAGCGAGTTCTCAGGCTGATCCATGGGAACCATGTGGCCGGCAGCATAGACCTGCATAAAGGTGAAGTTACCTGAGGTCTTGAATTTACCATACTCCTTCTTTGCGCCGGCAAGAGTCAGGTCATTGACATCAGCCCTGTTGAAATCCTTCTTGCCGGGCCACTCGAGCGCTTCAGTCCAGGCTTGGTTGCCAAGCCAGTTGCAGATGAAGTCAGCATCGCCGGCGTAAATGAGGACGGGGATCTCCTTGAGAATGTTGGGCACAAGGCGATGGAAAGGTTGCATCCAGTCACCCTGGAACAGGAAGTTCCGGTTGATGTCGAAGTTGCAGCTTTCGTAGCTCGAGACCTCGACGCCAAGAGCATCCATGACTGACTGCTGGTTGAGGTAGTCGCTGATCCAGCCCAAGGCGCTGTAGCAGAGATTGCTGCTGTCCTCGCACTTGCCACGAATGTCGTAGACGTTCTGGCCAGTGCGCTGATACGGGCCAATAAAAGCGTTGTTACAGTAAATGGAGGCAGGAACACAGCTCCACACGCTACCACTCTCGTAGCAGTTGTTGATCAAAGACTGGCAGCGAGGCAAAGCATTATCCATGGCTTGGCACTCGCTCTCGCTGAGGACAGCGGGATAGCCACCCTCTCCGCAAGCCATAGGGCGGTAGTGCTCGTATTGGGTGTAGCCATCAGTCAAGCCATTGCCAATCAGAACCGACTTCAAGTTGATGTTACGGTTCTTGTGGGAGAGAATCTCCGAGGCAAAAACCGGAATGTAATGACCAGCATAAGACTCGCCGGCGATGTGGAAGTCCTGCTTGGCGTACTCGGGGAACTGATGGAAGAAGAGAGACAGGAGAGCGTAGACGTCCTTGCCGGCAGCGACGGTGTTACTGACCGACGACCCCGAGTACGAATAGCCAACATTGACAGGTTGGTCGAGGAAGATGACGCTGGCGTTGTTATTCCAGGCGAACTCGTTGTTGACGATCTTGAGCTTCTTGTCGATGGATGAAGGCCCGAGCTCGAGGAACAGGCCGGTCAGCGATGAGCAACCAGGACCTCCGTTGAGCCATAGCACAACAGGGTCGTTCTTCGGATCGTTTCGGGACTCAAAGAACCCTGATAAGCAATATTAGCGCCAAGGAGACGTACATTCGCAAACACGATTCAGTACTCACAGTAGAACAAGTGTTTATCGTTAGCCTCGTCATCCAGATAGCCGCTGTACTGCTTAACGGTATCGATGCCCAGCTTTGAGGGGTCAACCGACTTGACGCGGAGGTTGAAGTCCTCCAGGCGGCCATCAATCTCGCGGTGGTTCCCGCCGGCGGTGTCCTGCACCCACAGCTTCTGGACCTCCTCGCCCTTGACAACGTGGTCCCAGTCATGGCGACGGCGGTGGGGCTTTGGCTTGCTAAACCAAGTTGAGTGGTCGAAGGCGCCTTCGGGGATAAGCAGCTTGATCTCGTCCCAGAGGGCCTTGGCCTCGGAGTCCATCCCCTTGAGGGCCTCTTCGAAGGACTCGCGAGTGTTGGCGAATGTCTCGGCGAAAGGCCTCATTGCATCTTGGGCTCGGCTGAAGCCGCCCGAGAGCACATGCTGGGCATTCTGCTGGAACGAGGCAGCCGAAGCAGCCGACGCAGCGCCGAGCAGGACGGTTGAGGTGGTGAGCCTCATTGCAGCGATCAAACAAGGCTGGGGGTCGATGGGGGAACTTGGGTGTAGTGTTGATGCAGTGGTGGTGATGATGATGGGAGGTTGAGTTGTTTTGATTGATCTGGGAAAGCGGGAGATATGGGAGAAGCTGGGAGCTGGGAGCTGGCAGCTGCCTGTCCGGGAGCTGGCCGCGCAGTGCGTCACCTGTGTTGTCGCTGAAACCGACAGGGATGGCAGGTACTTAGCGTTACGCCACTTTGAATCCCTGCAAGGGCCGCCCGCGGTTGAAGGACCGGGTACCTGTTTTTGGCTGGCAGTGGCCGCAGAGAAAAGGTACCATTTGTACCCACCGTGTGGGCAGTCACGAGATGTATCGCCGCGGAGGAATTCCACTCCGCCGACCATCCCAGCGACCCAGCAACCGAATTCCCCAATTCTCCAGAACACGCTTCTCAAACCGCTGCGCCGATCGATTGTAGGGAGCTCGAATTCAAAGTCAAAAAGAACTCTCGCGTGCTTCACACCAACTTCCTTTCTAGCTGACTGAGCCCAATGCCGGTCTCGGTCCTTTCGGCGTCATGTCTACTTCGTGCGCATATCTAGGCTCGGAAAATCCACCTCTCGCCCCTCCGTTTCGCTCGTCCCTTTTGTGCTGTGCTTCCGTGAATATATATCCAAGGTGATCCTCTAGTCCATTTGACCAGATTTCCACTTATTGCCCGAGCTGATTCTCCCTATTTCCATCATGCCCGGACTCATGTCATAGCTGGCCCTGAAGCCCGGTGTCTTGTACGGCGAAGATGTTCTCAAAGTACTTACGTCATGGCGTCAGCCCCAACCCAAGCTGGGCTTCGCTAACAAACACCCGATACAGCTGTTCCAATACGCCCACAAGGCTGGGTTTGCTCTCCCTGCTATCAACGTGACCTCGTCGTCCACGGCCATTGCAGCTCTAGAGGCGGCCAAGGATGCCCAGGCCCCTCTCATCATCCAGATTTCGAATGGCGGTGCTGCCTTCTTCGCTGGCAAGGGTATTTCCAACGATGGCCAAAAGGCGTCCATTGCAGGCTCTATCGCGGCGGCCCACTACATTCGCTCGATTGCCCCGGTATACGGTGTTCCTGTTGTCCTTCATACGGACCACTGCGCGAAGAAGCTTCTCCCCTGGCTCGATGGCGTGATGGATGCCGATGAGGCCCTCGTCAAGGAGCATGGTACCCCCCTCTTCAGCTCCCACATGATTGACCTTTCAGAGGAGGACGTCGGATTCAATATCAAAACGACGGCCAAGTACCTTCAGCGTGCGGCTCCTTGGAAGCAGTGGCTCGAGATGGAGATTGGTATTACGGGTGGGGAGGAAGATGGCGTCAACAATGAGGACGTTGACAACAATGCACTTTACACCTAGCCCCAGGATATTTGGGAGATCTATCAGACGCTGAGCAAGATCTCGCCTTACTTCAGCATCGCGGTAAGTGCGCAACTAGAGAGGATGTCCTCCAGCTGTGTCATTTTTCCTCTTGTCTCGGGGGCCCTGAGACAGTCGCTCCTGCTCAGACATGAAGAAGCATCATAAAATGGGGAATATTGGCTGATATCAACCATAGGCGGGCTTCGGCAACGTACATGGTGTCTACCAGCCGTGCGTGCCCTCGCCATTTTGACTTTTGATTCGGGGAACTGACAACCATGTAGTGGTAACGTTAAACTCCATCCCGAGCTTCTCGCTAAGCATCAAAAGTTCATTTCCAACAAGCTCCAAGCTAGGAAGGAGAATCACAAGCCTGTGTTCTTTGTGTTTTACGGTGGCTCCGGCTCCAGCGTCGAGGACTTCCGGACCGCGATTTCCAACGGCGCCATCAAAGTTAACATTGACACAGGTATGGCAGTACCCGGGTGGTTCAAAGGGCTGACTAACGCCATATAGACACGCAGTGGGCATACTTGACAGGACACCGCGATTATATCACCGATAATATTGAGTACCTGAAGACTCAGGCTGGAAACCCCAACGGACCTGACAAGCCGTATGTATCCATCTAGTTCCATGTCTTGAAGATTACTAACTCCGTTGTAGGAGCAAGAAATACTATGGTATGTTCAACCCCCGCCACTGTCTTCCTGTTTGCTAACACAAACCATACCCCCGTGTCTGGGTCCACGAGGGTGAGAAGACCATGAAGGCGCGCGTGATTCAAGCCTTCGATGATTTCTATACTGCTAAAAGCCTTTAAGTGGCCAACTATCGGAGATCTTACTCCCTGAAGAAAATGCGGATTCAGTTGTTGGGACACTGTATCATAGATCCTTACTTCAAACTCGCAGTAGGAAATTGAACACCGAATAGAGCAATTCATGGATCGTCCCATCTCGGCCCGGGGTTCGGCGAACCTTGCGAGCCAACCAACGTCTTGCATAATGGGACGTCATATCATTACGAACGCTTGGCTTTCGGGTCATGACAGGTTCGGCCAAAAGGAAAGAGTTCCCCAAGCCAGTGTGGAAAGTGCCTGCTGTGATGTTACATGCACTGAAAGACGTTGCTGCCTTTAAGCTACACGACCGTTCTCGCAGCGCTGCTTCGAACGGCGAGACCCTTCAATTTTGTCTTGACCAGAGCCTTCATACATTGGTTGGGCGTTAACGCCAAGCAGATGGGCGAGTGTCTTCCAACCCACGTCGTCTCCTACCATTAACCTTGTACCTAATGGGATTCAAGGAGCTAGGGGGGCAAAGGACATGCGAGAACGAAGGGAGGTGGGCATCACCGACGCAACATTATATGGGACTTTGAAAGACACCATCAACGCGCTATCCCTAACACAGCCGGGGAGCACCCTCTCGGTCAATGCCGCATGGTCGTGTGAGGGAATCTGGACCTCTAAAATGAATCATAGAGATTCAACACTGATTTACCCCATCACCAGTGCATCCTGGGGGAGGGGTCGCCGCGGATCGCGCCACGTCAGGCACGAAGCGAGACCCCTCCCCACCTATCACCTGAGTCATCCCCTCTGTAAAGAATATACCCCGCTATGCGGTTACCATCGTCCCTGATCAAGAACAAGACTGAAGACACTTCTTGAGACAACATTCTCACCCAGAACATGTAACCTGGCTGATACTCTCCTCTATAACCATCTTTCCTCTACAACCAGCAACTCCGGCACCCTTCCCAGGTCCCGTCACACATAGGCAGACTCGTCTCCTGACCAACCGGTACCATGCCGATCCAACAGCCTTCCAACCAGATCAAGCTCACAAACGTATCGCTGGTACGGCTCAAGAAGGGCAAGAAGAGATGTACGGCCCCCATAAACCCCACAAGAAGTCATGAACCCACACTAACACCCCCCAAAGTCGAGTTGGCCTGCTACAAGAACAAAGTGCTCGAGTGGCGCTCGGGCATCGAGAAGGACTTGGATAACGTCCTCCAGATCCCCAGCGTTTTTCTCAACGTGTCAAAGGGCCAGACGGCCCCAACCGCCGAGCTCCAAAAGGCGTTTGGAAAAGACGGCAAAGATGTCAGCGTCGATGACATCATCCTCGAGATCCTCAAGAAGGGCGAGCTCCAGGTCGGCGAGAAGGAGCGCACCGCGCAGCTCGAGCGCGTTCACGCCGAGGTAGTATCTATCGTTGCCGCGAAGCTCGTCGACCCCCGTACCAAGCGTGTCTACACCTCGGGTATGATCGAGAAGGCGCTCGACATGCTCAGCTCGCAAGCGCACACCACTACCGCCACCCCTGAGGTAAAGGACGGGATGACGACGCCCCCAGCTGCTGCTGCTGCTACGGAGGGAGAGGAAGCTGCTGCTCCTGCTGGAGGGGAGGAGCCGGCCTCGCCGAAGCCAGAGGAGAAAGCTCTGCCTAAGGCCAAGGAGCACCACTGGACGGGAGTTGTTGCGACCAAGAGCGCCAAGAGTCAGGCCCTCGAGGCCATGAAGGCCCTGATTGCAGCTCAGCCTATTCCCGTGGCGCGCGCTCGCATGAAGCTGCGCGTGACGTGCCCGACAGGCGTGCTCAAGCAGTCAGTCAAGAACGCGCCCAAGAAGGATTTGGAAGAGGGCGAGCACAAGCCCCATGGGACGGTCAAGGAGAAGATCCTCAGCTATGTCGAGCAGATTGAGAAACAGGACGTTGTCGGGTCCGAGTGGGAGGTCGTCGGGTTCGTCGAACCGGGGGCATTCAAGGGTCTTTCTGACTTTATTGGGTCCGAGACAAAAGGTCAAGGCAGGGTGGAAGTGCTGGACATGGCTGTCATGCACGAGGATTGAACGATATCACGTATAACGAACGACATGTGCCCCTGATACCCACTCAGCAGCAGCAAGCTTCCTCTCTGTTACGTATCTTTGGCGTTTGGCATAAAAATAAGGATTTGTGAGTGTGGGGGGTTTGATCGCTTGACACATCACATAGACAGCCTAGTCGCAATTTTTGATGTTGTTCATGCCCGCGCCTTCATTTCCATGCTATCAATGATGAGTGTTTTCCATGAGCAATCCTGCGGGTCCCCTAGCCATAGCTAGCTAAGCGCAAGACCTCGCAAGGTATAATAAATTCAGCCCGAGCCGTCCATGACCACCCTTCGCCTTGGGAATAACACCACCAAAAAAGCCAATGCCCATCAGACTCTGATAACTTAACCACCCTTCTTCTTGGAGACACCGACGGTCCGGCCGCGGCGACCAGTCGTCTTGGTGTGCTGACCACGGACACGGAGACCCCAGTAGTGACGGAGACCACGGTGAGCGCGGATCTTCTTCAGGCGCTCGAGATCATCACGGAGCTTGGAGTCGACACCGTTAGCAAGGATCTGGGAGTCCTTGCCATCGACAATGTCGCGTTGACGGTTGAGGAACCACTATTGGAGCGACGGTCAGTACGTCATTTAGAATCAGCCGGCAAAGGGTTCAACATACGGTGGGGATCTTGTAGGCGGTAGGGTTCTGGATGATGGTGACGATGCGCTCAAGCTCTTCGGAGGTGAGCTCACCGGCGCGCTTGTTCAGGTCGACATCGGCCTTCTTGCACACCAAGTTGGCTGTTGATGTCTAGTCAGCGAATGCACTGATGGGAAACGTGGCAGAGGGGAGGCGTACAGTAACGGCGACCGACACCCTTGATCTTGGTAAGGGAGTAGACAACCTTCTGCTTGCCGTCCACGTTGGTGTTCAGCAGACGCAGAATGTGGTTGAAGTTGCTCTTTGGGAGATGTTAGCTTGCATTCTCAACCCGGCCTATAGCCAGCATATTGCACTGCTGGAAGCTCTTGGTGTCTCGTCTCTCTGCTGTCCCATTTCTGCCTAGCGAATTAGGCGGTGTCTTATCGTGTCATAGGGTTCAGATTACGGATTGCGTGTAAATCGAATGCTGTGATAATTCGAATCCCCCGCCCATGTGATCGAGAAGGCAGCGAGAGTCGCCGCGGCCCGTCTGTGGAGACGAAGACCATGGCTTTCTCTCCTACGTCCAAGGCTACACGGTGAGCATCATTGCTCTCTGGCCGTATTCGTTTTCCGCCTCTTATGGTACTGGCTTGGGCCTGACCGAGTCTGTTGCTTTTGTACTGAGTGATGCTCGTATGTTGGTGTTTTGTTGTAGGAGAGGGCGTAATAAATGGCGGACGACCACCAAATCGACGCAGCGAGATCGCCTGAGATCGAAGGGTACGCAAGAGCTTCACAGCAGCCATACACCAAGGGGATATCACTAACCTTCTCGCCCGAAACGAGTGACATCGTTGCGGTTGTGTTGGATGTCGATGTCGATGAATTTGGCAGAGGCAAGTGCGAATGCGCTTGGTAAATGGTTTTTTGTGGAAAACAAGCCCCACTTTAGGGCGTGAGAAATCCTTGCCTCGGATTGGCTCTCGTCGCCCCACAGAGGTCTTCACACATAACCCCAACCCTGATCCGCTCCCGGCGGCGACCGGGGGCATCCAAGTGCGTGAAGTGTCATGGGTCCTGTTACTTCGACCCAACCTCGCCGACCCTCACCAGGAGAGCGAAAACTAGAGCTTCCTGTGTAGTACAACCCGTACAGAAAAGCAGCAAGACTTGGACTTCTTCCCATCCCACACCCTGCTGACAGAGAGGTCTGGGCGCTACAGCTTAAAGGTGAGGACGTACTTCGTACGTGACACTTTATGTTGAATTGATTTGAGTGTGAGCCGTCTAATGAGGTATCTGAAGCTTTAACCTCGCGTAGTTGATTTGGGGATCCCCCTTTAGCCCAAACTGGCATAACTTCAACATCATTACCTATCCGGGCTCAAAACCAAAGACGAAAGACATATGCTCGGGGTCAATTGATGTAAATATCACCCATCATCTGCCTCGGCACTGTTCTTCCAAGAAGTGCGACCCCCGCCTCTCGCCCCACAACCTTGTCCATATGGAAGACCATCACCTCATATCTGTAATTCCCAAGCTTCACGCTCTCATCAAGCAGTTCTGTTCGGTATAGTATTCGCAATGCTACCAGCACTCGTCTCTGGGGTTCTGACCCTCTCTGTCGCGTCGGCGGTCACATACGCCTTTCAACTCCGCACACCTCCCAGCCTCTCCCGCGCAACAACCAAGACAGCTTCCACATCCCTTCTCTCCCTCCTCGCCACCTCCGAAGCTCTCCCACACCCCTTATAACAGCACTCGCCATCGGTTCCGCTGGAGATGCCTTCCTCGCATGGGACTCCGACGCGGCCTTTCTCCGGGGCCTCGCCAGTTTCCTCGTCGCCCATCTATTCTACATCCAGCTCTTCGCCCAGCAGCACGGCGGGCTCCTTCCCACCCTGGAGATCGTGTCCTCTGACACGCAGCATATCTCAGCAGCAGCAGGTCTCGCGGGTTTGGTCCTCGTCATGATTATGGTCCTCCTGCCCCGTGTGGCGAGGGACCTTCGCCTGCCAGTGCTGGTCTACTCGCTCACCATTTTCACGATGGCGGTCGCCGCGACGACAATAGAAATTAACAAGCACCAGATCCTTACAGGGGCGTTGCTCTTCACGGCTTCAGATGCCATCCTCGCGGCAGACCGGTTTCTCATGTCTGCTGAATCGCCATTCCGACCCTTGATGCAGTATTCCGTTTGGACGCTATACTATTCAGGGCAATTTCTCATAGCGATGGGCTTCTGAGTGAGCCTGCTGCGTTTGTCTAGAGGGCGGCGGAGCAGCGAAGATGAGACGGAACACCCACCCCCCTGTGTGCCGGGAGGACAAAAAAGAGAAACACCATCAAAAAAGAAACTTCTTGCGGTTTATGTGGATCGAACACATGACCTTCAGATATATTGAATCAAATGATGAGTTCAAGAAACTTCAGTCTGACGCTCTCCCAACTGAGCTAAACCCGCCTGTTTCATGCTGGGGTGGTGGCTATCATGACTCAAGTGGCTGCACCCTCAGGCTTCGCTGGGTGATGGTGGGTTGGATGGAACCTGCTCCACAGGTGTCAAAGTTTCGCGAGAAGCAAGGAGTCAAGCTGGAGACAGCGCAGCCCGATCCACGACTGGAGGCACGGATGCTCCGGCGAAAAGAAACTTATTAGTACTGGTACTATGCGAGAACCTATCGATAGGTACTGGAGAAATCTCGCCACAGTCCAAGCTCTGGTAGCAACTTCGTACTTGAACGACCTTGAAGGAATGCAGGTGGTAATGACTTGAGTGATATTGAAACGGCATAGGGATGAGGCTTGTGACCTGCCCTGGAGTGAAAATATAAAGTAGCTTTTGAATGCCGTGATCTATTTATCTTTACTGAGACCATTTTACTAAAAACCAACACTTGCAAGAGCAGAAGAATCGGAGTACTTGGTGCCCAAGTACAACTTGATATCGTTGATACTCAAAAGCCACGGTCAACAACGACATTCCCTGCCTACCAGGTGAATACATTCTAAACCGAGACCAACCACACCGCGCATCGGCAGACAAGATACTCCAGCAAGCGTGAGCATGTTGAGATGGAAATGCAGTAAATCATACGAGACACATAAGCCATATCAACGCCCGAAAGATGCCGCATGGTAATGGTATAGCCCCTTTCCCATGGCCTACCCGACACCATTCCCATAGGAAATATTTCCGCCCCTCCGTGACTCCCTGCACAATACAGACACAAGCACAGAACATAACAACGCGATTATCCCCACCCACCCGGAATCCCAATCCTTCCCTTATCGTTTGATCCGTCATTCACCCAACCCCCTAACAATTCTTTTTTCACATACATCCGATAATACGCTCCACGTATCATCTGGTTAAGTGACGGGAGGTGGCTATAGTTGGGATAAGAGGCAGACCTGGGATTAGACGCCCTTCTATCCCAGCCTCCTCCCTGAAACAACCAAGCGCCATTCATGCAATGCGACGGGTCGAAACATATAGGTACAGCTGCGGCCAAATGTACGAACGGTGCGTGGGCGGAAGAAAACACAAAAAGACACCCCTGAACGCCTCTAGAATCGAACCGGGAGAAGCAGGTGTCGTTACCTGTCCCCTGATTTCCTGTTCTGCATCTCGATATCATGTCCTTTAGGATTGAGATGTTTTCCATTACTGCTCGCATGGCCATTGGCGTGCTGATGGCTGGCGATCATCGGCGACCGCGGGTCATCTTCTTCGTCCGTATCCTCAGCAAGGTCGGTAAGACCGAACCCCAGCGACTCCTCGTCGTCGTACGCCCGGATGAGGCCCTCTCGATCCCCAGCGCGGTTGCTACCAATGCTCATCCGGTGCGATTGGGATCGCCTGGCCTCCATGCTCATGCGGGTTTGGATGCTTGAGATCATGTCTGTTCCGGTTGCGTCACCGCCGCTCCGCCTGGCCAGCGACTTGGTGCCGTTGGGGTCATACCTGCTCAGGTTGAGAAGGTAGACGCCAGTGAATGTCACCAGGAAGCCACAGACTAGGGAGAGGGTGCCGACCACATCCGTAGTATTGAAGCCGCTGTACAAGATAAAGGAGGCGCAAAGCGTCGCCGTTGTGAAGGTGACATAGTACAATGGGTTGACGCTATTCGGTATTCAGTCAGCGGGATATATGTTTGGGAGGCGGGTAGTAGGGGACGTACATGTTGGTAGGGAACTGGCTAAGCGCCTTGTTGAAATAGTTCATCTGTGTTAGGGCGGACACTGTGGTGATGATCATGAAGACATAAGTCGACGGGTGGCTGAATTGGTTATTGCCAGCAAACGTGAGTTTTACCGCAATGCCGAAGGCCTTCACGGCCATGACTGAGACAGAGCCCACGGTAGAGCAAATGCTCACGTAAATGAGGGGGTTCTTTTTGCCGTGAGCTGGCGCAACCTTGTATATCATGACGCCAGCAAATGCGCAGACCAAGAAGGCGTACAGCAAAAACCCTAGAGAACACTTAGTACGCATCGCGCCCCTGCTCATGCTGCTGGAGGAGCTTACCTGGTTGGATCGCATAGTTGAGGATCTGATCAATAGTCTGGATATCCTCGTCAGGGGGCGCGTGGAGCACGATGATGACAGCTCCGATCAAGCAGATGGCGCTCCCTAGCTTGCCCAATGTTCCCAGCTCTTCACCGAGGAAGTATGACCCCAGTATGGCTCCTATTAATACGGCCAAGGCGCCGAGTGGTGTGACGAGAATCGCTGGTGCGAATGCATATGCGGCGAAGTTGAAAATCTCTCCGATAACCACTGCGAACTGTAGTTAGCGGTTTACTCCGAGGTCTTTGTCAAGGGGAATGTCCGTACAGCATGAGATGCCACCCCACCACATGGGGTTGCGCAGGTAGACGAATCCCTCTCCTTCGAAGCCATGTCGCTCCTCTGCTTGTATTAACCCCTGAAAAGGAACCAGTCAGCACAATCCCTTAATTCGATCGCAATGCTCGATGATGTCGGTGGTAGCGGGCGCCAGGGCGCTGGGTTCGGGGAGGGTAATCTCCATACTTTCTTCGTGATAACGAAACTCGTGCCTGTGACGTGTTAGTTTTACAGCGCTCAGCGTGCAATACTCAGGACTGTCTTGCGGGCGCGCATACCAATTGCTAAACTAGACGATATGGCGAGCGCCAGACCGATATATCTGTCGGAAAAAAACCACCATGTCAGCACAGCGATGCGCCGCTACCGCTTCAGCGGCCAAGGGGGACACGAGGGCCCTTTACTTTTCCTCGAGCATCATCTTCGCGGTGAAACGAGTGCTTCGGCAGCAGTGTCAAATGCGCTGCCAGCTTTCAAAAAACACAAAACGATGGACTCGGAGACGGTGGCTGTCGATGCCAGTCTCTCGCGCCGGGCGAGTTCGAGGGAGGAAAACGAGGGATCCCTCAGACCTAATGCATGCGCGCGTGCTGCCGTCGGGGCGTTCTGGTCTGGGTGACTAAAACTGGAGAGGCTGCTGACGGTCGCTGCGGCTTCGTTCGTCGCGGGACCGTGGGCGCAGGTTGTTTATCGTCGCGGGGGTCTGAGGCTTCGGCGTTGTTGGGGCAAAATGTTCGCGGTATTTTCGGGTTTGTTTGGGACGCACTGCTAAAAAGCCAGCTTGGATCTGGGGAACGGTGTCTCTCTCGAGGCTCAAGTTTCAATTCCGAGGCCCCTGCCGTAGCGGTACGAAGAGGTCAGGCGGGTTTCGAATCAGCGACCCCTGGAGTGGATCCGGGGGCCCTCAATCACAGGGGCTGGTCCGGTTCAGCCACCTCACTTCACATCGGAACTGGGAAGCCACATTGCGTTTGCACATGTCCAACAAATTAACTGCCCATATTGAAACGAACGAAGGCACCAAACAGAACCGACGCCTGGCCTCTCCAAAATCTCCCAAAATACATATAACACCTGGCTGCTCGTGGTGTCCCTTTCATCTGAAGTCTTCCCCCCTCTGATGGTGGGGAAACATTGGCCTCGCCTCGGCACCAACCTTAGCACCGCAGACCACGTCAGCTCTCAACTGTGTTTTCCAGATGACCCAGGCCCCACAAATGCCTGTAGCATACATGGAAAGAGCACGGCATTTGCGTTGCTGAGGTCGTGCGGTGATCTCCCAAAACACATACTCGGAACCAGATAGAAACGGTGAAATGCTGTGGGTGACGGCAATTGATTTGCTTCATTTTCATACGTAGAGTCATCTAATCCGTACTACCCGCAGATGAGACATCTTGGCCCCCTGAGAGAGCTGAAGAATGCGGAAGAACCAGCGGTTGGCACGCCGAACATCTCGGCTGTGTCAACCTCACATGCAGGGCGATGCCCGGAACAAGCTCTGGGTCGACCTCAGCGTTGCACGCAGCCACCAAAACGCCAGGCACGTATTAGGTAAGGTCAAGTGATGTTGGGTTTTCACAACTTGGCTCAGCTCAAGGGTCTCATTCATCGACTTCGTACGGAGTACTCTGTATTTGCTACGACATCCTTGGAAGGCAAAGCCCTTCTTCAGCCCGTAAACTCGATTCATCGTAGACACGTGGTATCAAAACGCCAGGCGCTCCATACCACAACGCCAAGGATGCGTTTGCCACCCACCCGCCCAGACCGTCTACTAGAATACAAACTTCAAAGACAATCCCGATAAACCACGAGATTGCCAAACACGACACCCTATTTCCTATGCTATAACCGCGTGTCCTCTCCCCAAAACAAGAACGCCGAGAGCAGATCGAGGGTAAATACCTTGCGACCCAACCACACACGCGAGGACGCCGCCAACGCAAACAAAAGTACCATTTTTGTGGCCAAAACCCCATCTTCCCCGAGTAATCCTACATGTAAGTTAAGAAGCGACCCTCGTTCGCTGCCGAGGGGAGCTCCAAGTCGGGCAGAATGCCGAAAGACCCCAAGCACCCATGCGGCGGTGCCACAAAAATCGTCCTGGATATGCACAAAAGTCGATCAAGGCGGAATCGATAAAAAGTTCGGTAGGATGACGCGCTCGTTGTGGAGTTCCTGACGGGACTTACCTCTTTTAACTTTTAACTCCAAAAACACCAACGTCAAATTTGCCGATGAGATGTCTTCCCGTTGAGGGCTTGTGACGGACGAGGAAAGGGGTCAGAATACGAGGTCATGCTGGGAAGTGGCTGAACTACAGCGGTGATGATATGACTGGGGGTAAGGAGGGTAGGGTCAGTATTAATAATGAGCCTGTCGATCAGGTCCGACGACGCTTGTTATCTGTGATTCATCAGCCGTGATTCTTTATCGTGTGAGGTTATTGGCATACCAGTTCCGTCAGACAGGCCCTCCGGTTCGTTAGTGCGGCTTCGTTTCCCCGAAGGGGTCGGAGCGGATGTGTTTTGCTCGTCGTCTTCCTCTCCATTCTCCCAGTCAATTTCGTCCCCGGGCGTCTGCAATCCGTAATCCGGATCGTGCTTCGGTGCAAGCTCATCAGCGAGATTGTGCTCCTCGGCGTTGATATCATCACCGTTGATCGTCGACGTCCTACTCGTATGTCGCGACTTAACTTCTTGAGCGTCAATAGACGTAGCTTGCTTTAAGGCGCTGCTGCCTTTCGCGGTACCAGAAATCTGGATGTGCGATACATCCTGCTCGAAGTCAGGCGGTTTGACATCACTGCCGCCTTGCTCATGAACTGTGGCTAGAGCAGAGCCTGCGCTGAAGGTCACGGTAGCGTCATCATCTGGGTAACGCGGTATGTCAGCGTCGCTGGCAAATGACAATGCAATGCTTTGATCTGATCTGGTGCGAGCGTGTGCTTGTGTGTTGGGGTTCCTGTGAGCAGCATGGAAATTCTTTAAAGTCGAGACGGCGATCGAGGATGTATCCGAGGTCGACTCCTAATCGGTTGCTTGGAGAAGAATCTCTCGTCTCGTGCTCGGGGACAGCGGGACTCTGTCGTTGTTGGAAATTGGAGAGTGTTGATCCCACGAAACTGTTGCAACACTCTCTTGAGCAGGTTCATCTTCAGCCTGTAGATTCTCAGTAGCCGATGACTCCGCTACCCATTGCTCAACATCCAACTTTCTTCTCTTTGAAGATGTTGGCTGTGGAGGCGAGGCAGACTTCCGCTTCCCACATTCCTGGATTGAAGGTTGTGGGAGCTCTTCATCATCCGAGTAGTCGATGAGATCTTCGTCGGGTGCGTCCAGTATCGAACTGCCAGGTACGGGTAGGTCGAGGTGGCTAGGAGGCTTGGAAGACGTAGGGAAAAAGAAAGCTGGGTTATTACCGTGCATCGTTGGTTCCAGCGCGGCTGCGGTGCCAATATCGCCGGCAGCCAAACCTTCACCAGTGCCCACTTCTGGATGGTTGCTTATCTCACCCCATTCACCATTGCCTTGCCCCAGTACAGGCTGTGCTGCAATATCAATCGCAAGCTCTTGCTCATCAAATATCCCATTAGCTGTGAATTCGTCGCCCGTTTCGCCGGCAACATCAACGTCTTCAGCATTCTCCGTCTCATTCGATTGTTCGTAGTGCACCTCCTGATATTCTTCCTCGAATATACCCTCGCCGCTTGGCTCAGGTTGGGTCAACCCTGCCGAGTCGGCCCCACTCAGGTTGGTACGCAAGTCAAGGGTCTCCCCAATGATGTCGTCTCTGAGTTCGGGAGCTTCGGGCGCCACTCGTTTTTGATCCTGCTCCGCGGTCTGTGAAAGATCGCCGTCGCCCAAAGCAGCGGCTGTATCTCCACCAATCTCAAAGCCTTCAGAATAATCGTCAACCGAATCTTCGTCAGGCAGCAATGCATCTTCATCCATGTCCCCAAAGCCTGCGGAGTGGTCAAGTTGTTCATCAGCTAGTCCCGCCTCTTGAAGCAGTTCGATGAAGCGCATTTCGCAATCTCGACGCATCAGTAGGTCGAGCTCTAGTTCTTGCGAGTTTTTTGGTAACTCGAGGGAAAGGGCCGAAAAACATCTGAAGATATCGTAAAAGCTCCGATTCAGAAATTTCTGGTTAGATTTCTCCCCAAACTCAAGATCCAGAGCCTCGATGCGAACGACCAGCTCGTCCTCTGGGGCTATCTCGTCTGATATGACGGCGCGAATAGAGGCGAGAAACTGTGACAGCGAACCATCCAGTTCTTTCGGGTCTGAAAGGAAGTACGAATCTGGATCATCCGACGGAGCTCCGAGAAGAGAGTACCGGCCTTGATTGTAATGAACTGTAACCTCGGGCATAACGGACGCAACGGAGACACTAGAGATATCTGCAGGAATCTCTTGGAGGTCTTCCAGCCCAGAAGCAGGGGTTTGTTCATGGTCCAAATAAGAGTGATGCGTGCTTCCACCATCAGTAGTATCGGCACTACGATCGGCCGCGGCGTTGGATGCGACCACCTCTGCGTCGTCGGGGCCATCAAGTCCATCGTGCAAGAGTAGATCTTCGCCGGGTTCTCCAAAGGCAGGATCTCGATCGAGTTCCGTAGCAGGTTCGGCTTCAAGCACCTGCTCTTGGTCGTCAAATCCCTGGGGTTCTTCGCATATGTCCTCTGACTGTTCGATACCAGAAGTACTGGACATTCCCATTCCAGCATCCGTGATAGCGCCGTTCACATCAGGCTCTTCGTCCTCGTAGCCTATTTCGTCCTGATATTCCATTCCGATTTCCTCGCTTACATGGGCGACTTCACCCGTGGTCGTGGAATCTACTTCTGGAGACTCGACTACGGCCTCGTCTTCATCATAGCCGATCTCGTACGCGGTGCTAGTATTCGCAGCGGCTCCGTCCACAGCTTCAGCAGATGTGTCCTCGGCCTCATACGCGCCATCGAGTCTGAAGTCAAAGTCTTCTACGGCGGCGTCGGCGCCGGCGTCGAGGTCGAGAAAGTAGTCCTCCGAGTCTCCTTGCGGATCTGCGACCGAAAGTAGAGGGTCCATCTTGGCAGACAGCAGTCGGAAATAAATAGCAAACGTGCAAAGACGGGCAAATGCTTTTATATCAGAGTCTGTTAGGAGCAGCCTCGATGGGTCATCCTAGAACTTGGTGGTGAAGCTTTGAAAGAGTGTGTATTTATAGAGGCCAAGGGTCCGGGAGGTGGTCCGGGTGGTGGGTGTGGAGTGAGTCGGGGACGGCAGAACGGAACGATCTAGGACGCGTGGGAAAGGCGCGTTGGGAAAGAGCGACCAGAACCGCAGTGAAACTCAATACCTTCTCTGGGGAACTGGCAAGCTGTTTTCAATGAGAAATACGAGCAGGTCGGCAAACGGGGGAGGCCGGGGAGAGCTTGGCGGAGTAACTGTCGTCGAAAGACCCGAGGGCTCTGAGGAGCTATCGCAACGGGCGGTGTCTACTGCCGCCAGCTCGTTATGCCGCGGGGAAGATGAACCACCTGGGAAAGGGATAGTAAGCGTGAACCTGTCAAAAGGCGTGTCGTTGAAGGGACTGATGAACGGGGGGTTGTTGGTGAATCTGATCGAGGTATCGTTCTCCGTAGATGGGTGAGGTGGTGATTGCTCAAGAAAGTTCCAGGTTGACAAGGGAAGGGCAAAAGCGAGGCGCTGTTTTCAGTTTAGCGCTGAATTAGTAACCCATGCCTAGCTGCGGCAAGCCTTGGCACTTGAAGCTCTTAGTGCCAGCTGCCGCCAGCCGGCACTTAACCCCACGTTGGTTCGGCCACAGGACACCTCAACCACAGCACTGCTGCTCCTAATAACTACGGAACAAGGAGGTGAAGCTGAGTTACGAGTACCTCTCCTCATACCGCACAATTCTCCCCACAAGTGCCCTCGAACTCGGCGATTGACACAATCAAGATGGTAATTTTTCCTACGAGTTACCGTTTGGCAGACCACTGACAGACTACATTGCTAGGTTGTCCTCGCGGCGTCCATCTGCACGCGCGGCGGCAAGGCCGTCCTTGCCAGAGCGTTCCACGATATGAAGCGCTCGCGCATTGAGGCCCTCCTCGCCGCCTTCCCCAAGGCTGCAGACTCCGGAACGCAGCACACCACTGTCGAGCAGGACAATGTCCGATTTGTCTACCAGCCCCTGGACGAGCTCTACATGGTGCTCATCACCAACAAGCAGTCCAACATTCTCCAGGACATCGACTCGCTTCACCTGTTCTCCCAGGTCGTCAGCAGCATATGCAAGAGCTTGGACGAGCGCGAGATCCTTAAGCATGCCTTCGACATCCTCAGCGCCTTCGACGAGCTCGTCACCCTTGGGTATCGGGAGAACCTGTCTATCGGTCAGATCAAGACGTTTCTTGAAATGGAGAGTCATGAGGAGCGCATCCAAGAAATCATTGCGCGGGTATGTAGAGCAGTGCCTCTCAGTTGGCACGGAAGCTGCTTACACGGTTGTAGAACAAAGAGCTGGAGGCCACCGAGGAGCGCAAGAGAAAAGCCAAGCAGTTGGAGATGCAGCGCAAGGAGACAGGGAGAGCGGCACGCGCAGGCGCGCCCCGGACTCCAGTATATCCAACATACACACCGCCCGTTAGACCAGCCGTTACGGAAACTTACGATACATATGAGGCGGAGAAGAACAAGTCCAAGTTAGTCATCGCTCGTATCTCACTCCTGATCACCGCGTGCTAACCCGCCTAGGTTTACCGCACCAAAGGGCAAGGGTATGCAGTTGGGCAAGAAATCAAAGACCACCGACATGTTCGAGCGCGTAAGGGGAGATCTCGGCCAAGAGGTAGACGATAGCCCACTTGTGCCAGTAGCAAGCCCGGCCGTAGCCCCGGAACATGCCGCAGCCCCCCGTGCATCTACCAACCTTGACCGGGACGCGATCCACGTTTCCATCAACGAATCAATCAGCGCAAAGATCTCCAGGGAAGGCGTGGCAAACTCATTCTCAGTAAACGGAGACTTAACACTACGTGTCACGGATCCGTCACTGACCAAGCTGAGGCTCAAACTGGACGCCACCCAGTCTCACGGTGCGAGCTTCCGCACACATCCAAACGTCGACAAGAATGTGTACAACAGCACCAAAGTTATCCAGTTGTCAAATCAGACAAGGGGTTTCCCGGTGAACCAGGCTGTCGGCGTTCTCAAGTGGCGAGCGGCGCCCAAGGCGGACGACACGAGCGTGCTCCCAATCGTGTTCACTGTCTGGGTCAACAAGGGCTCGGATGGCAACACTACTATGACTATCGAGTATGAGTTGACGGGTGGGGATCCCCTGAATGACGTTGCGGTTATTGTGCCATATTCCACGGCAGAACCTACCGTCTCGAGCTTTGATGCGGTGTACGAGGTTTCCGGGGATAGTCTCGAGTGGCAAATTGGCGCTGTGAATGAGGACAACACGAGCGGCGCTTTTGAGTTTGAGGCGCAAACAGATGATGAAAATGAGTTCTTTCCTATGCAGGTGCGGTTCTCTAAGCAGTCGCCGTTTATGAATGTCGATGTAAGTTTTGCTTCGCCATGCAGCCGTACCTTGAGAACATCTACTAATTCAGAGCTAGGTCCTATCTGTGGAGTTGACCGAGATGGGTGAGGAGGTGACGTTCTCCAAGGACATCAAGTCGGTTGCCGACAACTACACAGTCGAATAGACGGCTGTCGCAATTATGAACAAAAAAGGAGTAACGGTAATGGAATTCCAGCGCTTTCATAGGGTTGTTGAGGCCCAGTCTCCAGTGTAGAGGCGAAGAGAAAAGGGTCTGTTACAATGGAAGTCAACTCTTTCTGCGCTGTCAATTTGCATGTGACAACATTTCCGTACCGTTGACCTTTACAGATCCGTATACAAGTAGGGCTGTACGCGGAGATGATACTGAAAGCGCGTCCGGGATAGAAGACCCTGTTGTTGTTGTTGTTGTTGTTGTTGTTGTTGCACATGCCCACAAATTCCATTAATTTGCTCCATGTTGATTGACGGTTTAGGGTAAGGGGGGAAAGGAGGCTATTTGCCAAGCTAATCCAAGGTTCGCTTTGAGAACATAAGGGGCCGGTCTGCCTTGGGTACCTACCGAGAGGACGAGTAGGAACGGGCAGCGAAAGGCGTCCGGATGTCTAGTTTGATAGTTCAAGATCAAATTGCGTCTTCGAAGCCGAGGTCTACATTTTCAAGTCATAGCCTAGGTATTGCTGAGGTGGTATAGGTGTGCTGGAACCGCTTGCAATTTAGACTGTGCTTTGTGTTGGAGTACCCGTGCTGAAGTTTTCCATTCAGCAGTCTGCGTTGTGCCAAAGCTGGAAATCCATGTCCCTGCAATAACCGGCAGCTCAATTCGCACTGTCCACGTCCCCCCGTTGCTCAACTCATGCCCGCATCTCGACATCTAAACAGAAGCGCACTTCCCACTCTTACAAGTCATAGAAGAAATACACCCGCCCGCTGAGATCTTTGAGCCACGCCACCCGAGATATGGACCCGGGTGACTCGGCCCAGGAAAGATCGTCCTGGGAGTAGCAACAGCATGGCCCCCGTCGCGCAGCTTGCGCTCTTCAGTGCGAGCAAGCTAAGCACCCCCATCTGGGGCGGCCATGTCGCCTGCAACCCCGCCATCGATCTGACGGCTACCGTTGGCGATGCCAGCAACATCCTCTTCGTATGGAGGGCAAATGACCAGCTGGTCTCGAAGCACACGGAGCGCAATCAGAAAGCGTCGGCTGTGAGATGGAAGGAAGACGGTACGGCCCTGTTCTCCCTTCGATGTGCAGTCGCGCTCACTTTCTGCTACAGGACAATTCCTGGCCGCTGGATGGAGCGATGGTGTTGTGAGGCTCACCGGCTTAGAGAGCAGCAAGGCGGTGCATCACATCCGAGTCTGCGAGCCTGGGGGCGCCAAGATTGATTTCATCGCCTGGTCGCGCAACGTCACAGGGAGAGCGTCCACAGCCCGAAACCCTTCGAGCAGACTGTCGTCCCATGACATTTCCTTGGACGGGAGACCGAAAAACCTTCTGGATCTCCCCCATGAGCTTACATTCCTAGAGGTCGAAACAGCCCTCCCCAAGATCAGTCCGCTCCCCGTGTCGGGCGGTTCGGGGTAAGACCGCCCTCTCCCCATGAGATTACCGCAGTGCCACGTCGCTGATATAACTAGGGATGACATGTTTGTCTTCTCGACCACGTCGTCACTCGAGTTTGTGTTTCGACCCGTCAAGCCCGAGGAGGCAGATGCCGTTCATGTTATGATCGTAGGCACTACCGATGGGGGCGTCCATCTCAGCATATACGATTCATTTGTCATCGGGAGCTTTAAATACTCGCCCCGTACGCAGGTATCCTCACCCGCCGTCTTCCAGTTGTGTGGCCACGGCTCCCACCCCCAAGTATCCACACACGCGCTCCTCTTCAGGTCGCACGGTGGCGATGGGACATCACTCCATCTCGTGCCCATCGACCTGACATTTGTGCATTATTCGCCCGTTAACCTCTCCCTACTGGCGTCGAAGATGACGACGATGCAGAATCTACTTCGTTATGTGAAGCAGGCACAAGCACACATGGTCGGCGAGTGGAAATCGACCAGAGAACTGCCGGGCCGATTCCTAAATGCCGTTAAGGAGGACCTTGACAACATGGAGAAGGGACCAGTGACGATAGTACAGGCGCTGTACCATACGGTTGTTACGGGACATGTCTTCCCTCCCTTAAAGGAATGGCTTGTGGATAGCCTCGCCGAGAGGGTAAGTTGCCCCTTCGCTTCATTTCTCCTTTCTTGGTTCTGATCAGCCAACAGGGCCACAAGCGCTGGGATAAGGCCGTGGTGTCCGGGCTCGAGAACCTGCGCAGCCTCGTCCATGAGAACTTCATTCCAGCTCTCGAAAGATGCGGCATCATCCTAAGCCGGCTCCTTGGCATTGCCCGGTTTCACGACTCACGGGAGAGCATCGGTTTCACTGCTGCACAGATTACTAGGCTAATGGACATCGTCTCATCTTTAACCGTCGTTGCTCATAAGATCCTTTTGTCCGTCATGGACGAACTTGAGCATTTCACCGCATTTTCGGGCTGGCTCCGGCTCGAGATCGACAAGCAGGCTTCGTCGACGCTCGGTGACGAGCTGACAGAGAAAGAAGCTACAATGGACAATGCCAAAGTACTGACATACATCCAACGGTATCTCGTGAGCAGCCCGCTGGAGCTCTACTTTGGGGAGGTTACCCGCGAGGACTATGCCAAGAACCAAGAACTGGTTGAGGATGGCGCGTCGCTGCTGGAGATGCTTGACAAGCAGCTCAAGAGACAAGAGGCGGGCCAAGCGTACATGAAAGCGCTGCCACACATCGACTTCCTGGTGAATTATCTGATAAGCCGGGCAAATATTGTCTTCCGGGACATTGCCGAGGCGGAAAAGAGGAGCGTCCGATTTGGGCAACCGACTGAACTTTCGGTTGGTTCAAAAATATGGAAACAAGACGTCCATCTTTGCTCCAATAGCAAAAATGTAAGTTCTTTGCTAGCTGTTACTTTGCTGGCCAGTTCCTAACTGGTGCAGGGTGGCCCCGAGGCCACGGTCTTTACTGCTTTGGTTCCTGAGAGCGAGAAGAACAAAGGTATGCTCCAACGTCTAATTAGGTCTCTTCATGTCTGACCAGTCATACAGTTTTCATCTTCCGGACGGATGTCCCACTCGTCAATGGCATCAGCGGTACGACGGCCACTGAAGCATGCAGTCTTGTACTTCCAAAAGACATGACCACGGTGGACTTTAAATTTCTCGACGAAAAAGCACTGCTTATCCTGTGTCACACAAAAGGTTTGTCCGGACTCTATCTTTTTCTGATACACCTGGACTGACACCACTCAAGGGGAACCGTCACAAACCCTTCTAAAAATAGCATATCGTTATTCACTGGTCCCATACACACAGTACGGACAAGTCCAGGCTCTGAAGACGGTAGATCTTGGGACGCACAAGGAGAAGGGTAAAATATGTTCCTGGTTTGGATTTTCGAAAATGACAGCAGGCTTTACAGCGATTCAGATGGAAGTGCAGAACACAAGCAAAACGAGAGGCAATATCCCTGCGAGGGTGTGTCTTCTGGGCCGTGACAAGGCAATGCTTTTGACGTATGCGCTGCCCGAAGACTGGGAAACGGCCATGGGTCAGTTGGCACTGAAAGAGGCACGCGAGTTGTCGATGGAAGAGAACGAGTAATTAACTTGGGACGGGGGGAGAAGGATAGAGTGTACAGCATTTTAACACCATTGCCACGGGTTTCCTTTGTTTTGCCCCCTTTTCGTTCAGGGGCTGCAAAACTGCTCGAGTTGCTGTCGGTGCTGTTGAGTACCCTTGAGGCGGAAAAGAAAGTCCGATCCCTGTTGCGCCACAGTAAAACAGATGCACCTAATAGATACTAGGTCTGGGCAATTCGAGGGCTGTCCAAGTACCAGTACCAACTATACTCCGCGCCTGCAGTCCCTCGGTCGCCATCCACACCTTTGGCTCGAAATAAGGAAAGCTTCGCTGGGGCAGTCTCGAGCGCGCCTTCCATAGGTAGGTAGTTCTTTGGCAGGCGAGGAACCCTGGGCGTAAGCAACCCTAACCCTTGCTGATGTAAATCCTCTTGGTGAACCTTAACCCTCTGGGCCTCTCATCACACACACCCAGCTAGCTCTATCTCACCCCCACAGCCAAGATGACTGCAAAGGCGAACATCGCAACTCGCCAACCAGATACAGCAGACCCAACCGCAGATTCTGACCTACTCGGCAAGACTCTCGCGTCCCTCACACCAACACTCGAGATCCTCGAGCGCTTCCACCACCGCAACAGAAACCAGCACCGCCTCTCAAAATGGTGGTCCCACGCCGACATGCTCCGCCGCAACCTGCGCAAGTTCCTCATGGCGGTGGAGTTGCGCCTGGCTGAGGTTGAGCGGATTCCGAGGAGCAGTAACAGCAGCAGCAGCAACAGCAAGAAAAAGAAGAAGGCGAAGACGCCGGAGGGCGGTGATAGGGACGATGAGATTAGAGTTCGTGCGGGGCATCTACGGAGGAACTTGGTGCCTGGTGCTTATCGGTAGGTGCACCTATTCCCTCTAAAAAAGATTACAAGAAAAGGACAGATGAAGAAGAAGACCGGAGCGGTCAGTCGGTCGGGTTGGGTTGGTTGTGCTAACATGCTTCTCAGATCGTTCACGCAGCTCACAGCGGACAGACAGTTTGCGCACATGGGGCTCATGCTGCTAGGCGTGCTAGCGCAGGTTGACAACGCAGTGTCGCCCTTTGCGGCGGCGGCGGCGGCGGCGGCACGACCCACAGCCAGTGCCGAGGAGATGTTTGAGCTCAACAGGAGTGAAGGGGGGAGGGAATCGCTACTCGGCATAGAAGCCAGGACACTCATCCCAGATATTGGTACTGCGGTCTCGCGCGAGGAGGTCATGATGACGGAGGTCGGGGCCGTACGTCCTCAAGTATTAGAGGGGCGAGAGTGTGCCTCGCCTCCTCCGCTGCATCGGCGAGACCAGCTACGTGAGACGACTGAGGTCGCTAGTCCCAAGGAGGCGGAGCGACCTAGGCTCAAGAAGAAAGTAAAGCCAAGCGGGGACGAGTTCGATGACATATTCAGTGGGCTTGAGAAGCCTGCCAAGCGACCCAAGAAGAAAAGGAAGAAGGGAGATGAGTTCGATGATATTTTTGGTGGGCTGTAGTTTGATGCTGTCCCTCCCTCCCTCGTGGTGATATCAACAGCGGAGGGCGTCTTACACTCAAGCCAAGAACATCCACACAAGCAGGCACGGCATCATAGATACGATGACATAGACGAGAACACATGGATTAGGAACTGCGATAATGATACCCACACTTCCCCATACCCTTACCCTCCAAGCAACCAAAAATCCATCCAGCCGGTAAACTCTCTCTTCAATCCTTGACGCCAATCCATGACGCCGGACACCCACCTCCAACGAGTCTGGGTCAGCCCTCCGGACGAACAAGGGGCAACCCAGCGCGGTCAGCAGCGGGCACAACACAAGACACCATCCCTCCGCGTTTCTATCCACCTAAAACAAATACTGGAATCGCGCCCTAACACAACACTGCCACATGGAATTGCTTTTCTTCTCAACATTTGCGTATCCGGTCCTGGTTTGACGGATCAAAGCTGCGCCTAACCGTAATTTGCCAATGTCAGGATGTCAATCCAGCATAGTCAACCCAGCCCATCTAGTGTTGGGGGGTGATGCGCGTGTATGACCAGATACGAGCTCTCGTGTCTCCGGAGCCGGTGGCGAAAAAGTTCCCAGTTGGGCTGGGAGCAACTGAAATGACCGAGTTCTTGTGGCCCTGGAGCATGAGTTGTGTCTGGCCGGTGCGAGGGTCCCAGAATTGGACACCACGATCCTTGGAGCCCGAGAGAACCCACTGGTTGTCGGGTGTAAGAGCAACGCTGAGTACGAAATCCTTTAAAGCAGTGTTAGCAATTTTATCCGGGCTTGAGTACAGAACTGTACATACCCTGTGTCCCTCGAAAGTCTTTGTGCATCGACCCCCCTTAAGAGGCGGCTGCTGGTTCATGCCCCGAGGAGCCGAGAGCTCCCACATCTTGATAGTCTTGTCCAAGCTACCGCTGACAAGCTCACGGCCGTTAGGTGAGAAAGCCACGCTGTAAACACTGTCTTTGTGTCCGTCGGTGCCTTCGAGACGCTCGATCAGGTATCCAGTCTTAATGTCCCATACTCGAACGCTCTTGTCGAGGGAGCCTGCAGCAACAAATTTGGCGTCGGGAGAGATGGCCACGGTGGTTACGCCATCTTCGATGCTGAGGACAAGGATGTTGGTCCCAGTCTCAATATCCCACAGTCTGACGGTGCGGTCACCACTACCCGAAGCAATAGTGCGTCCGTCACGAGCGAAATCCAGCGAATAAATGTCCTGCTCGTGACCCTGGAAAGTGTTCCTGATTTGCTTCGCGGCAATATCCCAAACCTGTTTGAGTCAGCCTAGCCCTAGCTCTAAATCAACCATACAAGATGCGAGGGGAGGGCAAGACGTACTCGAATCAGCTTATCTTCGGCGCCGGTAGCAAGATATTTGCCATCGGGACTGAAGCAGACGCTCCGGATATAGAGATCGCCGTTGAGATCAATACTCTCGTCCTGGAGGATGCAGATCTTCTCGCCGGTAGCAACGTCGTAGATCTGGGCGGACCGGTTGCATCCAGTAGCCACATACTTGCCGTCGGCGCTAAACCTGACGCAGCAAACGACGCTTTCATGCTGCAGGGTGTGCACCAAATCAACGTCCAGAACGCGGGTCACTGCTTGGTTAAAAACTGCCCACCAGTCGTCCTTGACCTTCTTGACGTGGCTCGGCAGGCGCTCAGGGTCCAGATCGCTCAAAGCGTTTGTCTGCATGGGGGGGCCAGAAGGGTGCTGCTGTCCCATGCGCGGCTGATCCGGTGTTGGGTGTGTAGGAACCTGGGGAGACTGACCAGGCCCGTTGTAGGGGATGGGAGTGTTGATCTGCGGGGTGGCCGGGCCCGTGGGGGGCCTTCCGATCGCTCTCTTGCCTGGTCCCGGAGAGGCCGTGCTCTGCGGAGGCTGAGAAGGGAAACTCCCCGGAGGCGGTCCCTGGCCGTACGACTGCTGGAAAGGGGGCTGCTGATGAGGCGGCGGGGGCGGGGGAGGAGGAGGGCCCAGTCCGGGCGGGGCAGGAGGCATATGAGGAGGCTGCTGCTCCGGCTGGGGCGGCGGTGGGGGGGCCAGACCGCCGCCTTGAGCACCTTGCCCCGCCATTATTGCGCCGAACACATTGCTCCCCATACCGATGGAAGGAGGCTGCTGCGACGGACCGGCGTGCTGCGGGGGAGGGTTCATCCCACCCGGAGGGCCACCACGCGCATCCAACTGACGACGCAGCATCGCAATCTCCTCTTCGTACCTGTTCGACGACAATCAGGTCAATCCTGTTCAAAACAATATACGCTGCCAAGAAAAGCGCCTACTCACTTTTGCTTCAGATTAATTTGCGTCTGTTCCATTTGATACACTCGTTCGCGGATGACGTTCATTTCCTGTAGCTGCTCGCGCACTGTTGGTGGGCTGTCAGCGTTGTCGTCCGAAAGGCAATTTGTAGTCTAGATCACGATTCTAAAAATCCACGTCGTCCAATGAAAAGCCTGATGATATGAGGGATATCAGGATCTTACGTTGATGGTCATAGCCTTCGGTCTGTCGGAGGTGAGAGTCGAACTCGGCGCGGATCCCCTCGAGCAGCTCATTGAGACGACCGGCTGCGCCGTTTGCAGGGGGGGCACCCCCCATGCTGCGATGGCCGGGATACATCGACATCGTGTCGCGTTCAGAGCTTGACGTTCGAAGGGGACGAAATGGGCCAGGAGGATGGCGACGACCGAAAGTTTCGGCAATCGGGTAGGGCTGGAGTTTAGAAAATTCGGACCCGCGCCGTGCCTACAGTTCAGCCTCGCGCAGCGCAAGTGCAAAGTTTCAATCGAGCCGAACCGTCGAGCGGCGGCGTGTAAGGTACGTGCGATGCGATACGGGATGCGGGCCAAGAGAACAACGACGCTGGCGTTGATGTGGGACGGGTGACCGGGTTGTTGTCGTTGTGTTGTTTGAGATGCATTGGAGAGGGAAAGGTCCAGTATTTAGTAGAAGCTCACCTAACCCCGGCTGCCATCAAGTGGCGCGCTGTGTTAGCGTGATCAAAACTGCAGCAAGGCGGTATGGTGCGTATAGTGGGTACCTATATTGCACGGACCATATATGTGGATACCTAGCATCTGTCCTGCCGAAGGAGCGCCTCCAACTTGTTCCTAGGTTTCACTCGCACGGTGTCCTCTTCGGCACCATCTTCAGAGGACATATTCGCAGAGAAAACAATATTGTGATTGCTGTGCGTGCGAGCTAGTTGTTTTGTTGGGCTCGTTCATAACCTCTGTAGTTGTGGCATGGCGGGCCATATGTACATGTACTGGTATCCCTTGCCGTGAGAGAGCCACCCCCACGGACCCTCCGTACCTCCGAAGGTCTCCTGCTTGCTGGGATTACATGAGGAATGAATCCTAGGGAGAGGAGAGAAGAAAATGTCTGGTCGCATAGAAAAGGAATCTTCCACGAGAGACAT
>Ga0247770_1000623_pt1 | contig 33272 bp, 23 predicted proteins | sample UWRJL136409B6_FD_179943 | JGI IMG/M metagenome (GOLD analysis project Ga0247770, IMG submission 179943) | Plant litter microbial communities from Arlington Agricultural Research Station in Wisconsin, United States - UWRJ-L136-409B-6 | ecosystem: Environmental > Terrestrial > Plant litter >... | reverse complement strand
TTGATGCGGAAGGGGTTGGAGGCGACCTTTGGAGGAGGGGGCGCGATAGTCTGGGTTACGGTGCTGGTGACGGTTGTTGTGAGGGTGGGGGTCTCGGTGGCGGTTGAGGTGGTGGAGGTGGTGACTATGACCGAGACAATGTTGGTCTGGGTGGTTTCGGTCGTGGTGGCCTCGGATGTCACGGACGTCTCGGTGGCTGTTGAGGTGGTATCGACCTCGCTTGACACGGTCTAGGTTTGTTAGTGTCCGGCGTGGCTCGCAATGCGTGAGGAGCAGGGGAAGGACTTACACTGCTGGCGTTCACCGTGATGGTTTCGCCGATGACGGTGACGGTGGTAGGCGAGACGCGGGCGCACGCGCAGGCCGCCACATAGTTCTCCCAAGACGGGCAGACTGCAGAAGCGTAGGCCGGGTACGCTGGCGCCGAGCTGGGCAACGAGCTGGGGAGCGAAATGGAGGAGCCAACACGCCTTGCCAGCTCCTGAACTATGCCAGTCGTTGTTGATGTGGGGGTCTCGTAGCTCGTTTCGATGCTCGTGTAAAACTCTGTCTCGGTGGACGCGGTGATGGTAGAGCTGGTGACAAACAGAAGGGCTTCGGTCGACGCGATCGCGGTTTCCGTGACGGTTGCCGTTTCGGTAAATGTGATGGTCTTGTCCTCGATCGGGGCTGCACTCGTAAAGCTATCAAAATGTGTGAGCTCGAAACAGCCACATGTGTGATCCTTTTGGTCACTAACAAGGAGTCAACCGTGACTGTGGAGGCCAGATAGGCAGAGCAGTCGGCGATGCCATCCACGCCGGAGATGATTGCTGAAAACCGGTCAGTCATCTCATCCACCTTGAATTTCCTCGGGAGGCTGTATCTTGCGCACCTTTGAGGCATTAGTTGTTGCAGTTGCAGCACTTCGCCGCTGCCAGCTGCATCCAGGCAAAGCCCGTAACCAACCCAACGATTCCTGTTTCATTGTAACTAGCGAAAAGAGCGACAGTTTAAACGAGTGTGATGGCCTTCGCGAAGGCTTGATGAAGAAACCCCCCCGTCCGGGAGCGGGACAGCTTTCTTGAAACCATTGATTCCTCCTGTTCCTCACCCAGCGGCCTGGGTTTGTTGATCGGAGACTTGGTCCCAGTGGGGATTTGGCGCGCATCTAACCCTGCAAAAGAGCTTACCCTGCAGCATCTCGATTGTCAACCAACGAACAGCCCGGAAACCTATACCAAGCTTTCTTCCACAAAAAATAGTGCGCAATAGCGCAACTATTTTGGGCCAGGAACATTCGCAAAGTGCAACATCCATGCAGCTGAGCAAATCTCCCAAAGCGCGGGCCTGAAGTTGGGCAGGTGCGAAGTTGGGTTCCTGCCAAAGCGGTGAAAGAAAGAGCACCTTTCACCAGCGCCACATGCCGTAACTAGTGCCGGGGGGGAAGGAACTCTGCTCAGTCGCTTCTAAGTACCTTTCGAATTCGAACCACAAGTGGGAGTTTGCTAAGAGACGTCGTCGTGGAACGGCTTTCTGAACGCCGAATGGCTGCAGAATCCGTGAGCCCCAACCCATCCCCCACAACGCCCATTGTTTCAGCCACAAAGCACTAACATGCACACAGCAAATTTGTAATGAGATCGTGTTAGTGGCGCTCGACCCCTGCTAACAGTTTCCCTGCAAATTTGATAGGACTGGCGTTAGGGCGACGCTATGTGCCTCTCTGACCGAGAACTTGAAAGCAGTCGACTTTCAGCTGAACGGGAATGAAGCCGCTGGAAAGGCAGATATGCCAATGATTGGCTAGGCAGCTCTGCAGGTTCTCAGGGGAAATGTGCGTCCGTGGGCGGCAACGAGTCACTCTGCCTGAGCTTTTTCTTCGGCGATTTCAAGGTTCCCGCACCCTTCTCTTCAACACAAACTGCACCCCACTTGAAGTTGCGGATACGTCCTATGCAGCCGTCGGACCGACATATACTTCTTTCATCCATCATCTTTCTATCTCTCACTGCGTCGAATCAAATACCTTGAACGACAACAATGGGCTTGCCTCGCGGTCTTTTGATCGCGGAGTTTGTCTCTGTCTTGGTGTTTTGGACTGTTATAGTCCTTAGCCCATCCGTACTACACCTTCGGTTCCGGCGTTCGATAGACGAGCTAGACTCTCCTAGGAGCCTGGGTTTCTTGGCTGCGGTGTTCCATCTCTGGTTTCGCCTACTTGGGTACCGCCAACATCAAGCTTTAGGAAAGAGAGCCGGGATCGACCCTGAGACCATAAAACGATGGACTATCAACATGCATTCCTTCGTCCTAATTGTTGCAGGGTATGTGGGATATGTGCGGCTGGACAAGAAGAGCCTCGTAGCCGTCCATTTCAGCAGCAACATGAAATGGGAGCTGGTGAATGTACTCCAAGGAGAACGCTTGCTCAAGGAGAATCTGCCGCGGCCCCCCGATACCTCTCTTCCTCGTTATCAGTACAAGCCGCTCTCCCACCCAAGGGCCATCAGACTTATCACGATCAAGCCGGTCAACGAAAACTCACCCGAGACTTATTCTCCTATCCAATGCCAACTTCACGAGGTCATTCTCGATGAACATCCCAAATACGTTGCGCTCTCGTACGCTTGGGAGTCCGCACAAGGCGACATGCCCATCGTCTGTGACGGAGCGTTGCTTACCGTAACGAAAAACTGCGTAGCAGCCCTCCGTCGTATTCGTGCCAGTCAGGCGAGTGGCATCGCCCGTGTTTGGGTAGATGCCATCTGCATCAACCAAGAAAAAAGCGATGTGGCCCTGGAAGAGAAAAAACGGCAGCTCGACATCATGGGCGAGATATACAAGGAGGCAGCACAGGTGACCGCCTGGCTTGGGGAACACGACGCCTCGAGCAAGCTGGTGTTCAACTTCCTCCAAGACATTGCGCATGTCTACCAGTCCAGTCTGTCCAAGGCAAACAAGACCGTGGCCAGGAAAAGAGTCATGGAGGAAGGGCTAAAAACCGCTCGCCAATGGCCGACCTTTAGCGAAAGCCTGGCTGGCTTCTTCTCCCGGCCCTGGTTCACAAGAATGTGGCCGATTCAGGAGGTCGTGCTTCCGCGCCCCGGGACAGTCAAGCTGCATTGCGGCGACTCCCAGATCGAACTCGACCTCATCCGCTTCGGCTGGGATGTCGTCCGGGAACTCGGCCTCCTTCCCATGTCCGTCAACCTGGACCAATCGGTTGCCCTCCAGTTCTACCTGGTCGACGCAATATCTCTAAAACGCACCGGCTCGCTGCCCGACCATTGGACTTATGGAAAGCCGCTCATAAGCGAGCTATCCCAGTTCTCCTTGACGGGTGTGATGAAGGCAACTCGATTCAAAGCGTGCAAGTACCCAAAGGACAAATTCTACGCCCTCTTGGGTGTGTTCAAGGAGCTTGGAATCCACCACCGGGTTCACGCTTCAATATACGACAGCCCGGACTCAGAGATTTTCCGGGCCATCATGCTGTCTTGCATGGAGGCTGACGGAAACTTGGATGCCCTGCAGCTCCCTCAGCTCCCAGAACCGTATCTGACTCACGACGACTTCCTCGCGTTCAGACACGACCCCTACGACAGCTTCTCAACAGCCATGTTTGGAATGACGCAGCGCGTGGGCAAAGCGGCCAGCTGGCTATGGCAGAGCAAAGACCCCAAATGCGGCGATGACGCATCTTGGCGGACCAAGTTGCCCTCCTGGGTGGCTGATTGGACGCAATGGACGACAAATGACCTCGACCCGGCCCGCGATATCAGGCTTCTGGATTCGTACTATTCTTTCAACTTTATGTCTGCGACCAAGACTGACGATAGTCACCCTCCAGTCGCAGCTCCGAATGGGAAACGCGCAGAGCTCGCCGCCGAGCTGCCCTGCCCTCTTTGTATTGCCTCAAAAGCGGAGAATGATCATTCTTGTTGTCCCGGATCCCATTCGTTTTCCAACATCAAGGATAACCAGCTGCCAATCGACGTCAGATTCGCTGGGAATATCAGCCGAATCGGGTCGGTAGATTCAATTATGGTGCTGTGGCAATGCGCCCAGATCGAATTAAACAACCTCGGGCTTATTTCCCATTCAGCTCCTGACCCTGCCCTTGCCGCCTTCGTCGAGACGACGAAAAACTGTGTTTTAAAGCCGAGCTTCGCCCGAGCTTTCGTCTCCATCCGCATGGCTGCCCGCATCCTCGATTTCGTTCACCTTTTTGGCTACGTGCTCGCCGTTTCGGGAGCGAAAGGGCTCGCTCCGAGGGCGAAGGAAGGCATCTGCATATGGCAACCTTCCATGGCCTCCTGTCCTACAGATGGCTATGCGATGAGGGCCCAAGCGGGCAGGGAAGGGGCAATTGGATATGGAGATCTGGAATTCATATTCCAGCTTCTAGGCGCTTTTTGGATATGCAAGACCAAGGCGGGAGAGGGCCGCAGGTGGTACCAAACGACCGGTGTGGCCGTTATCGCGGCGGGATTTCTTCTCTGGGAATTCAGAGTTTCCATCGCCGAGACAGTATTCGCGGAGTCGTATGACGATCTTCAGCTCTGGCTCGTTGCGCCGATTTGCGTCCACCTCTTCTCCACCAGCGTCGAGATCCTGGCCGTTCTGATTGGGGACGACTTGGCCTATCTTCTGGCGACGACCTTGAACGCCATAAATAACTTCTTCGGGATGGCTGTCCTTTGTGTGTGGGGGAAGAGAATCTTCGTCCCTTTCGTCGTCCTCGTCGTGCTGCGTGCTATGCTGCGGCCGTCGTGGTTCGTTGCCGAGGTATGGGGGACGGAGAGGTTTCGACCCAAGACTTCATACACGCCGGGGATGCACTTTTTCGCCACCGACACGGGAGTCACGGGGAACACGAGCGGTCCGGTACAGAGGGGTGATGTGCTTGCATTGCTTGGGGATGGAAAATTCCTTATTCTGAGGCCGTCTGGGGCGGCCGGGAAGGAGTTTGAAATAGTTGGGAATGCATATGTTGGGAACAAGTCGAGGGCGGAATTGGTCTCGAGGGGGCACGGTTTGCGAAGAGTCCTTCTCAAATAAGTCCTATACTTACCTAGGTAAGTTAGCATCTTCTTTACTTTGGGGGAATATCAAGGTTCCATGGTGCTACGTTCATTGTAAGGTAAAAATAAAGCTCTGTTTCAGACGCGTAGAGCAATGGATCTGGGGCTTCAGCATGCGCATGGGGGAGTTTGTCAGAATGGTGGGGTGATGACCCGACGGAAAGGTAGTTGCAGAGCCTTACAGGCGGTTACGGCACAGCAAACACCTCCCTGATCTAAAGTGGAAGCGAGCTTTTGCCAAGCATTAGTTTCTCCCCATACCCTGCTCGGATGCGGTTCGAGATGGAGATATGGCTGAATTTCGGGATGTTGGTTGCTGAAAAGGGTAGGTAAGTAGTGGCCGAGAGAGTGTTGTGGGGAATGGTGTTTTCTCATGAGAGCAATTGAAGGCAAGGCTCTCAGAGGCACAGTCATAAATGTGCCGGAAACGTATGGACGAGGTGTCGCGTGACAACGTGAACTTCTACGCTTGGGCGGGAATTTCCGTCACCTTGACGCGTACCATTACCCGGTGCCTTGCATGAAAGTGCGTTTTAAGGTGAAGTTGTGAATTCAGCCTGGCCAAGCCTGAGTTTTTGGCCCATCAAAACTCGATGCTGCTGTCCAGACAGTCACATGGTTCGACTTGAAGGGCACGGGACATGCACAGTGCCGCCACCGTCGAATCAAATAAGGGGATTTTAATGCCGAATGCGAGGTTCCACACCACACCACGCTTTTTTATTGCGCCCAGTTGCAGTGAGGGTAATCCAACCACAACTTTGATGCATTTGGCGGCGCCGTTACAGGCTGTTCCTTATAATCCGGGGTAGTACCCTGGGTGGCACCAGGGGCCCAGTTATTGTTTCGCTTGCTCTTGCAGCATCAAGACAACATTTTACCCCAACCTGGCAGACATTGCGTAGGATCATCCTACCAGCAACTAGCACTGGGATCCGCCCACTCCATAATCAACATGGATATCTACAAATCGACCCCCCTTTTGGCATCCCAAGGTCTGGGAATCCGTTTATTACGACTAAGACCGCAAGCGTCTGAGGATCCAACAACATCGCCTACGATGCATGCGTCTCTCACAAGCTATGCGCTTTCCGCAGCTCCGCCATACCAGGCCCTTTCGTACACATGGGGGGATCGCTCCCGACCATGTTCTATCACGTTGAACGAGACTGAGTTTCCGATATCGCTCGCACTCCACCAAGGACTGCTACAACTTCTTCAATCTGACGAAGACCACAACCGTAAAGCCTCTACATACCTTTGGATAGACTCGATGTAAGTATGAACGGCAGCTAGATTGTTCGAAGCACCTGAAGTTCGAGGCTAACGTGTTTTACCTTCGTCGCTGAAGTTGTATTAACCAGCGAGATACTGCAGAGAAGTCAGAGCAAGTTTCTCACATGAAGGAAATTTTCGCAGAAGCGGACAGAGTCATCGTCTGGTTAGGGCTAGCCGACGAATATACGACTTCAGCCTTTCAAACCCTCAAATATTTTGCGGCCGACGACGGTACTGCAGATGGAAGGCGAACCGTAGCCAAGCTTGCTGCATCAAGGAACGAGAGGAGAGTTGCATTGGAAAGGCTGATCCAGCGGCCATGGTTTTCGAGAATGTGGGTTATCCAGGAGGTAGCCGTATCTCACGGCGCCACCGTCCACTGCGGGCCGCACGCTATAGACTGGGACGACCTCAACACCGGTCTCCAACGCGCGACTGGTTCTGGCTTCGTGCCTTTCTCGGACCAGGTCAACAAGGTCACGAGCATCGGCCACTGGCGAGAGACGTTCCACAGGAGGCGAGACTCCAGGGCGCGGGCCGAGGATCTCGACATGCGACTCATCATGACGGACGAGGGGACCAAGAAAGCGACAGATCTGCGGGACAAGATCTATTCGCTCCGAGGACTGGCCAGTGACGAGTTCGCCGCGGGAATCGTGGTGGACTACCGTCGTTCGGTCGAGGAGGTGTTCACCGATTGCACAAGGCATCTCCTGCGGATACGCCAGGATCTCCGAATCCTGTCGCGAGTCCGGCAACGGGGAAAAAAGTCGTCGCTGCGGCTGCCGTCCTGGGTGCCTGACTGGGACCTGGGAGATCCGGGCGGGGTGTTAAACCGGTACTATCGCTTTTGCCCAACGAAAATGTTCTGCGCCTCCGGCCGCGAGTTGTCCCGCGCCATTGTCCCGACTGATGGCGACATCATTCGTCTTTTCGGGATCCATGTCGACAAAATCCAGAGGATTTATTCAATTAGATCTCTTCTCCAGGACCGAAACACAGGCGAGCTTTCCATCAATGAAGCGAGGTTACGCCGCTTAGCGAACAATTTGAGGCTCCCGGAAACATATGACGCAACGGGAGAGGAGAGCTGGATGTCTCTTTTCGACACGTTGACGGCAGACCGCACGCCCCTGTCTTCCAGGATCAGCGACGACTACAGGACGAAGAATTTTGGGCACATCGATGTCATGGTCCCTGACAAGGGAAAAGGCGCCGGGCTCGCATTGAAGGTTTCCGACGCCGCCTGGGCCAAAGTGTCGTCAATGCTGGACTTGATTGTGGATGGGAAAGTTTTGTACATCACAAGGAATGGCTACCTCGGCTTCACCGAGGAGCTGTGTCGTGAGGGCGACGATGTTTATGTCTTTTGCGGTGGGGAAGTACCCTTTGTCGTGAGAGCGACCGGCGACGGTTTTTTTGCGTTTCATGGCGAGACGTATGTCCACGGCTTGATGGACGGCGAAGTGATGGGCTGGCTCGGCGGGGACGACCAGCAGATCGAGGAGCTCAGCCTGAAGTAGCTGGCTAACACCCCGCCACCCAATCTTCGACCTTATCTGTTAGTGGGCTCCTTGGCAATTCACTTATCGATCGCCAGAGGAAGCCCGTGTATTAGTCAGCTTCAATTTTCCCCTCCACCCAAACTCTGCTCCGCAAATGTGGACATCTCCCAAACATGACCCCACGTTTGAAAACCCCATCGCTTTTTCAGCATGGGCCTCAGCAAAGCCATCGACGGCTTCATCGCAAAGGCTAATGGTGATCCCGTTCAAATAGCGAAAATTGCCGCACAGAATCGACAAAACAGACATGACAAGTTTAGGAAAATTCTCCTTGGGCCGGATTATCCCGGGGTCCCGATTGATGAGATTCTCACAGCCCGCCTCAATGATCCCGATTACCTTGATCCTCGCAACAACCTTTGCCTTTTTGCCTGGCCGTCGAAGAATGTCACCGATTTAATTTTACGCATCCAACAGGAGCTTAAAGCTCTTGCTCCGAGTCGGTCATTTAATCCCCCCATGTTTGCCTGTATTTCTGACCTGTGCACCTAGATCTCTGGTGCTCGCCGCCCGAATGGCTTCACATGACAGTTGTCGAACTAGTCCACTCCAGAACCCCAGCAGAACTAAAGGTCGTCGCAGAGAAGGCCAAGCCACACGCCGCCAAGTTCACTCAATTCGCCGCCGAGCACCCCACCAGTCTCGACCGACCAATGTTGAGCCTGGATGACACCGCGGTTGCCTTGACGTTCCTCCCTGTCGAGGACAATCCGTACACATATTTGCACCTCCGACGGGATCTGGCCACCATCTGCGCCGAGTCCGGTGTGGAGGTCGCCTCGCAGTACTACAACACATCCAGCCACATCACCTTTGCGCGCTTCGCCAGCCAGTCCGACTTGCAAAGTAGAGAAAGTCTGGAGGCTTGGGTTCGGAAGATTGAGTCGATAAATCAGTGGTTGAAGGAGGATTATTGGCCCAAGGAGATACAGGGCGAGCTCTCTCCTGGATTAAGATGGATTGTCGGCGCAGGGCGCGGAGTAGAGCTCAGAAAGGGTAGGTTGTGGTACGGTGACGGAAAGCCGGTAGATTTTGAGGAAGACTAAGGCGGGAGTCTTGAACCCCTCAAAGTGTGAACATCCAAGATTCCATCTGTCCTGATAATAAAATGTCATCTTTCACGTCGGCTTTGGATAACCCTGTCTCTTATCCGGGGCCACGCTCCCCTGTTCAGGACGAGACTTCTTGGCATTCAAAAACCCTCAACTCAACCGTTGCGTGTAGTCGACATTAGATATCGCCATGGAAGAACTGCATCTCGCGCTCCAAGGGCTTTAGAACCCTGTCCTCCACAGCTTTTGCAAATTCCGGGTTGTTGAATGACGCAAGCGGGTCGAGGTAGCATTGGAGACAGTGTTTGATGGCGTCTGCGAACTGAAGGCTTAATCTTCCACCCTCCACTCTCGCGGTGAGCCATCGATGCGCGGCTACCAAGTCGGCCCCTTCGCTCGGCTGACGATCGGGCCCAAGATCTCCCTCTTGTCGCATGCTCTCAATCGGCACGCCGGAGCTAATTTTGAGTAACATGATGGCGAGGGCAAGCATATTTTGTGGCATCCAGCGGCTGTGATAGAACAGACGGGAGAACCTCAAGCTCGCTCTCATGATCCTGTGTGAGGTAGGGGTGCTTGATATTCACAGTCTCGGCGCTTCTATCCCTGAGCCTCAGCAATCGAACGCTTTGTTTGTTCCACGGTTCTTGAAGCCAGGGGGTCTCGCTGAGTTGCAGTATAGATGATGCCAAAGTAATCACCAGCGCGTGGACGTCGGGGATTGGAAAGTCTTGACGTTGCATGACCGGAAGGTAATCATGCAACGTGACGCACTTCGTACTTAATGCGCACGGTGGAGTCTCGACTTCATATAAGCCTCTCAGTTTCAACGACGAGCAGAGTCGAAATCCTAGGTGAGGGTATGTTGCGGAAGGGATAGTAGAGCAAATATCAGTGACTTCTGGGAGCGGTGGGAGTGGGCGCTGAGGCTTGACTACAAAAGCTGAAGGGGGCTCTGAAAAACGAACGGTTGGAACGCTTGATGTTCTGTTACATCGTCGTCAGCAAGAGGGGACAGCCCAATGCGCTTCTCATATCACTGTTCGTACCTGACGAGCACACCGTTATGCGCTCCGCCTACCCCCCCCTCCTTATCTGTTCCCCAGAAACCAACACCCCTTTCGGTCTCGCAATTTACCTTTATACCTACTCCACGTGGATGGCGTCTCCAAGCGTCTATTTAGAGGAATTGTACGTTCTACCCGAGTACCGACGGATGGGCTACGCAAAGTTGTTGATTCAGGCAATGGCGAGGGAAGCACACAAAGCGGGGTGCTCAAAGATGGAGTGGGTTTGTTTAGAGGCAATGAGAAGGCTTTGAGGTTTTATGAGAGTTTAGGAGCGAAGAGGATGAGTGATTGGGTTGTGTTGAAGGTGGGGAGGGAGGAGATCGAGGCGCTGACGAAGGAACAATGAGTCCGAAAAGCATGAACGAGAGACTGTGGGGATTTGGTAAGATCATCACCCACCTTTGGACTCAAGAGCCCTGAGCGGAGTATTATTGACTTGATATCGGCCGACTTTTCGGTGTCTTGTTAAATTGCATAGATAAACATACTGGGGCGTACTAGGATCCCTCCCTCTCGCGCTTTGCGGCGGCTTCGCGCTTTTGGTCAGCCACAAATGCGTCCCCGTCGAAATTCTCGCCTGGCCAGCCATGTTTAATATACAGCGGTTTGGTAATCTCCTCGTCCCATTCCCAACCGCTTTTTTCCCCGCCAGGAAGTTCTTTGAGCTCGCGGTACCAGCGGACAATGTCTCGCAGGACAGCGGGAGCTGGTCGGCCGTCCATGTCGTCCCAGTGGTTTTCATCTTCCGGATAGTCGTCGTCTTCGTCCTCTTCATCGTATTCCTCCTCGTCTTCCTCAGCCTCATCGTCTTCACCCTCGTCGTTTTGACCGTGGTCGTCTGCACCCTCGTCACCTTCGCCCCCCTCATCACGTCCTCCTTCATCTTCCTTACCCTCATTTCCGTCGCCGTCATCACTGTCTTGGTCAAGCCCCCTGACACGCAAATACTCCTCCTTTGTAATTGGCACCTCCTCCTCATCATACCACTTCACATACCTCACCGTGCCAGCCTCATTCCTCAGCTTCGATACCCAACCCTCGCGCAAGTTCTTATCGAGACTGCACCCTGACATCTGTCCAAATATACCCACCTCGTGCTTCTTCGCATCGTAAAAGAGTGCCGTGTTATGATTCCCGATACACGACAACGGCGTCATCCAGGGTCGCATCCTCTCCTCGGGCTGATCCGAATACATTGGGTCGCGCCCTTGAACGACGTCGCGCTCGGTGCGGAAGTCGGTGAATTCGCCTCTGTCGAAAAACTCTAACTCTCGGGGGCAGTTGGGGTCGATGTAAGGGAGGGCGGAGTAGAGGTAAATGATGCGGGGGTTGAGGTTGAGGGAGACGTAGAGGGAAAGGATGGAGGGGGGGAGGTCGTGGGGACCTTGTTGGATGTCGGAGGGGGAAAGGTAGCGCATGCGGGCGAGGGTTTGGTAGATTTCGAGCATGAGGGATGCGACTTCGTCGAGGCTGACTTTTTGCTCGGGGGTGAGCCCGGCGGTGAGGGAGGCGAGGGTGCGGATAGGGAGGTTCATAGTTACGGAAATTGGTGTTGTTCACGATCGTGGAGGTCAAGATCGCGCGGGGTTCAGGTGTTTAGATAGAGAATTCGAAATGATACAGGAGGGGAAGAGAGAGATGGGTTGGTGACTGTTGCCTTTTGTTGTGCGGCGGCAAGGGGGTTCGTGTATGCGGACCTGCGGCACGGGTTTGAGGACACAGCAAACCACAAGCCACCGCAAACTTGCAAAGGATTCCGCAAAAGCGAGGGCCAATTGACGTAATGCGGTCGGGTGGTGTTTGATTTAAGAATAATTTCTATGGCTGTCATGAATCGAAACGAAGATACAGTTCCGCCGCTGCAAATCAAGGGTGTCGGCCATTTCTCCAAACCCATTGCGTCAAGTCTCAAGTCCCAGATCGCGAAACAGGGCTTGAAGCATAAACAGAGGCTTCTTCGAATCATGTCAGCAGTATGGCCGGAAAATGTTTGGACGGTAACGCATCTCATTTCCATTGCTTGGCTGGGAACATAGGTAAGTATATACTATCGGTCACCCTTTCTCGTCATGTGGAATAAAGGACTCCCAGAATCCAACCTCCCGAGGACGAACCCCAAGATTGTATACATTGTGCTCTATTACATAAGCGTCTTCGCGGCTTGGCCCCTGCTGCCGCGGATGTTAACAGAGACATCTTGCCAGATCCTGTTCGCTACTTAGGGATGTAATGCCGTCTTCGGGGAGCTTTCAAACCTAATCGAAACCAGAGAAGAGGAAGCTTTGGGTGGATCGGGAGCAGAATATGGCGAGATGCTGTTATCACGGAAGAGTAATACCATTTCGGGCCTATCCGAAGATATGCATAAGCTTACGGAACGAGTGAACCTGCTAACAGCCAAACTTCAAATGACCCTCTTCACCCCGGGATTGGGAATAATGCTGACGGGATTCACACAGGCCATCATCGGGAAGGCCATTGTACGGGCCTTTTACGGAAAGGACGCGTCGTTTTCTTACTGGAACGGTTGATTGCAGGGCGGTCGACAGGGTTTGATGCTCGCGCAGCGATACCCCGATGCATACGACGGCATCATGGCGGGCGCGCCGGGGATTTACTGGCCGGAGTTACTCGCCAGCGGTCAATGGCCGCAGCAAGTTATGAAGACATTGGACTCGTACCCTTATGGTTGCGAACTGGATACCATTTACTGCTGCAGCAATTGCCGCGTGCGATGGCCTGGATGGTGTTGTTGGGTGTAGTGGGCGAGGTTGATGCTTGTTTGGAAACGTTTGATCCGTTTGGTTTGGTTGGTAGTGTGGTGGATGAGTGTCTGTCGAACTGCAGCGGCAGTTCTTGGCGCTCAGGCGCGCAGGCGCCTTACCGCTCCAGGCTAGGCTGGAGCGCAGGAGCCTTTCGTCATGTGCTCTCCTCACACACAGGGAGCTTTCCTTTGTATTTAGTCTGGGAGCTTCGCTCCCACCCTTTCTACCCAATCAAGTCACTTTGCAACTGCACTTCCGCTGCTCCCATGAGCTCCGTACCCTCAGTGAAACGTTCCACAGTGTCCGCAAGTTGAGGATCGAGGACTGATTTGCGTTACCTGGGCTGCAGCTGTAGTCGCCAGCGAGACATGGAAGGGGCCGGTTGCTGTTGGTAATGGCTACCGCCGTCTGGTACGGCCTCAGTCCCGGTGTGGACCTGACAGGCAACGATCCCTCGTACTAGCCTGGCCCGGACGGACTTGCCTTTACGAACCGCAGCAGTGGGACATGCACGGGAAAGTCGAATTCGAGCTTCCCGTGGTTTCAGCTTCTTGTCGCTAAGGACCTATCCTTCAACCCGAGAAACCTCGCCGACCAGCAGTTTTTCGACATGGCACACGCTAGGAAGCAGCAGTACGCTTCTATCCTTGGTACTGACGATCCAGATCTTTCACGATTCAGAGACTCCGGAGGAAAGATGATCAGTTTCCATGGACTTGTAAGTTTCTCCACCCCGACTGGACTCTCTGCTTAAGACATCACTTACGTGGCTGCCCCTTTTCAGGTGGACCAAGCCATCCCACAAAAGGGCACCGAGCATTACTACCAGGCTGCTGGCAGCATGGTGCTAAACGTCGACAACTTCTACCGCCACTCCGAGGTCCCTGGTTTAGGTCATTGTTTCGGCGGCCGTAGTGGTTCGCCAACGACTCTCTTTGACCTGCTTCGCGCCTGGGTCGAGAACGGCACGGCACCGGAATCTGCGCCTGTTGAGGTGATGGGGCTGGACGGGGAAGTTCAGCAGCGCAGTCTGTGCCCGTATCCTCAGACAGCCGAACCCACAGCAAGCGCAACTTGTGGAGTAGCCGAGACTGACTGTTGGTCGTGTGTTGACCATCCGCGGCGATCGCTGGGTGCCGGCATGAAGGAGGACCTTTGAACCAAAACTGAAGTACACAACCAACTCGAATGCTTGTAATTAGATGTCAGGGAGGAGCGCCCTGTCGTTTTGTGTGCGCCCTTCCATCGACCACCAGATCGCCCTGTGACCTCACTGCTACCCCCTTTTCTTCCGCGCAACTCCAGCTTCAGGCCAGCACCAACCCCTCAACCACCACCAAAACCACCTTTATTGCAAGCAGCAAAACGACCCCGCCATCACAGTCAAAATGCCTCTTACCATTGGTTCCCTTGTCTAGGGCGTCAACGACCTCCCCCACGCCATCAAATTCTGGTGCGCCGCGCTGAATTACAAACCCCTCCGCGAACCCGATGTCGACTAGGCCATTGTCGTTCCAGTCGAGGGCACCGGGCCGCAGCTAGCGCTAGACGTGATCACATTCGAGACGCAGCCGAGGCAAAGACATCATTTGGATTTGTACGCTGAGGGCCAGAATGCCGAGGTGGACAGGCTGTTGGGGATTGGGGTAATGAGGGTGGAAAGGGATTATCCTGCGGATGCGGATTATGTGGTTTTGGCGGATCCCGATGGGAATCGGTTTTGTGTTGTGAGCAAGGGAGGTTGAGCGGGAGACTGGCTCAAATAGGTAGAGAGGGGATGGTGCGGACAGGAAGCGTGAGGTGGTCTTTCAGGGGCGTTGTACCTATGGAAACAAATGCCGGGCCTAGCTACTGCTTGAGATTGGCTGTGAATGGGTCGCCGGGGTGGAGTCGGGAGAGATGAGGACCGGTCTCTTAGTGCACGTGCGAAGACTGGGGGGCCATTTATTCAGCGAGGTAGGTAGTATGTAGGTAGCTATTTGACCAGTAGTGTTAGAAGTAGCTCGCTGAAAAAAGATCCCCACGTTGTACTCTCTGGAACTCGCCCTGATTAGGCCATTTCGCCGAAACCTAATTGTCGGCTCGGCATTGTTGCACTGATTGCATCCGAAATTTCGACGTGTAACCCGTAAGTCAAAAGCAAAATAGAGCAGCTACATTGGGAAACCGGCTAGCTATTCTCATGAAGATAGATAGTTGCCATATTTATGCTTTGCCTTAGTTATACTCCCACTTGGGATATGTATAGCACAAGTTGGCGTTGCGTGTATCCATGTAATCCCCCACAATCCCGTCCGGAGCAAGGTCTCCCATAGGCAGGATATCACTCAGCGTTACTGGCGGTCCTTGTTCCCCTTCCGGGGCACCTTGAGGAGGGCGGTGGAACCCGTCGTAGGCATTCGTTCTGGACTCATCGGCTTGCTGCCAAATCCACCACAGTCTGTCCACCATGGTGTGGTGGAGGAAGAAAATCGGGTCTGGTGGCTACAGGGTTAATAACTCTGAACGCGGCCCAAAAAAAGACCAGAATTCAACTTGCCGTTTGGAGAGCTGCTCGGCACAAGATCCCCGATCTTCCCTATCCCCGAACCTACAGCAACTCCGAAATGAACGGCTGCGTGAGGTCCGCCCTCGAGCGTTTCTCTGAAGCCATCGTAGCTTGAATTTGCGAGGACATCGGCCACTACCTGGGGCGTATACCGATGACCAAACAAATCCTTGTTTTCGTCAAATCCTCTCGCCCAGTTCCGGCACAGCCGGTGCTGGTCTACGTTGGTGTCCGAGTATAGCGGGCGATAGTCTTTGAAAGGCCCGTCCTGAACGGGGGGCGCATGATTACCGTGGTTACCTGTTCCCTGTCCGTTGCCGCCGAACCCAGCAACCGGGTCCCAGACCGCTGCCTTAGTCGCGTCCTCGGCATCGGCCACCCAGTCCCAGTACATAGCAGTCCCTTTGTAGCCGCACTCTTCGAGGGCTTTCTCGTATAACATGACAAAGTACCGATGCCATGGTAGGAAGCCAGCAAACGAATGAACTAGGCAATGGAGCGTAAGCGGGTGCTCTGCAAAACTTCCTCACAGGCCCCTTAGGTAAGGTACCGTTATGGTAGAGTGAAAACTTACTGTCATAGTTCAGCAAAGCATGCGTGTAGGCAAAATCGTCGTGGAGTGTTGCGTTTGGTTGTTTTCCGAGACGGGAGGGCTTCTTAGTGATGCAGACGGCGGCGTCGAGATAAGCCAATCTCTCTTCGACCGTCGCTTGGCTCCATGACTTTCGAACACGAGGAGACGTGCACGTCTGACGGGCTGCGAGGTTGGTGCTGGAGGGAAGCGCCGAGACCGCCGTGATCAAAAAGGTAAACTGAATGAACAACATGACGAATATAGTATATCAGCCGCAGATCCGCTAACTGAGAAGCTGGTATTAACGCCTCTGTTTGCCTGTCGCAAGAAAGCTGGTGATGTGTCTCCTTAAATATACAGCGGTTAGGTAGAGTCCGCCATTGCTATCTGTTCTATTCGACATACGGCGATGTCAGAGCACAGTAACTTCGTATAATCTCACTGTCTTCTCGAACGCCGGGTTTGATTATGGACACGGAAATGCCTACGGTCAGCTTGCCAAGACTGGGGACCGAGAAAGGCGAGGAGGATTCAATGCAAGTCAAAGATGACAGGGGTTTCGCATTGAGATCAGCAAATGGGGGGAAGGATGACAAGCCAGCGGCATCTCTGATTGGCCTTTGCCCCTGTCATGCGACTTTTCTTTCAGGTGTCAGCCTAGCTAGGTATGCTGAATAAAAGAACCTAAGGCTGAATAGGTACCCAGAGAGCAGGGACCTGGGAAAATACACAAACCGGTTCTAACACCCCCATATGCCCTTCCAGCCTCGGTTGTGGCGCAGCATCTCACGGTCTTACTCTGCCATTAGCGTGCACACTGTTGCCTAATGCGCTGAGGATTCCAGGACGTGGTAGTCTTATCTAACAACTTTGACTTCTCCTGGATTGTGATCGGTCCGAAATTTATGTCTTGCAGAGGCGCAGACCTTGATTTCAAGAAACTGACCGTTCCAAGGTAGACCAATATTTGAGACCGCGCCTCAAGTATCCATTGTATGCGGGGGATCCTGATGTCGTTTTTGTGCCCTTCACCAACTGGACCCGCGCCGACATTTCCAAGCCTGTTGACTTTTCCCCAGCTGTGGTCCGCGCTGGGAGATACATCACCCAGGAGGACCAACCCGCCAGGGACAATTATCTTTCACCACGCTGGAAATATGTGCTAAAGGCCAGAGGTCAGGAACGTGTTTGCGCTCTTAGGCAAAGACCACTACTATGGGAATTGCTAGATGAAGAGTATTTTGCTGCCGAGGACTTGCTTATATGTCCTTAAGCTCCTTTCTTTTTCTAAAGGATGATATGTTAACAATAAGGGGAGGTTATATCTGGGAGTTTAACAAATGGTGTTTAGTTTAAGACGTTCATATTATATTACAACCTGCTTTTAATAAAGGCTTAAAGGGGGTCCGGATAAGATAACATAAAGTATATACCAGGATATTAATACTTAAGGGGTAATTTAAAGACGGTTTATTAAACTAGCACTTTTAAATAAGAATACATTATTATTATAAGTTGCTGTCATTATAATATATAAAGGGAAATCTAAACATTAGGATATAAATAAATAATGTAATATTAGCGTAAGCAACTAAGAGTACCTTATAGCCATCGTAGTCACGATAATGTCTATTTATACTAGCTATTTAAAAGGTACCTTATACTTTACTTATAATGTTATAAGTACTTATAGGACAAGCACTTCACACCACGGAAGCGTTCCGCTTATAAGGTTTTCCGTACTCGCACTGCAAGCACTCAGCATACTACAAGCACTTCCTTATTAGCTGTAAGGGCTTGTAGGTCTTTGCCACTGTTCCTTCTGCAGGGGATTCGTCAGGCTGCGCCGGCCTAAGTGACAGCCTGTAAGGTCGTCACAAAACCACCAGTTGAATCTTCTGGAACACTAGAAGGTTTTAGAGGATTCTAACCCACTCCAGGGCCCCTTAGAACCCCTAAAGCACTCCGAACCTTCTAGAATTCAGGAGATGGAACCCTTTAAATCTAGTAGGCTAATGCTTTACAGAATTAATTAGAACATTATAGTAGCTACGTCAGCCACTACGTTAACAGAACCACACAGAATGATTCAGAATAATATTATTCCATTATTATATTTTAGTTAGTTATACCTTATAAAAGGCTCTGGAATTCTTCTAGAGCCTCCCACAGCCTATAACAGGCTCTCTCCTCTCCTGTATCTAGTTCTAGTCAAGCAAGCAACTCTACTTAACTCTAGTCATTACATAAGGCACTGCCTTCCGGATCCTCTTGTTCTATAGTGTTAAGATTCACTGTAGTAACCTTATTTACATCGGCACTGCCCTGAAATTCAGGCCTTTATTTGCTTCCTACAGCGCTTACAGCGCTGTAGTCAGCTTGGACCAGTACTGCACTTCTTCCTCTGAGCCACAGCTGCTGTACTACAGCCCTGTAGGTTTCTAAAGTTTAACATTAGGAGTTTAAGTTAAAAGAAGCCAGATAATAAAGTCCCTAAGTTACGTAATAAGAACAGTGTAGAGGAACAGGCGCACAGTACTGCACACTAGGCCAGTGGTGCAAAGACCCAAAGCTCTTATAACTAATCCAGACATGCTGTATCTTAATAATGTCACTTTGCTATAAAGCAGGGAGAACACTACAGAGCAGTGCTCTGTAATCTATAAGCATAATATAATAAAGCAATAGAGTAAGGTATAAGGTACCTCTTAAATAATTAATATAAATAGTTATTATTATAATTATAATAGCTGTAAGGGACTTTTAATTCCTTACATTAATATTTAATTATTCATTTATATCCTACTATTCAGACTTATCTTTATGTATTATAGTAATAACGACCTACAGTGATATTAAACCCCTGTTTAGGAGTGCTAGCTTGATAAGCCGTCTTTAGAACGCCCATCTAGTCTTTAGCGTCCTGCCATACGTTCTGTCTTAACGTGTCCAGTCCTCTCAAGGCTTGTGTCAGGTACAGGTTGTAATAAAAATCTGAAAAATCTGCTTTTCCTTTGAAGTTGCATCTCTACCAATAGTGTTCTCAATCCAAATCCAACTTCAGATTCAGAATCCATGGATTCAGACCATCTTCGGCATATATTCTTTTATATAAGGGATATATTATGGGACCTACAATCAAGGAGTGTTTCTGAAATTTTCATGCAGTTAAGGCTAATGACGCGGATCGCCTTTTCGCGCAGATCGTCCACAAACCTTATTCTTGTCAGAAGTGCGGCACTCTGGATTCTGTGGAATTGAAGGGGTTGCAACTGTGTCATTCTATTGCTTGTTCGGCTCTCTGGCTCAGCCAGAGAATCTTCCTTATAGCTGTGAATAGTAGCAAGCCGCGTGGCAAAAGCCATGCGGCTACAATTACGCGTCTGTGGCAATGGTTATAAATCTGTGGTTCTGGTGCTTTCTAGACTCTTCTTTCTGGGCTAGCCAGAACCCCTCTCTTTCTGACAATTCTTAAGCGTATTCTGGATGTTAAACCCACAGTACAATGGCACGGGCCACAGTTGTGGGTCGGGGGATTAGCACGAAGCGCTCGCTTAATTAAATAAAAGGTCTGTGCTTGCAGAGATAAAGGTTACTGTAGTTGTGGAAAACAAGAGTGATTGCCTGACCTGCAGAAAGAAGGGAGCGCGGCCGCGCAATCCGGCACGGAAATAACGCTAAGTACAGCCTGGTACTCTGCGATAAATCTGGGCACATGAAATTTCCTTTTTCATTTGTAGTCCCGAGCTGGGGTGAGCTGTCCGGACCTTTCCCTAATTCTTCCCTGAGGTAGCGTGATCCCAGACGCGGCCGCTGTACAGCCTCAGAGACCCGTTTTCAGTCCCCCTGGTTAAATTTCCTTTCGGTAAAACGTAGGTGATAGTAATTTTCGTTACAATGTACTGTTGAAAGCGCGGCACTCTGAATTCTGTGGAATTGAAGGGGTTGCAACTGCGTGATTGTATTGCTTGTTTTTCCGCTCTCTGGCTTTGCTAGAGAGCTTACTATTATAGTTATGAATAGTGGCAAATGGTATGGCAATTGTGGCCCACACCAGCTGAACTGACTGCGTCAGTTCAGCTCCCCTGAGCTCCTTTCAGCTCGGATGCCCACACTAGAGCTCAGCTCTGCTAAGCTCAGTTCAGCTCGGTTATCTACACCTTCGTGGTGTTCTGGCCAGAGGCCAGAACCCCCTTCTTTCTGACATGTACGTGTATACTAGGTGTCCGTGTGACTTGTGTTATACGTGCCAGCGAGGTTATTTATGCTAGTCAGTAGATCGGGATGCTCCGGCCCCAGCACCCTCTTTCTCATCTCTATTAATTGCACCTCCATCGATTCGGTCTCTGCCCATTGGTCCTGATTCTTATATATCGATGCTGAGTTGGCTATACTGGTTAGCGTGTTAGTATGCTCCAGCCCCAGCGCCCTTAAATAAATATCAAGCTCCGTTACTTATACAGTCGCTTAGAAAACCAGCTTCACCCCCTTTGCTTAAAAAGAAATTCTAAGCACAAACTATATATCCACTTTTGGCAGACACAGTGTGTTGCAATTCACTTTAAGATATGTTTATATATGTATTGTATAGATCAATTAATCGATAATTAATAATTACTAACTAAGGTTAACCTTATATAACTACCTGCGCGACCTAAACTCTAAGAAACTAAAGTTAACTGACTCTATTTAACAGGTAAGAGGTATTATAAAAGAGAGGCGTGTAAACAATATATGTAACGGTAGATCATGTTTAAATCGTAAAGCCGTCTATTACTTCTGTGCAGTTCTCTAAGCCCTTTACTTTTCCTTAGTGGAAGAACTCTGCAGCGCTCTTCTTTCTTGGCATTGTTAAGGTAAGTATAGTATAGTATGGAGTAAATTAAGATTAATGTAAAGGTGGAAGTGTAAGGGTTAGTAAGGTGCAAGAGGGTACAAGGGGGAATAGCTAAGAAGTACGGACGCAAGGGATATAAGAGACAGAAGACTCGTAATAAGTGGTAGGGAGGAACGAACTGCCTCTTTATCTAGCTGCAATCTGGGAATAAGTAGTCGTACGCTAGGTAGTAGAGGACAGATTAAACAGCATCTTTACGACTGGGAAAAGATAAGTTACGCAGTAAGCAGATATAACTACTATAAAGCGGAACCTTAAAACAGAGATTGAATACGCTGGCTATAAAGTCTATTTTTTAAGACTACCGTTTTTCCCTCTAGGGGGGGGGGGGGGGGGGGGGAAAAATGGACCAGCGCCATCTGGCCCAAAACTAATCCCTCGTCGCTATGGTAAGCTGGAGGTAAGTAATGGTGAGCTAAGGGTAAAGCGAGCCTGATTTTAGGCTAACCGACCTTAGATGCGGCTCTTTTCTTTTTAACAACCGACTACCTCTATAGTCTCACCCGACAACTTTTTCTGTCAGAGGCTGTATTAGTCGCAGATCCTGAGCAAGAGGTGAGCCGCGCCTGAGCCGAGGTGACTAGGAATTTGCCTCGGCTATACTTGCTGTGACCATAAGTGGGGCGGGTTGCAAGGACGAAGCTGTGCCCAATTTTGGGACACCAACGCTCCCTGCACGTAACGGTGGCTTTCTTTTGCCACGTAACTGCTGTTTTCCTTTTTCCATCCGAGAAATCACCGTTACGGGTCAATTAGAACCTCGCATGCACTGCGTTACAAAGGCAAAGCGAGTCAGGCTTGTTCTTTCAATACACTTCTGTATGTCCTGGCAACAATTGGTGAAGCCTCATCTAAAGTAACGTCAACCACCTTACCGTTTCTTCAAGGTCAGCATTTCGCACAAGTAAGGCGTATTAAAATTATAAGCAGCACGGAAAGATGAAAAGGCCTGCAGTATCTTCTCGCTTTGGATTACATAAGCTCGGAGCAAGCTTATTCTACTGACCCGTTCCATAGCTGGCAATAGCATCAAGTTAATTGGTCCCTATACGAATAGATCCTCAAAACGATCCGGCTCCCGGCTTGACAACCTACATTTTACTGCATGTTCCTGCCCACATGTGACACAAAGATAAGCGGGAACAAGGAACATGCGTGGGGTTAGAAACACAGTTAAGGTGCCGTGGGGCAAGCCGTGCGCGCGGCTCGAGGGCGGCACGTACATGCAGCTTGGCTGCAATGTCAGCGTGCTGAGCGGGCTGAAGATGACAAACAGACGATATGTAATTGACGAGGTGCTCGGGGCGGTCGACATATTTCTAGCGTTTGGCGGGAACATCCCCGACAGCCATCTGTTCCGCCTCGAGGGGGGTACCATTCTTATGTGCACACCATCACGGTTATGAAGCAGTGATGGGGTGCTGGGGACGCTCGTTTGGGGGGGTGTTCAGGATAACGTTAGAAAACAAACAAAAATCTATGCGGATACCCCCGGATGAGTGGAGTGTCTGATGGTTGTTTGAAAAGAATGCAAGCGGTCGTACTTGCGAGGCAGCGCAGAGGTCGAGGCAAACGGATGGTTGCAGATCAGTCTGGTGGGGGCTGCTGTCGGCATTATGACCCCCAAGTGAAATGGTAATAATGACGCCATGTCGTCCACCCCTCCGCGGGATGGAGCCCAGATAACAGCAAGCAGCCGAAAAGGCTCAACATGGCTGATACGACAAGCGAAGACGCTGAGACCCCGGTCAGCTTGCCTAGGACTCCACGAGGCGTCCTCCAACAATACCTTGCATCTAGAGACCCAAACTTGAAAAGGCACGTCGAGCTCAGACGCGAGGCAAGTTCCCTCCCAGCCAAGGCACCATACCAAGCCATCCACGTTCACCATGCAGATCCAGAACCCCCACCCCCCTGCCAAATTCCCTCCATAAGCAGTGTCATGATCCTGAAGAATAGGGTTAGTGCCAAGGGACCGCTCTCGGCTGGCCTTACAGATACGTGAACCAATCAGCGAGTCTGGGCACCCATGTCAATTTTGCGCTTGCTCAGCCGCATGGTTGTGAGAAACAACAGCCATCCAATCGCCTGGCCCGAGCAAAAGGAGCTCGCTGGTAAACTTCATGGGCCAGCCAACCACATCCATCGCCTCAGCGGCCGCCTTCCCCTGGCGTCACTCAAACCTAAGACTGGAGTGCTATAAGTCAGACTGCCGACTCCTACTCTTTTTTTGCATCACGACTCATGTTGGCAGCCTTTCGTTACCTAGGTACTCAGACCTCGCTCGCCCCAAGTCCCCTTCGCCCTCCCTTGGGCTTCTGTTCTTTTGGCCTTCTCCAAAGTCATTCATTTGAGCTTCATAATGGGCCAAATGGTCATGCGCATGCCGTCGCTCGCTGTTTTTTCATACATTTTACTCTTCACCCCGGCAGTGCTGGCTGACGATGCTTGGGAGCCATGTCCACCTTGGAAATACGGATCCCAAAGCGAAGCGGTCCCGGACCAAACCGTGTGCTCCACCGCTCTGAACACTCACTTTAACCGGAGCGACGCCTACATGACCGTCACCCTCCGCCAGACTAACGAGACGTAGAGGAGCGATCCCCGGAAGAACATGGTCATTTCCGAGATTAAGGACGCTATCAACGCCGGCACCGCTGAATTCCCGCTGGAAATGCATATTACCGTCACCAACATGAGGCGCGAGCCCGAGTCCGCCTCCCTTGTCTATTTCAATACGCACACCAGCTGGAGACTCCCACTCGACGCCCCTGGCGGGACCGTTATCCCCTGCAACGTCATTATGGCCTTTCCCGAAAAGAGCAACACCGACCCGCTGCTTAAGCTGAAGAAGGACCTGGTAAAGAACATGTATCACTGCGTGCAGCACTACCACCACCGGGGCCACTTCTTCCCCCGTTCCGAGGATACATGGTGGTATGAGGGCACCGCGCGCTTTTTCGACGGTATCATCTGGCCGACACCGCCCGAGTTGGTCCCAGCATACCAATCGGACATCCCGTTCGATCCCAACCCGCGCTACCCGGAGCTTTACAACGGGATCCACCCTCTCCACGGCAACAACGCCGCAGCCGCTCTGTTCTAGCACTGGGCATACAGCACGGGCTGGAGCCTTGAGCGCATTACCGAGTGGATGAAACGGTACCCTACGCGTACACACGCGCCCGGCTATGGCGATGACGCAGCGGAGAGGCTCTCGATTGATCCCGAGATTCCATCGCTGTTTCACAGCTTTTCACGCGCCTGGTTATCCGGCGAGATCGCCTACCCGTCGGGAAAAAAGATCAAACCTGTGCCGAGCTACGTAAGGGTCCCGCTGTGGTGGGAGCCGAGATATGATGGGAATTTGCCGTGGCAGGAGGACTTTCCCTGGCCCCTCCAGAAGGCCTTGGACCCGGGAGAGGAGAGACTGATACCCGTGCTATCGTGGGTCGAGCCATGGAGGGTGCGCATGGTCAGGGTGCCGTTCGCGGCTGGCCAACTTGTGGATGTGGCTGTCCAACATGGGAGCGGCATCTTTAGGAATGAAGCTGAATACCTCACCCCTGGACCGGATTTCCAACGTCTTACTATAGTGGAGAGAATGGTGAACATCACCGAGACCGACAACGCGACCATCTTCCGCGACTTGGAGTGGGCGTATCGGAGGAAGTGGGAGACTAAACTCACAGCCATGCTCGCTAACGAGACGGCGAGGATATCTGTCCCCGATGAGCCTGCGGAGACGGTCTTCGAGTTTCTTCATACTTGCACCGGAGGATACGAGATGGCAGAAGTAAACTTCAAACTGAAGGGGACCTGAGACTGGCAGCCAGTGCTCTGGGTGGAAAGAAGCCGGCTTGCAGAATGAGCTCAGTAGGCTCTCGATAGCGCACCGATTAGCAACTAAACCACCTATTTCACATCCCCAAACCTCTGCTGCCGCGCAGCATGCAACCTCCTAAAAACCCATTCATACCCTCCGCATATCTCCTCACACTCCCCCGCCGGCACCGTCTTGCTAGACATCCTCAACCACCCACCCACGAGGATATCTGTACACGACGGCTGCTTCCCCAATATAAACGGTGCCTCCCCACCCCTCTCCAACAATTCTGCCAACCCCCCCAGTGTAACCCTTGACGACTCTTTCGAATTCTCCCTCACCTCCCCTAGACTGCTAGCTGCTGCCAGTCCGTTCAGCCCACCAGGTGTAGAAACTCCACCTTTACCTTCCCCTCTACCTCCGGATCCCAGTTCATCCTGTGCGCCGCGAGCTGAGTATGTACTGAGAAACCTATATCCATATTCGCCTGAAACCTCGCATAGGCCTCATGTATCCTACCCGTATTTTAGAGAGTGGGACCAAGCTCTGTATCCCCTCCGCAAGTTCAAGGACAACTCAATGATTGCATACATCTCTCGTGCGCGAGGTGAAATGAGCAGCAGTCTGGAGCATGTCTTCCATGCATCCTGATCAGAGAAGTTGCTAGCGACGGTGACACCTCAGGGGTTGAATTGTCGTCCCAGGGGTTGCAACGGCAGCATTATCGTGTAGCAACTAATTACGAAAGCGAAACGGGATGGCAATTTATGCATACCTCAGCCGCCCTAGCGTCGTTTGCTTACCTCTTTCCGGGGCCTGATTCATCCGTCCTCCACACCTACAAGTACTCCCAGCATCCAAGGTATGCAATGGGAGCGTCTCGAGGATAGAAGCTCATTCACGTTCCTCGAACTCAGCCAAAAACTAAAAGCAAGGCCTCCAGAAGTCCAAAACTTTACAAGAAGTCCTTCCTCTACCGGACCTACGCCCATTCGCCATGAAGCTCTCCCTATTTACTCTTGCCCTGCCATTCGCAGGAGCATCCGCACTCCCGCTCGACGCCAACGAAGCGAAATGCAGCTGCACAAAGGCTTGCCCGGAAAGCCAGGTGTGCATCGCCTTGCCCAAGGGCTGCCAGGAGATCTGCGTGGTCCCGAGATTCTGCGGCGGGATTGCGGCCATTGATTGCGATGACGGATTCACCTGCATCGACAACCCGAATGATGGCTGCGATCCGCGGCATGGCGGCGCTGACTGTGGCGGAATCTGTATTCCGACCCGCAGCTAATCGGACCATCTACTTGGAAAAGCCATTTGGGATCTCTATGCGGAATCAGAAAGGACATGTATCGCCGCACTCCGAATCAGTACCGAAGAGGCGCATGATGGGCTTCACATGTGCTTGGAAGTGAGAAGGGCTCAGACTGGTGTCCGGCTGGGAAGACAGGAGGAAGCCTTCACTCTGGTCAGCGCATTGAAGAGCTGGTTGTAATAGGTACCTGGTTGCGGCTCGGGGAAATGGTGTTTGTTGATGGCGAGCATCGAGTAAGGGGCCTTGTCAATTTGGATGGGAAGTGACGGATTGGAAAGATTCCTGGAGATGGGCATAATGTCTTCCTCGAAGGGTACATTAGCCTGACAAACCTGTGGGTGTGGATGAAAGAGAGGACTAGGATTTTTGGGCGTGGGGAGCTCGATAATAGTCAAAAATGGTGACGACTGGTAGAAACAATGAGAGTGCCTGTCAATTTATACCTCGTCTCCAGATCATCATCAAGACAAGTCCACCTCAAAACTTGTCATACTTGCTGGCCCCACTCAAAATCAGCATCAGACCTCCACCTCGTCCAAGAATTGCATCAAAGTTTACACCAACTCGAACTTGAAAGAAGCTATATCCCAAACCCACCACCCTTCACAAAGCTCATCATACTGGCCCCAATCCGTGTTGATTGTTGGGACGCTCAGCCCGGTGATCCGTACAGAGTTGGCATCATCCATGTCTCACTTCAAGCGGCGGCCCCACACAATGCCATCTGTCCCATCGCCGTCTGTGATGCGAACCTAGTCGGTATTGTCGCGCTTGACACGATCCGCCCAAGGTGTATCGTTTGTCGAGTCACCTCCAGTGATGCGAACCGAGTCGGTATTGTCGCGCTTGACACGATCCGTCCAAGGTGTATCGTTGGTCGAGTCACCTCCAGTGATGCGGACGGAGTCGGGGTCGTCACGTTTGGTCCACGGGGTGTCTTCCGTTCCTTCGCCGCCAGTAATGCGGACCGAGTCCCTGTTTTCGATAGACACCGCATCTCTGCGGTCGTGGGTATGGGCAAGGGGCGTGGCTACGGCCAATCCAATGGAGAGAGCCGAGCAAGAGGCGACCAAGAGCGTGGCTTTGGCGAGGATCATGTCTGCAAGTTCAAGCCGTAAAGTTGTTGAACGTAATGTCTCGGGGGTGAGTTTCTCTGACGTCTTTGAAGGGAGATGTACATGCGGTTTGGAAGGTCTTGAAATGTAGAAACTCTTACCTTTTATGTTAGGGTTGACGTTGCTGCTTACAGGCTCCCCGGCCTAACTACACCCCGCTGCAATGGATATTCAACCACCTATATCTATTATTCTCCAATGGCCGTGCTTGAGTCGCAGCCACTCCATGTATTTGGCTCCATGACCGCCCGTTCAAGACAGGATATGAATACGATTGGCCGGCAGTTAACGGATGAGACATTGTTCCCGGCTTGCGGTTGGGCCCTTAACCGTGAAGTCACCATGCCAAGGTCCGAGACAATTCTTGGCACTCCGTCCACTATTCGTATTTTAGGCCCGCATATACGACGGAAGCGAGGTTAGGTAGGTAGCTCTTCGTTTAGACCAAGATGGTAGACCTGCGAGTAACTGGAAAGGGGAAAAGAGAAAGAAGACCAAAGGCGGAAACAAAACAAAGACGAGAGGAGAAAAAGTAAGAGAATACGCGCGAGGAGAGAAGCGAGGATGGCGTGATCAACTTACACGGCCAGAGTAACGGCCTTGGCTGCACGGCGACTGACTTAGACTTTTGGCCGCCTCTTCCATTGTGCGTCTAGTCAGTTGCTTGTCGTTACCAAGTGTCGCCTTCGGTGTGCTCGCATCGGCCCGGCTCCGTCATCCTCCAAGGGGCACTGATGATGTCCTGCTCCTCAGTCGCTGGGGTTCGCTTCTGAATATCCAATCTCTGAACCAGCGCCAATACTGCTTCTTACTGCCACACGCTACTGCTATTTGCAGTGGGTTCATACCAACTTAGTCAGAGCGATACAGCCTGGTTGTCTGCGACGAATCTGGGAACACGAAATTTCCTTTTTCGTTTGTAGTCCTGAGCTGGAGTGAGCTGTGGCTGATCCTGGGCTTTCCCTGATTCTTCACTGAGCTAGGGCCGCTCCCGGTCGTTTTCCCCTACCCTTACCAGCCCAACTCCTTCTTCAATACATCCTCAACACCACAAACGCCAGCGCCACCGCTGAGCTACCCTTCTTCTACAACTACCTATTCTCTTTCCCTTTCTATAACCACGCCCACAGCAACAAGGACTTAAACCGCCCCTCCCGCCCCAGCAAGCCGCTCAGAAACCCTATCAATCCCTAACGGACACTAATATACGTCTTATCTCTGATTACTTTACCCATACCGCTTCCCCAATACTAGCAACCCTTATCTCTGTACTTATAACCCGACTCCACCCCTCTGCAAACCCTTCATAGAGTCAAACGTAGCGACCTTAGAAGACCGAGGCGTCTATATCTAGAACTCATCGGATGAAAAGTTTATGTATATATATAAGGGCTTAAGGCGTTAGGATAAGACCGTTATATTCTATTCCTCGATTTAATTAACGAGGAGTATTTTAAATATCAGATAACGAAGGCTGTATTAGTTACCGAGAAGATAAACTCGGGCCGGAACCTGAAATCGGATTAGTTACGGTTACGGATAAAGGCGTGTAATCCGATACCTCTAACATCACACTGTAAACTTCGCCTTGCCCCTTCTCGGCCGCAGACTGTCACTCCATGGCAATGGATGAAATTCACCGAGAGAGTGTCTAATGGTTTTTATGAAATATACTTATTTAGAAGTGAATCGAGCCCTGTATCCCTTTAAGGGAGTTCGACCAAATCGTGTTGTTGCCTATCAGGGGAAACTTTGGCGTTGGGATTGCTCGGGTATATATAAAGGCAATGAAATCTAAGACCGGGTGACCAGTGGCCAAGATGGGGAAAGACGGGTGTTTTATAGGCCCGTTTAAACAATACGTTTCCAATATGCGCGTCGCGTGAGTCCATCCGCCCTCAAAGTTTGGAACTGATCTCATAAAGATAACATCACGTTCTGATTTGAGCCACGTTTGCTTCCCCAGCACAAGAAGGCCAAATGAGCTCCCCGACAATCTGCCAAACAGGTTTCCTAGGAAAAAAAGGAACAAAAAGTTGCTGCAAACATCCGAGAAAACGACAGATTTTGACTCATGCCCACAAGACAGAGCATTATTAACCCTTCGACGAAGACACATCTTATATGAGTTCACTCATGCATTTGCCGTGGCACGCTTCAGAAGCCGAGGCCATCACCAAAACGTCGCAACCATAAACTTACCCTTCGACAATACCCAAGAGGAAAAAACCAGACTACAGAATCGGAACGACATGCTCCCACACACCCGAAGCCAAAACAGCGCTATTATCCGGAGCCATCCAGAATAACATTGCAACAAGACTAGCCCTCCAAATGAGAAGATCGTCCACAGCCTCCTCCGAGCTTCTGCCGGCGGTGTCACAGTTTCGACCCGCATGGGCCACGCCCCAGAGGCCAACATCAGGGTCTATATTCCAGTCCACTTGAACACGGCGCTCATGTTCTTGTTCTAGAATGCCTTCTGTCCCCTTCCACCTTTTCTTTTTCCCAGCTCGGCCTTGCTCTGCCCACCTTCGTCTTCCACCTTCCCCTGCCTGACCTTTTTCTTTAACTTTCCAACTCCGTCTTGTATTTTCCCTAGTCTTTGGACCTTCTACTCCATTCTCCGAGCTGGTGGCAGACGATGCCCTTCTTCTTTTCTCACCTTCGTCTCGGACCACACGGTCCGCCGAGCGCTGATACTCTCTCGCGCAGACGGAGAAGGAAGCGTCAACGACCTTTTTCAGTCTCAGAAACAAATCCGTCTTGACCTCTCTTGTGTACGGCAGGTTGTTGAAATGATGAGCAAGTCCAGTTTCCCGCGAGGGTGTTTCGGGGTTTTCATTTTCGCTATCACTGTCACTTCCAACCTGAGTAGATCTCAAAGAACGAGTGAGAACGTCCACAGCGCGGAGGATGCCGAGGTGCTGGATCGGGATGCTCTGCGGCGAAACAACTGCCCTCAGAGCAGACCACCGGTCTGGCTGCTGCCTCTCTTGTTCGTTACCATCTCTGAGAGCCTCTGATGATGCAACCTTTGCTTTTTCGCGCAATGCCCGCTCAGCGTTCAAAAGTGTCAGCGTCGTGATGTAAAGCGTGCTTATCCGGCAAGCCAGTCTTGACGACGCCCGCGTTGTTATTCGCAACAGCGCCTTGTCTAGCTGCTGGAGCTGCATAAGCACAAGAATGCGAAAGTGCTGCTTCTGAACGGGTTTCAGGGAGCCGAACCAGGTCTGGAAAGCTTCAAAGCTAGATATCAGGGTTTTGCACTGCTGAAGCACCATGGGGAACGCCAGGACGTTGTTGTCTTGCACGGCGACGAGTTGACCAGGCAGAATCTCTACTTCGGGCAGACCCCGTTGCAGATTCTCGCTCAGGGTGACGAGATGTTGGAGATCGTCTGTCGTAGCCCGCTGGGAACGGAACGTCGAGTCGAGATACCACGTGGAGCTTAGATCGGAGTGGGGTACAGACAGGATGCGGTTGAAGGGTTGGTCTGTCCACTGGCTGGACCAAAGCTTGCTGTTGAGAACGAGTGTGGAAAGGATGCCGGGTGATATGTGGGAGAGGGCGGTGGGGAAGACGGTGGGTGGGTGGCGCGGCGTATCAGCTATAAGAAGCCAGAAGAACTGATGGTCGTCGCAAATAACGTTGCAACACTTTGCGCCGATACAAAGTTCTTCGTTCTTTTCTTCGTCTTCACTTTCAAGCGGCTCGCACTTGTGTTTGATGGCAAAGATTGTATCTTGGCCCCAATGCTGGCGAGAAATGGCCGAAAGAGTGTTGCTCGGTGGAAGGGGATAGGTCATGACGAAGTGCGAATCCAAGTTGACCGAGGAGATTGTCAAGACAGAGATTTCGATGGGGAACCGCTTGGTGAAAGCGGTGATGTCGACTTCACCGCGCGCATGCTGGATAGCCGCTATGAGCTGCTCCTTGGACGGGGTGCGGTAGGTGCGGACGTCGGTCCTGTAGCGTGAGAAGGCGGCTACGGTGCCGAGCGCGAGGTGCTGGCGGAAGTCGACCTGGAAGCCGTCGCCGAGGATGACGGGATACGGTGGTGATGCGGCTTGGACTTGGACAAAATGGGCACCCAACGCAGCGGCGAGAGTGACGACAAAGCCGATTTCGGCGTAGGCAGGGGCGGCAAGAAGATCGCCAGGGAGGTAGTCGGCATGGATGGTTTTGATGTTATTGCCTGTGTCCAAGTCCTGCAGCCCGGCGTGTTCAAGTAACTGGAGCCAGGTGGCAACGTGAAGATTGTGCTCGTGCCCGGCCGTGCTCACCCTCGCAGACATGGAGCCGGGCTCGCGGGTTGCTCGACCTTTCACCGCATCACCAGATCCGATACTGGTCGTGGTCTTGCCGCCAGATGGGTCGGGACTTGGCTCCACTCTGGGCCCATCCTCCAGTTCGGCCGAGAGGATCTGCAGGATATGGTCCGACTGAAGCACAGGTGTCGTGGCAATGGATAACCTACTGAGATTGTTCCAGCTCCACTCGGTGCGCGTCTTCCCAGCCCACCGGCCGATGGCGAGACGATTGGACTTGCGGCGCCCGGAGCCAGCAGCCAGGATTGCCTGATAAATGGTCACGAGGGCGAATATCGCAGCAAACAAGCCAATGGGCAAGGTGAAGGCAAAGGTAACGGGATCCCAGTCGTATTTGGCGTCGTCGGCGGCGTTGCGGTCCCCTAGGGTCTGCAGAACCTGTCGGAGCAAGCACTCGGTCAGGTTCTCGTGCCCAGGGCAAACTGAGGCGCTGCTCGTCATTGTCCTGTAATTTAGAATGCCAAATTTATATCATTAAGTAGAAGCACTGAGGACTTCTCAGTCTGGATTGTCAAAAGGATCAAAGTTAGTAGTCGTCAAGAGACCAACTCGAGGTCGCAGGGTCGACATTCAGCGAAGGAATTGCGGGGTCGCACTAGTCTCAGTTCTCTGACCCAAGTCTTGGCGCTGCGCCGTTCAGCTCCCTCGATCACCGGCTCTTCCAGCACAGATGATTCTCATCCTCGACGTCAATGCTTCTAATCGCCATGGATCCCCGTCTTTGTGCGGGCTGCCGCTTCGTGTTCGAAGATCCTAAGCATAGCCAACTCCGCGACAGCAACAGACCAGCTCACTTGCGCCATGACTACTTTGCCTCGAGTGTCCATCACAAATCGGCCCAAAGCTTTCGCAGCGCCGTGGATTCGCAGTGCCCGATATGCGTCACTCTCCTCCTGAACTACGGCCCCGATTCCACCCCTCCTCTGGGTGACCCCGCCGCGAACGAGTACTCAACATACAACATTGACTATGGTTGTGGCGATCCCCTGTTCAAACCACCGAAATTGCCCAGATTTTCGATTACATTTTTTATAGGAAAGGTGAACTATTCTGTTGGAGGACCGCGGTATTTGAAGCTCAACGGTCTTCATCCCAGTGATGTGACCAGTAAGCACACTGTCCTGTATCTTCAATAACGCTCGCTCCATTGCATTCGGAAGCTCACCGGCATCTTAGAAACCCTTGTCCCGTCCACAACCATCAGCGAGCTCGATCATCTCCAAACCTGTATTCAAGAATGCATTTCCTCCCACCCGAGCTGCCGTCCTCCTCCGTCTCTCCGCTTCCGCTACCCAACTCGGCTCCTCCGCGTCAACAAACCTAGCGACACCCACGTCCACCTAATCGAAACCACTGCGACCCCCATTGACGGCCCCTACAACGTCCTATCATACCGCTGGGGCGCCTTCCAACCCGTCAAGCTCCTCACATCTACCAACCTGTGGAACGTTTCACTGAGGGTACGGAGCTCATGGGAGCAGCGGAAGTGCAGTTGTAAAGTGACTTGATTAGGTAGAAAGGGTGGGAGCGAAGCTCCCAGACTAAATATAAAAGAGAGCTCCCTGTGTGTGAGGAGAGCACATGACGAAAGGCTCCTGCGCTCCAGCCTAGCCTGGAGCGGTAAGGCGCCTGCGCGCCTGAGCGCCAAGAACTGCCGCTGCAGTTCGACACAACCCCACCTTCCTCACCGCCGGCATCCCCCTCTGCTCCCTCCCACAAACCCTCATCGACGCCATCACCACCACCTGTCAAATTCAACCGACTGTTTAGGTAAGCAGCGGTAGCGCGGCTGGTCCGCGCTTTACGTGCTCACGGTTGCTCTGCGAGCTTCTCTCCAATACAACACTCTTCACGGCTTCCAATTACTGCGTTT
>Ga0247770_1000622_pt1 | contig 33319 bp, 23 predicted proteins | sample UWRJL136409B6_FD_179943 | JGI IMG/M metagenome (GOLD analysis project Ga0247770, IMG submission 179943) | Plant litter microbial communities from Arlington Agricultural Research Station in Wisconsin, United States - UWRJ-L136-409B-6 | ecosystem: Environmental > Terrestrial > Plant litter >... | reverse complement strand
AGTGGGCTCAAACAGTACATCGCTAAAAAGGGTCTGAGCTTGCTGAGATAACTATTCAGAGCCCCGCCAGCAAAAGCCCTTGCTTTGCAGGCTGGCAGTTACGTTCAGGCCACCTAGGGGGGCTATTTAGGCTGAAAATCTCACCACTGAAAATATAGCAAATAAAATATTATAGCGGTAAATTGTTACGACCTGCACCTGGCACAGACCCGAAGTACTGGTTAGATTAAGACGGAGCGTATAGCAGGACGCCAAAGGCTGATGGGCGTTCCGAAGACGGCTTGTTAAGCTAGCACTCCTAGACGGGGGTGATACACTGTTACTGAAGGTCGCTGTCACTATAATGCACAGAGGCAAGTCTGAACAGTAAGACACAAATGAACAGTAAGACACAAATGAATAGTAAGACACAAATGAACAATGTAATACTAGCGTAAGGATCAGGAATCCTCACACTCCTGTCGTGGGCAAGAGGATGACTATCTATACTAGCTATCTAAGAGGTACCTCGTACCTTGCTTGGTGACCTTTGCTTGGTGGTGCGCGTTGCACTTCCCACCAAGCGCCGTCACGATTCTTGCTTGGTGACACTCTGACGGCCGGTCACTAAGCTCTTCCTGGCTGGTCGTAGGGGCTTTGGGTCTTTGCACCCCCCCTGGCCTAGTGTGCATGCAAGTGCGACACTGTACTCCTTACTGTCCCTGGTGCGGGGAATCCTTCGGGCCGCACCGACCCAGCCAGCGGCCTGCGGGTTCGTCACAAAAGGACTACTGCACTGCCACTAACTAATATATTCATTACCTTTACACAACTTAATATATAGCCCTTATATATAACAGATATAATAATAGTAAGCTTTTAGTTATAACCTTAAACGCCTCCTTTACAAATGATAAGCTAATTAAATTATTCTATTATTTAAAAGATTAGTAGTTTAAAAAGCCTTAAGGTAAGAAACGGTTACTATATTAACTCCAGAAATAGAGCTATTAGATTTATAACGAACAGTTAGTGAGTTATTATTATTATAATAGCTATTTCACAATATTGCCTTAAACCTTAACACTTTATTAAAAGTCTATTACAGTAACCTTTAAATTATCTAGCTAGTAATTAACAAGAGCGAGAGAATTAACATTAGGCTCCGGCACGTAGATATCCAGAATATGTGGTTAAAACAGGAGTTTTAAAAAGGCCTCTTCTAACTGGAATATCTTCTAACAGCCAAAATGCCAGCTGACAGCTTCACAAAGAATCTATCTTACTAGAAATTCAAACAGTTTAAAGGGATACTTAACCTACATAACGTTTATTAATTAATCAGATAGCTGTAAATAGCTTTATTTCCTTATACGCATTCGTTTTATAGACTAATTGGCTAAAATTCCACTTTTTGATTTAGATTCTCTAGAGGAAATAGGTCTTGCCATCAAAACACTAAGGCTTGGGGGGTATGTCACACGAATCCTATCCCTGAATAGCCTCTATACCAGCTAACAGCCTCTATACCTGTCAGAAGCACTGTACTCTGGATTCTGTGGAATTGAAGGGGTTGCAACTGCGTGATTCTTCCTTCTTCGGCTCTCTAGCTCAGCTAGAGAACCTTCCTTATAGCTTTGAATAGTGGCAATGGTTACAAATCTGTGGTTCTGGTGCTTTCTAGACTCTTCTTCCTAGGCCAGCCAGAACCCCTTTCTTTCTGACAGTACATTTCATAAAAGGTCTGGCAGACATTTATAGCACGCGTGGGGGCAGAACGGGTGACAGGCGGTGAAGCAGGCAGATGCGCACGAGGTGTTGCTTAGACGGCGGTTAGTCGTCGTGCCGGTGGGATATGATTGGAGGTGAATATCATGGGGGATGGATTTGGGGAGGAGATGGAAGCCGATTATTTGACGAGAGGGTGCAAGTTGGCGGTTAACAGGAACTTGAGCACGGAATAGTTGCCTTCCAGGTTTCAGCGCTAGTGCGAGAAATCTCGAGGACTTCATCACAACAATTCAACCACCGCGGGCAATCGCTCACCACTCGGGTGTCATGGAGCAATCCTACCGAAGCCTTGGATTGTCAACCCTTTTCCTGTAAAGCACAACCTCGAGAATGTAGGGAGTGCGTCAGTCCTCAACCCTATTCGAACGACTACAGTCAGTTGGCAGGAATGCGGTTCGGCGACTTTGCGAATCAACTTCTCTGGTATGTGGCAGTCATTCCGCGGTGAGTGGCGAATCGCGCCCCGAGCTGGTCTTGGGCGTCTCTTGACGCCCGCATCGAACACTCTGCAATGAATCCGTCGTTCTACTCGCCAGCCGATGCCTTGTAAATAGCCCCTCAACAGAAATGGAGCGCGGAGAACATATGTCGAGTACGGGGGGACTACCGCCCCATTACAGCATTGCGGCGGGACAGGTCGGACGAACTACCCTATCGCGTTCTAGATCACGACGGCCAAGTGTTTGCACACGGCGCATTAGACTTTGGCAATCGAGAAGACCCGAGAGATAAAAGCGTTCACCACACCGACAACTGTTGCTACCTTCATGCCTGTAATGAGAAGGTTCCCTCTGGACTGCTACTGAAGCGCATCGCCGCACCCTTGTCGGACCAGATCGCCGGATCCCAACACTATCACTAGGAGAGAGTTGGGGTTGCGTCAATCTTTGACGAGGATGGGGAGACCATTAAATTGGCAGCGTTCCAGAATCTAGGGGCTTCACAGAACACAGTGAGAGAGTGGTTTGACATCACCTGATTGGGGATGGCAAGTCCTGGCGAGCTACTAGTACTTGGTCGTGGAGTTGAGGGTGCAGTTTGCAAAAGAACAAAGATGTTTTCATGCCCAAACGGATATGCGGAGCGGGTTTTCAACTTAATGCTTCATTGTAATTTAATCTTACTGGTACTAAGCATTCGACCTGATGAAAACTTCGGAATCTGAAGGATTCTCGTATTGTGTTTTTTTTCGGGTACCATGGAGGATTGTGGGGGCAGTGGTGATGATGAGTGTTGACACCAAGCTTTTTCATTCAACTCAGCAAAATGGCCAGACGGTCCCGAAGCAGGGGCTCTTTCACAGTCGGACCCTGTATGCCGAGGATTGACCCGTTGCCAAGAAACTATCCGAGCGCTCAAAGAGTGCGGTACAAAGAGACGGCCGGGGCAAGAAAGGACACAATAATGCAGTCCACGCTAAGGGGGAGCTGTGAGTCTGCTGCTACTAGGGTGGAAAGATTACCTAGACATGAGATAGGTAGCCAACCTGCACTTAGGTGCAACTCGCATGCATTAGGTTTGTCGGCGTTGAGTTCATCAGGAACCTAGCATTTGGGGTTTGTTCCGAAGCCACCGAGTGCACAAACTGAAGCACAAAGTGCCATAGACTATCTCGCAATGAAAGGTGGTAATCGTACAACGCATGCCGATAGTTCCCTGATTGGTTTGATGGCATGCTGGTCTTTGTCTTAGTCGAGAACCCTTTTCTCCTTTTTGTTGTTCCCGAAATAGACCTGCCATCCTAAGGCCTGACCAGAAAACTACCACGACAATGATAACCCGCAACAATGCATTGCTACGTGCATGTATTTCGCACTCTTTGGTGGTAATCACACGGGAGGGGGCCGTCTATCGGACAGAGAGGCCGGCAGGAGATAAAAGTCTCCCCGGGTGCCCCGGAAACTCCAGTAAATCAAACCCGATGTTCGATCCCTCTCCGGCCCTTGTCAGAATATCATTTGCGACTCAATTCACTTGTCATTATCTCTTCGTGATTCTCATCCCTTTGTCACATCCGTGAAATTCATCGTGCTCCTCTTCACAAGCGAACCGCAACAATGGCGACGGTAACCATCACAAAAACCAAGACCAGGACCAAGACCACCACGGGAGCTGGAGAAACCATCTCCCTGGTGGGCGGCGGCAAAGCCACCCAGATCTACAACATTGCCTTCCAGCGCGAAGCAGACAAAGAGATCTACCTGTTCGTCAAGGTCCTCGGAAAGGGCAACGAAGGTGAGGCCCAGCTGGTCGTAAAGCGCAGCACAGGCGAGCTTTACGTCCGCAAGGTCCTCCGACCCCGAGTGGAAAACCAGCCCTATGGAAGCACCCACGAGGTTTCAGCGGTTAGACTTCTCCAGGGGTACCAGACCAATGGCTTTGACCCCAGGATCGTTCACTTGGAGTTCGACCAGGACGTGCAGGTCACAACCTCGACAACCTGGTGGGCCCGCGAGTCCTACTGGAGCTTTCACAACGCCGGCAACGCGGCCCATTGGTTTTATGGCGAGGACAAAAACTTTGTCAGCCCGCCAGTTTCGCTCACAGCCCGGTACCTCCGGCACCTGTACAGCTCCATACTGTTCATGCGGCACGGTGGACATCGGGTCGTGTACCATCGGGACTTGCACCTGAACAACGTCCTTTTGCATTTCGAAGAAGGCGCGCGGCTTCCTGATGCCTACGTGGGGGATTTTGGTCACGCCGGTTGGCTGGGCAGAAGCGCCCCTCAGAGCGAACACGTGACGTGGGAGCATGGCTTAGACAGTGACTTCCGGAGGGCTAAGGAGCAATGGGACCTCCTGATGAGGATCGGGCAGCCGGATCCAACCTTGCCGACAGTCCAAAGGCTTCTAGACCTATACCCGCAGGCGAGACAGTTCATAGAGGCCTCAAAGAAGAGACGAATTCAAGAGCGCGAGTTCCGTGATCTGATCGCCGACCTCCAGAGAGTGGAGAATGAGTGTCTCAACGACGAAGCGGGTACGAGACCGTTCAGAACGTTTTGCGCCAGACTCAGGAATGCGGCCACGCAGGCGAACAGCTCGACCCAGCCGTACGAGATCCACGCTACTGACCCTGCCGATGCGAGAAACCAGGCAAAAGCAGAGGGCATCTGTGGGCCGTGGCGCCTTTTCCAAGGCCAAGACTTCGTCGACAACACCCGAGGTGGATTTGCGGCTCTGGATCTCACAGACGAGGAGAAAAAACGGGCGGGAAGGCCGAAACCCAACGGTCAGGCTGTGATGAGGTATAGAAACGCACGAGAGGCTTGGGATGCAAATGGGGGCGAACCTTTTTCCGACGACGAATACATTGACGACGATGGCGATGGCGACGGTGGCGACGGTGGCGGCGATGACATCTACAACGACAGTGATGAAGAAACTCAAATTGCAAGAGAGCAGAGGTATCAAGAGTTCTTGAAGAAGTATCAAGAACGCCCCGAGGACTACCCACGTCGCGAGTTTGAGGATGATGATTATGACGCCGAGACCGAACTTTTCCAACGTAGAGCCAAATATGACGCCAAGCGAGAACTGGTCGAGGCAGGGAAGGCAAGATGGAGTGATGAGGACTCGGATGACCGCGAAGGTGCCCACAATAAAGAAAAAGAAAGACGGGAACGAAAATTACGCGGAAAGGAAGCACGTAGGGCAGAACGCAACAAAGGACCCAAGGTCAAGATTGAGCCCCCATCCGATGAAGATGCAGCCAATTCACCAACCAACAAGAAGCCCAAGGCACAGGATACGCGGGAAGATCAGGATGAGGAAGAGAATGTGGAAGAGCAGCGGTATGAGCAGTTTAAGGGCTTCTATCAAGCTGACCCCGGGAACTTCATACATCGCTCGCCGGATGAGGATGCTTATGACTCGGAGTTCGAAAGGTTCCTGACAAGGATAGAATCTGAAAAGAAAGCACCCAAACAGGCAGCACTCGACAAGAAATCCAGGACGAAGGGCAAGCGCCCAGCCGACGTAGATGTAGCCCCACTACCAATCAACAAGAAAATCAAGACAGAGAATCAAGACGGGGAAGAAAACAAGGGGAGAAAAGGCGGCCAAACGGCATCGGTTCCTCCTACGACGGGGAATCCGTTCCTTCCCAAGCGGCAACCCTTCAATCCAGAGTATGGCGCACCAACAGCCGCAGATAAAGCACGCGAGGATGCTAAGCGTCGAGAGGCCAAAAGGGTTCGAAGGCAGGCGCAAGATCAAGACGAGCAGAACATGAAGCGCGCAGAGCATGACAGGATATCGAAGGAGCTGAACGCGCTTAGAGAGAACGGCAAGAAACAGCGGCAACCAGGGAAAAACCGAACGCCTTCCAAGCCGACTGATCCCTCACCACGTTCCAAGCGTCACTCAGGCCCAGGCGCTCAAGATGGCAAAGCGCAAGACGACCAACCTCAAGTTGACAAAAGCCAAAGACCGCGGAGCAAGGACAAGAGAATGCGTCAACCCAAGACACCTTCTCCTCCGTCTTCCCCTCTGTCTTCCCCTCCCGCTTCAGACCCAGCGACAGCGCCGCCTTTCACCTCGAATACGGCGCACGACTCAGCCCCAGCTTCAACTCCGGCCACGACACCGGCCAAGAGTAACACCAGAACTCAGGGTACCCAAAACAAAGGGTCGCAGCGTGCAGGCAAGAGGAAGCGCGCTGGCAACACAGCTTTAAACCCGACTACGGTATCGTCTGATGATGACGACGAAGATCAAGCTGACCGGCCCCAAGAGCCGCCGCATCCAAGTAAAAAGCCACGCCCAAGCAAGACAACTTCCACCCCGAACCAAGTGCCAATTCTACGTCGGAGACAACGGGCAGCTCCAGCTCCTGTCCAGCCCCCGGCCCCGGCCCCGGGCCGGCGAAGTAGGAGGAGCTACCAATATGACTGTGGGCCGGTCCCCTTTGCTACTCGTGGCAACGGCCGCCACGGATCGAACTGCGTAACTCTGAAAAGGTTTGGACAGTGTGATGGTTGCAACGACTTGAACAATTAGTGATGAAGCCAGTACTTCCAGCGGAGCAACTGGGCTCTTCGAGCCAGTTCTCGTGACTAGACCGGAGAAGAATGAGTATATAAATTTCCTATGCTTTTCGGCGTTAGGGATCTTGTATGCACGGTTTTGCTTCAATTTGTATGCTTCATTTTGTACGCTGCTTGTTAGTATATAAAAGCTGAGAAAAGAACACAAACATGTTGCAGGCGGCAGTTTCATAGGCAATAGAGCGTCCGTTGATGAATCCAGTCTAGCTCTTGTATGTCATGACTTTCGGAAAGTGGGCGACGATGTGACAAAATAATGACGAAGGCATGACCGCCCAGAGTAGAATGGACGCTAATGTGGGATTCGTTTCTGTTCAATGTGCTGGGACTTTCGATATGGAGTGTGCGCTCTCCTAATGCACCGCTTTGCGCTTGTTAACACCTCGCTGGGTCGAGGGGCGCCGGGGTTACGGCTTCCGGTGAGGAGGCCAGCTCTCCATTTCGTCTTGTGTTGGCAACACCAGCGACCTCGCCGCCTGACTGCGTTGGCGAAGTCGGAGAAGAGCACTGCTGAGTGGAGATTGCGCCGGGGCCAGCGGCACAGAAAGCTGGCTTTTCCGGTTTTGCTGCCGTGCGGGTGTGGCTGGTCTGGGGTGACGAGCGACCGGGATGCCACAGCTTTGGATCCTTCGACCTTGGCTGGCACCCTGTGCCGGGGATCTGTCCAGCCGTTTCCGGGCTTCCAGGGACAGGGCGGTCACTTGCATGCGTCCCGTAAAGCGCCAGGATTGGGATTGACGGCCGCCCGCGGCACCTACATAGAACCTACACAGTAGAGCGCCACGTCCGCTCGAGCCTCGCCCGAACGCGCATTTGACCGCCCGCCCCTCCCGCCGCCCTCCCCGTCCGTGTTGATTCCCAGCTGCATGGCACCACGTTCCTGACACCCACTCTTTCCCGCGACCATGTCCTTTTGCGACTTTGGACTCTCTCCAAAAGTCTCATTACGCCTTGCGGGATTCAGCGTCTGATGCTGTCAACCTCATGTAGCTTTCAAGAATGTCGCTCACGCCCGATGTTGAGTCCATCGGGTACATTGTTGTGGTGACGGCGTGGGTCTGCCCCGCGATTACCCTGCCTATCTTCGGCCTCAGGCTCTACGCCGCCCTCCGCGTCCTCAAACGATGGCACTGCGATGATTGTGAGTCTCGATTCCATCCGCCCCGGCTGCCGCGTCTTCGGCACCGACTGACAATGACCATTTCCAGCTATGATCGTGCTTGCAGTGGTTCGTCGCGCCAATCCTGTTTCTGGCTAGCGATCGAACTGATAATGGCTCCGCCTCAGATCTTTGCATTGTCGAACTCGGTCGTGGGATCGATTCGTACGTTTGGCCTCGAGACAATCTGCCTTCCCCTGCACCAAGACACATGCTGATATGTTCGATATTGTAGAGGTTCACAATGGCCTCGGAAACCACATCGCCGATGTGCCCCTCGAAACGCTCACAAAATACTTAAAGGTCCGCTGTTCCTCCATCCGCAAACTGGCGAGTTCCTGACTGACATAGGCCATCCGGACTGCAGCTCAACTTGACCGGGTCGATGCCGACTTACAACCTCACCACCATGTGCACGAAGGCGTCGATACTCCTCTACTACCTGCGCTTTCCGTCGAGTCGAGCGTTCCGACTTGCGACCTGCTCGGTCCTGATCATCTCTGCTGGCTATACACTGACTGGCATATTCGCATGGGCATACAACTGCACACCGATGGAGAAAGCCTGGGACCGAACTGTCGAGGGGACATGTATTGACACCTTGTCGGGCATGCTCGTTCGTACCATCTTCAACGTCGCGACGGACGTGTCGATCTTGCTGTTGCCCATCTGGCTGCTCTGGCCACTGCGACTATGGTCAGTATGGCACAAGCTGAGCGTGCTGGTCGTGCTCATGGCTGGCGGATTGTAAGAATGAAGAGGGCCGTGTCACCCTGAGCGTGGGCTAACTTCCACAGTGTGTGCATAGCCAGTATCCTCAGGCTGGTAGCGTTTTGGACGGATCGGGGGCCCACGGAAGAGGATCACACATGGCATTACGTGAAGAACTCGAGCTGGTGGTAGGTTACCCTCACTCCTGTAAAGTGCCCCTCTCACATGCCGCAGCCTGCTGGAAGTATGGGTTGGTGTGTTCTGCGCATGTCTTCCTTCCCTAAAGTGCTTATTCATGCATTACTTTCCTGGCCTCTTTTCCGTGAACAGAGACCGCAGATCGCTGCCGAGCATAATGCGAATACCTGTTACAGATCACGATGATCAGAACGAAAGAACAGAAGCCGCCACACCAATTGTCTGGCAGTTGGCGTCAAGAATTCGGAAGAAGCCGAGCTGTGGAAGTAGCGAGCCCGATCTCGAGGGACAAGGCGCTGTCAGGATGGAAGATCAGGGCTTATCAAAGGGTATTGGTGGGCAAGGAGAGAAGCGCCAGCAGCAGAATATCGAGGGGACGGGGACGCTTGCACAGGTTGATCCGGCCTCCAAAAATCCAGACTGAGCCAGATAAAGGCCAATACAGCTCAAGTACAAGTTTCTCGTAAATTAACTTCCGTTCGTGGAGCCCGGGCCTCCGAATCTGGACGCAACGGTTGCCGATTCTGGAGCGGATTTTGCGCGGCAATATCCACCTCGCTAGATGCACTCCCCAATTAAGTCCTACCCCCTCCAACCTGATAGGGGACTAGACTGGAACTAAATAAAAATAAAAATTAAGAACCCATTTAAAGTTAGCGCTTACTACAGTATCGCGTAGAAAATAATAAAAATAAAAATTAAGCAAGCCGGCGCTTACTACCTTATCACCTATTTAACGCCGGCACTTACTACCGTATCACGTAAAAAGAAACCTCTTATTAGGTTCACTAGACAGGCCTCCCTTAAAACCTTACCAGTTCATTTATACCTAAGCTTGTTTTATATCCTATTATAATATATAAATTACTACTAAGGAGTTTTAAATTTAAGTAACCTTAACACTGTTATGATACTAATGTAAGATCTCAGTAACTTAAATCATCTTAATAAGTCCATTACTCCTATTTATACTTATAAGTTAATCTGAACCTTTAAGCCTGTTGGTTTCTAGCCCCAGTGGGTCCACTGGGTCGGCGCACTGCGCCGAACCCTCTGGAACCCAGTGAGTCATACAAGCACTTACGTGGCCTACGGCCACTATTCCAATCCTGTATAGTAGATAGAAGGCTCTGGAAGCCGACCACAGCCTACAAAAGGCCCTCTCCTCTCCTGTATATAGCCTTCTATAAGCAAGCAACTCACACCACTCATTCAGTCATATACAGAGGCACTGCCTCTGTACCTCAGGCCTTCTTTTGCTTCCTACAGCGCCAGAAGCGCTGTAGTTAGCTTGGAACAGTACCGCTCTACTTCCTCTAAGCAACAGGCCTGTACTACAGGCATGTGGAACCCTACTGTGCAACAAAGCCTTTAATATTAAGAATAATTATACCCTGGTTAAGGCAGCGTGTTTAAAAAACGCCGACATACTATTAGTAAAGACGTAACTAATATATTAAAAAGGTTTTATTAAAGAAAAACTATATGTTAAAATAATAGAAAATATAAGCGTTATTATTAATAAGTACATTAATTATAATATTTAATATATTACAGTTAGTTTATATTACTTATTTATTATAAGTTTTAAAATTTTCTTCTGTTAATTTCTAGCTACTAAGTGCCCTGTGGGCTCCCTGTATTACAAGAGCCTCCAGCAAGCAACAGCTTGTAGCTATTGCGTGGTTACGTACCCCGTAACCACTGGTCAAATCTTCTAGAACCCCAGAGGGTTCTAGAGAATTCTAACTCACTCCAGGGCCCCCTAGGGCTCTTAAAGTACTCAAAACTTACTAGAATCCAGGAGGGTAGAACCCCCTAAATCTAGTGGAGCTACTGCTCTACAGAACCAACCAGAGCATCACAGTGGCCACGCCAGCTACTACGTTAGCAGAACAATAAAGAATAGTTTAGAACAATATCATTCCATTATCATATTAGTTAGTTTTACCTTATAGAAGGCTCTGGAATTCTTCTAGAGCCTCCCACAGCCTATAACAGACCCTCTCCTCTCCTGTATCTAGTTTTAGTTAAGCAAGCAATTTCACTCCATTCCAGTGATTGTATAAGGCACTGCCTTCCGGGTTCTCTTGTTTGCAGCGTTAATATTCGCTTTGAAACCTTTATTTACAGTGGAACTGCCTTGTAATTCAGGCCTTTGATTGCTTCCTACAGCGCCTACGGCACTGTACCTGGCTTGGACCAGTACTGCACTTCTTCCTCTGAGGCCACAGCGCTGTATTACAGCCCTGTGGAATCCTGAAGTTTAACAGATTATAATATAATAACTGGCTAGTAATTGCCTGATACTGTTACACATATTCTAAGTTAAAGCGCCTGATTATAGTTGGTAAATAGGGATGTGGGAGTATATAGCTTTATCGTGGTGCTAGGTGTTAATTCGTTTTCTACTCTTCCCTGTTTAATAGACAAGCCCTCTATTAGAAATGTGAGTTTTAAAAGGCTTGCAAGCCGGCGCTTTAGTCTTAACGTACCTGTGGACTGTGTGGTAAATAAAGTGGGCGAAGTTGCGCCACTTAGAGAGGTGTATGACACTGTACTTGGAAGGGCGGGTGTCGCTGTTATGGTAGCACGGCCATGTGTTTTCGGATTATCCCGCGCCTTCGACTTCTCTCGGCGCTCTTCTCTTCAATTGGCCCATCGCTTCTTCTAATTACCAGCTACAATCGTCTCCTGCGCTCTCTATTAGTGTCGTATTCGCTGTTGTGTTGATGGTGGTTGAAGGGATCGCCATTGATGTTTTGAGGGGTTGCCGCGGAGCTGAAGCCCAACGACGCGCCGTGGCTGATTCCCCGGCGTTATCGCTGCGATTGACTGGCGGTTTTGTGTGTGTCTTGGCGGGGGTTTCCCCTCAGGGGAAACTATCTCCCGAGCTGGATAGCGCAAGCGGTCAGTGATCAAGAGGAGGCGGTCATCGCCAGAGTGAACAAGAATAAGATCATCTCTCGTAAGGTGTGTGGCCCAAACACACTACTCCTTAGCTCCGATCCATCAACTTACGGCCGCGGCCGCAGCGTCACCCCGGAGTCTGACTTGCCGCGACACGGGTTGCAGCCGCAAGGTCCTGACTTCAAAGGCTGACGAGTTCTTAAGATAAGGTACAAATACTCCAACCCCCCGGCAAAATCGGCAGACTTCGCCACTTCCCGCTCAACCAGCAAATAACTCATTGTCAACTTAACCATAATCAATCAAGATGGCTCTCAATAAGCCGACCAACTCTTTCCTGACCAGTGGCGCTGGTTCGACAGTATTGGAAGCCATTGAGCATCCTTCTGTACTAGAGAGGTACTCCAGGTGGGACAAGAAAGCTCCCAACCAGAAGGGCCAAAAAGAAACACCCCATGTTTTCTCCTGCTAGTCTACTACCTCTCTGAGGGCAATGGGAATGGGAATCGAACCCGCACCACTCATCCTTGCATGCCCTAGGGCCAGTCGCAATGTTATCCACAACAGGTTGTTATCCTAAATAAACCGTTGCAGCTAGTTCGCCGACAACCAACGCCCCTACCAGTGGATTTCTTCCAGCTTCCAGCGCCAGGTGCTAAGTCCTCAGCCTCGCGCAGCCTCTGACCGTTCATCACCAACTCCCAGACGACATCCAAGCTCAAAAAGCTTCAACATGCTTCTCCCTCAACTTCTCCGCAACCATCCCTCCCAGCTCCTTCATGCTATTGCTCCCCATCAGCTCTAAAACCGTCACCTGCAACCCCATGGCCTGACGGAACCACCTGCGAAGCTCAATCGCCGCCAGGCTGTCCATGCCCATTTGCGCAAGGCTCAAGCTTAAATCCACCGACGCACCCGGCTTGAGCAGAAAGTCCATCACCTTGCGCCCTATTTCAGTCGCGAGAAACTCCACATTGGCTTCATCGCCTAGCATCTCGGCAGCCGTTGCGCCGCTCTCTGCCAAGCGGTCCATGAATCTCTTGAGGGACGACGATTCACTTTCGTTTGACGAGTTAGGGCGGAGAGATCTGTTGTGATAAAACCCCATTCGCGGGTCGCGGCGCCAGTTGGTCGGGTTCCGATCGTCAGCAAGGTGGAGCTGGGAGCTAGATCGCATTCCCATGACGATGTGCCCTCTGCTTTGCCACTCCTGAATATGTCCTGCGGTGATTGGTTGCTCCAATGAGGGCGGGCGCTGTTCAAAGAGGCTGGCTTCGACACAATCCAGAAACTCACGCTCCCCTAGCATGTAATTGCCCTGGGCCATAACGCTACGCTTTGCGTATGCGTTATCGGCCACATATCCCACGTCTTCAATTGGGCAGATACTCAGGACCGATGCGGGCAAACTAAGCGAGTGACGGTACCGGCAAAAGGCCTCAAGAAACATACATCCAGCCTTGTAGTTGGCTTGGCCAGGCTGATCCACCACAGTTATGGTGGAGGAGGCGAGCCAGAAGAAGTCCAGAGGAGTCTTGAGCAGGGCGTTGTGCAGATTCCATGTCCCGGTTACTTTCGGCTCGATAGCAGCAGTCCAGTCTTCGTGCGAAATGCTGAGAAACGGCGAGTCTCTTTGTACCATGGCGAGCTGGAAGACGCCTTTGATGGGAGCCGGCGCCGCTACAATTGCTTTCTCGACATCTTCAGCTCTGCTCACGCTTCCTGAGACCATAACGGCGCACGCGCCCATTGACTCCAGCTCCTGTGTAAGTTCTTTGCTTTCCTTGCTAGTGCCCGCTTTTCGAGAGAGGAAGACAAGACTCTTCGCTCCCCGCTCGACGAGCCAAATAGCCAAGGAACGACCAAGGCCACTGGCGCCGCCAACGAGCAAGTACGCAGCGTCAGCCCGGAAAGACATGGGCCGTCGCACAGGAACTGGATTGAGAGCCGCAGCCTGTTGGGGGATGTTGAGAAGTAGCTTGCCAATGTGCTCCCCTGCGCGTAGATGTCGGAAGGCATGCTTCACATCGAGGGCTTCAAACTCGATGATCGGCTCGATAGGCGCGATGAGGCCCTGCTCGTAGTAGACAAGCATGCGCTCGCAATAGCTGTTTCGTCAGCCTGACATCAAAACATATGGAAGGGACTGCACCCACTCTCTCATGATCCGTGGCTGGTTGTCAGCCATGTACGCGATGTCAATGCCGCAATAAGATCGATGATCCAAGAAGAGACTCATATCCAACTTGCCGCCGCCGGTCAGATCCCGCTTGCCCAACTCCAGCAGCTTCCCACCACGAGCCACGCACTTCCAGCTTGCATGAAGGAGCTCGCCAGCGAGGGAGTTCAACACTAGGTCCACGCCCTCTCCATTTGTGGCATTCATGACTCCGTTAAGAAACTTTGCATCCCGGCTCCTGAAGATCCTGTCCCTGGGGATCCCATAGTTTTCCACCAGATACTGCGCCTTCTTGTCGTTCCCGACGGTGCAGTACACCACCACGTTTCCAACCATGCGGCAGATCTGAAGCGCTGCCAAGCCAACACCCCCACAGGCCGAGTGGATGAGCACGCTCATACCTTTAGAGAGCTGTCCGGTGTCTAGCAAAGCTGATATGACGGTCGAATAGACGGCTTGCATCGTTGCGGCCTGCTTGAACGACATGTGATCCGGAATGCGCACAACGCGCACGCAGTCCGTGATCACCTTGGTAGCGAATCCGCCCGTGCAACTCATAGCCATGACGCGGTCGCCGATCTGTAACCCGTCCACACCTGCACCAAGACGGCTAACCACGCCAGCTACCTCCATAGTTAACGGAAGGCTTCCTGGACCAGACCATGTGATAATGCCGCCCGCGAAGACAACATCGCGGAAGTTGATGCCTGCGTTGTGGACTGTGACCTCGACATGTCCTGCAGGGACACACGCAGGTAGCGGTCTCCTCTCCCACGTAAGAGAGTCCAAGACACCAGGCTGGGTAACGTTGAGTACTGCGGCTGTTTCGGCCCCTGGAATTGTATCCGCCGCTTGGATGCCGAGCCGGGTGGTCTCGTCCACTAGAGAAAACGGGCGATACCGTCCAATCTGGATCAGCCCGTTGTGGATGGCGAACTCTTTGTCGCTCTCGAGCGTGTTAGTATCCTGTGCAGTACGAAGCTTGTGTAGGACATGGAGGATATGAGAGGAAAGGCAAGGGTCGGACGGTTCTATCTCAAGAGTCGCAAAGCTCAAGGCCAGCTCGGAGCGGACGGTTCGGGCGATGGCAAGACTTGCGGCCGCATGAGGATTTGTGCAGGTGATCTGAACCGGGGGTATCAACCAAAGCATATTCTGCCGTGGTTGAATTCCCTGGATGGTCCTCTGGAAGCTGGCTAGGGTGTCGGCCGTGACCTCCGCGAAGAGGCTCATTTCAAGGTCAAGCAGGGATATGATGTCTGTATCCGCATCCGGTGGGGATTCTAACAGCCCGCAGGTCGATATTGTCCATCCTTCCTGAGCGAATGCGTCCTTGAGACTTCCAAGAAGAGCGGAATCCGGAGCTGATGTCAGGAAGGACACCTTTCGTTCCGGTTCTTGAACAGGCTCAACAACCTTTCCGCTTCTGATGACGCAAATCTTCTGGTACTCGGGAGCATCCGTATCGTACCGGACTGTGTCAACACCCCTGAAGCCGGAAGACTTCAATTCTCTGTCCCACCTCTCCACGCCCACACATGGCCCGTCAATCCGGCCATCGCTCTCCCCTAGCCACCAACCTATGAAATTGCCAAAGATAAAAGTCGAGGTCCGAGTCGTGCTGCATACCTCCGTCATCACAAGCATCCCTTCCGGCTTCAACAACCAGGCCAAGTTTCGTAACGTCTCCCGTAGGCAGGGGGTGGCATGCACCACGTTAGCGGCCAGCACAAGATCGTATGTTTCCGGTTCGAACCCCTGTTCCTTGGGGTCCCGGCTGATGTCAAGCACTTTGAACTCAAGGTTCTGTGCATAGGAGAACCGTTCTTGAGCGGCAGGGAAAAACCCCGCACTGATGTCCGTGAAGGTGTAGCAGCTGTAGCTTGGCAAGGCGGCATCGTGATCCAAACTGCGAAGAATGGTATGGGTGGTGCCCCCAGTGCCAGCCCCAACTTCTAGAATGCGAAGCTGTGGGCGAGAATGCGACAAAGTGCGGATGAATGGTGAGTAATCAAAACTGGCGACGTCATAAATTCGAGCAAGGAGCTTGTCGTGGATGAGTGTCTCGAGGGTGTCGACCGAACCTGTGAAGATGCCCTCGATGTTGTCAAATACACGCTTGATTCCCGTGGCAATAGCCGGATGGGGAAGGCCCTCTAGGCGTGCGCTAAGGGTGTGAATGAGGCTGAGGCGCTCTCCGCTTGTGAGGCGGCACAGATCCCTGGAATGAGGAACAAGCTCGTAGGTGCCCAATTCCGCGAGAGCAATCTGCTTGTTGAGCCAGCTTCGGAATTTGGCGAAGTGTGGCTGGCACGGCTCCAGCTGTTGCAAACGAGGCGCCGATTCCAGAATAATAAGAAGTTGGAGCTCTTCAAGTAGCCGGATTTGTTCCTCATCGATTCTGGGCGAAATGAACAATTGAGCATGGTCGACGAAGTCGAAATGAGGCATCCAGTGCAGGCGAGCGGCAGCATGGACGTCGTCATCATCGGCAGGATTGGCTGGGCGGCCATCGATGCGGCGCATTTGAATGCCCTCAGCTCGTAGGACAACCTGGCCGTTTGCCTGGCACTCTATAGCAGACCTTTCTGCTCGGCCAAACTCGTTCCATGCCTTGCCTTCCATTGGAGAGCCCATCGGGTCGTTGATCTCGAGATGTTCGATAGCAACCGGAAGTGACAAATCGATCATTCTGCGAGATAGGCCTTGTGATTTTGCAGAAAGGAATAGCTGCAGACAAGCGTCGATGGCGGTAGGATGCAGCGTAAACGCGGTCGCAGAAGTCCCGACATCTCTCACAGCCGGCAGTGGGATGGTGCCCCTAGCTATCTCCCCGGCCGTGGATGTTCTCACAGCCTCCAGCCAACGAAAGGCAGGCCCAAAGTTATACCCAGCTTTTGCCATGGCGTTATACCTCCTGAGTTTTGGGAACGACCGTGGAAGCTGCTCCATGGCCTGCCATTCAGGGATGCGGGGCCGCTCATCGTTTTTGGTCGGCTTGACCTGCCCGTCACAGTGCCTCGTCCAAACATTCCCGGACAAGCTTGCAATGCTAAACTCCCACCACTCCGACTCCACCTCATCGCTCAACATGTGCCGCTTTAAACTGGTTACGACCTCCAGCTCAGCTTCGATGGGTACCAGCATGGCGGCGTAAACGGTAGGCCTTCTGACTTGGTAGCCCATGCCTTGTGCACCGCCAGTGAGTTGCCTCACAGCCTCACCCACCATTGAAGCATATGCAGCAAATGGAAACACGACATCACTCTGAATCTTGTGGTCTGCCAACCACGGCTCGTCTTCAAGACGGAGGATATGCCTCCACACGGGCTCGGTACTGGACGACTCAGGGATGCGATTCCCAAGCAGACAATGAGTGGCGTACGAGCGGTGCCGCCAGGCTCGCGAGATTCGAGATTCGGACCATAGCGCCGTGGAGGAGTGGTCCCAGGGATAAGGAGGGAGGCCGGCAACTGATCTGCCAGTGGGGAACATGGCGTTGAGCTTCAGCGGATAGTTCAACTGGAACAGGCGGCCGATGGAGGAGAGGAATGACTCCTGCCCGTCGTTTCCGCGCGTGAGGGATGGTACATATTCGCATGCCACGGCTAGAGAGGATAGAATTTGGCGTAGAGGACCGGCCAGGGTGGAATGCGGACCAATCTCCAGGAGCGATGGCGTGGTAGTGGACGAGAGGTCGGAGAGGAGGCATGTCACGGCTGATGAAAAGCGTACAGGGGACGTCAAATTCTGACCCCAGTATTTGGCGCCCAGGTTGGCATCCTCCGCGACCAATTCGGCTGTCACAGAGGAGAAGAGTTTGGCAGTGCCGCGACGCTGGAGGTGCGGTTTGGGTATGCCGGCCTCCTCTAACAGCTGGATGTATTCCTTGCTCAGAGACGTCATATGGTGCGAGTGGTAGGCCATGTCGACCTTAAGTGGTCGCGCAAGAACATCTGGCTGGTCTTTCTGGATTTTCGCCAGCACCTCGATCAATGTCTCGCTGTCGCCAGAGATTGTCGAGCTTGAGGGGCTATTTTCGCAAGCAAGAACAACCTCTCCCTTGCGAAGGAATTTGGACACATCGTGAGCGCCCAGGCCCACAGCCGCCATACCGCCATCAAGTTTGTTGTTCTTCATGACGAAGCCGCGGTAGTAAGCGATGGTGATGGCATCTGCCATGGTAAGATACCCTGCTGCGTATGCTGCGGCAATCTCGCCGCTCGAATGGCCAACAACGGAAGAGGGCATGACACCTAGAGCGGAATATGCATTGGAAAGGGCGATTTGAAGGGCGGTGCAGAGCGGCTGGGCGAGCGACGCTTTGTGGATTTCACTCGTCGAGGCAGGGGCTAGTAGTTGGTCTGGCAACAGTTAGTCCCGGGAGATGTGAGGCAGTCGGGTTGTAGGTCGACGACTCTTGACCCTTGTGAGAGCCCTAAGCCCAGAGCGTACGATTGGAGCGCTCCAGAGGAGGCAATCGGGATGTTGATGTGCACTTACCAACAAGCTTCCATGTCGGAGGGTGTGACAACCGCTGCAGAACGGCATCCATGTCTTCCAAGTCTTTCCGGATCTTCTGGTTATGGAGGATGAGCTCCTTGCCCATCGTCGGCCACTGCGCTCCTTGACCGCTGAAGACCATGACCACCGGCGAAGCCCTGGACGGAGCCTCTGCTGTGCTGGGAACTCCAACAAGGTTGCCGTTGGGTTGAACGATGGCGAAGGAGCGGTACGGGAGATGCTGGCGTCTCAATGCACATGTGTAGGCAATGTCTGAGATTTTCTCAGGGCTCAGACGGACACGCTCTTGGAACTGCTTGAACTGGGCTGCCAGCGACGCTTCTGTGTTAGCAGAAAGGAGCAGGAGCTCGGCTGACGGGTCGATGCCAGGCTGGCTGTCGCCGAGCTGAAGGGGCTGATTTGCAGGGGAGGGGTTCCAAGCCTCTAGAATGGCGTGAGCATTCGTTCCACCCATGCCAAACGAGTTGACGCTGATCCGCTCGGCGCGGCCCTGTGGGAACGGTGTCGGAACAACGGGGACGGTCAGCTTGTGCTGGTCGAAAGGAACTGCGGGCAGTGCAAAGTCGGAGTTAGTCATGGGAATTGCCAGGCTCGGGACGGAGGGGACCTCACTCTTGGGGTTGGGATTATGGAACTTGATGTTTGGCGGGATGGTCTTGTGCTCGAGGGCGAGGACGCACTTGATGATGCTGGACAGACCGGAGGCGCCCTCTCCGTGGCCGAGGTTCGGCTTGACAGAGCCAATGAGCACCCCGGCGCTGCCGAAGACGCTGCCGACGGCGCTGGTCTCGATGGGGTCACCCGTCGGAGTGCCGGTGCCGTGGCACTCGACGAAGGCCGTGTCGCTGGGATCGAGCCCGGCGGAGCGATAGGCGTGGCGGATAAGGGCGGCCTGGGCGTCGCCATTGGGAGTCACTAGGCTCACGCCCTTGCCGTCGGTGTTGACCGCAGTGGCGCGGATGACGGCGCGGACAGGGTTGCCGTCGCGGAGGGCGTCCTCGAGCGGCTTGATGTAGATTGCGCTGACTGCTTCGGCGCGGGCGAAGCCGTTGGCTGCAGCGTCGAACGTCTTGCAGGAGGCGTCGGGGGAGAGAAGCTCGTTCGCCGCCATGGTTGCCGTGAGCACGGGCGTCAGAATCATGCTCGTCCCTGCCACAACCGCCGCACACGCATCTCCTGCCTGGACGGCCCGGCACGCCTCGTGCAGCGCCACCATCGACGCCGAACAGCCCGTCTTGACGGCCATCGACGGCCCGCGAAAGTCGTACTCAAAGCTCATTCGGTTCGCCAGCATCAGGTCGCCCGCGCCCGTCACCGAGTGCCCGCCTCCCGGGCCCGCCGTGTCGCGCGCCGTCACCAGCAGCCAGTCGTCCCCAAAGGTGCCGACGTAGCAGCCCACGGCCTTCCCGCGATACCTGTCGCCCACCTCCCCTGCATCGTCGAGACACTCCCGCGTCACCTCCAGCAACATCCGCTGTTGCGGATCCGTGCGCTCTAGCTCGCTCTTGGTCAGCCGGAAGACGGCCGTATCCAGCGCAGCGAGATCCTCTTCGAGGAAGTAGCCTTGCTCAATCTTGAAGCCATTCTTCCCGCCGAGCGACCCGTCAAACCCAGACGCGTTGTAGCGGCTCGCAGGAATAGGCCCGCGCGCGTCGCGGCCGTTGATGAGCAGGGACCAGTAGTCTGGGGGGTGTCAGTGGCTTGAGATCGAGGGGCGGGCATTGGAGGTGGACACACCGTCACAGTTGCGGATGCCGCCCGGCAAACGGAGGCCGACGCCGCAGATTGCGATGGGCTTGGGGCCATTGCCATTACATGGCGCCTCGGAATAGGGCGACTCGCTGGCACTGAGCGTAGTCGGCGGGCTAGATTTGTCAAGAGATAAACGAATGGGCTCCTCGACAGTGACCATTGTTCGCGACGCAGTCAGCAAAGGGTGTGGCGTGGGTGAAGTAGCAGCAGTCAGGGTTTTCAAGTGTCCCGTTTCTCAGAATGAACAACAAAGGGTCAAGAGGAGCAAGGAACAAAGGGCTAAGAGGAGCAAGGGACATCGGCCCTCATATCCCCCGCCTAACGGCATCTCCGCCGCCCAGCTTCAACTACCTGCAGGAGAGAAAGCTCGACAGACTCTTGATTGACCATCCAGGTTGGCTTACATGCCCTCGTCTCTGAACCACCGAATCGCGACGGACTTCCTCCCCATTCCGGAGTTGCCGAGCGAGCCCCTCAGTCCAGAAGGCCGGCACACGGAGAGACCACGTCCCCAACATCATGCGATCCCCCTCCAGCCAATGAGCTTATCAGGAGAATATGCTGCCAAGTTATCGGCGGCCAACTGCTAGCACCAACAAAGCATTATGTCAGAGTTGAGCTGCATACATCTCCGTGTGTAATCGGCGCAGGGTAACACATACCGTGTACGGTTGCCGAACTAGAGCTTAACCCCCACATACATGCATTTTGAAGCAGAGGCGTCGTCTCTCCGATTGGGCTGGAAAGTAGCCGACATATGGCCGTCTAGCTGCAGGTGTGAAGCGTAGACTCGGGACTTTGCCCCGCTAGCAAGCTTAAGGCAACAAGTCTGCAGGTTAGATGCTGCGTCACAATGCAAGCCCACCGCCCGCTAACCATGAACAAGGCGGCGCGGCCCACTGCGTCCAATACGGCTCCATGAAAAGCTTTCCTTGACCACTAGCAAATTATTCTGGCCATCCATCTCGCCAGTCTGGGAACCCCGCGGGAATCTCCAGCCGGACGCGCCGCGCCAGAGTAACGCACGCCGATATGTGCTGATTTTTTGGCCTGATATGGTACAAGTAGCTTGCACGAGAATACACATGTCACTGCTTCCAAGAAGCTTGTTGGTGGGCTTACTCTACAAAGCGACAAGGCAGCGATGTTCGGTTCTGACAGTGTTTTAATTAATGCTGGGATATCGAGCTGCATCTGTCGCCGCCGCCCGAACTATCACCCGACTCACATCCAGACACTTGCTCCCAGTTTAGACGGGAAAGGATTCTGATGCCGTTCGACGGCTCCCATTCTATAAAGCACTGATATCAACAGTTCAAATCGGCTAGGCTATTTCGAGGCAGACACTCGCCAAACCGATTTACAGGGGCTGTTCCGATGACGCAGCCCGGCTTCGGCCGACAAAGCCGCGACGGCGAGCGCTAAGATTAACAAATGTTATAAAGAATAACAGATACTAAAATTATTATAAGATTAATGCTTATACTATAAGAATAAAATAAATATTGTGGAATTCTATAACTAGAATTTATAATAAATATAGTAGGCTAAATTCTTTAGTAAACTTTATTATTAATTACTAATAGTAAGTCCTTACATAAGCTGCTTTAAAGTATTTACATAACTAGTTATATAATTCTCCCTTTAGTTATATTATACTAGAATCATAAAACAAATAACTTAATTTATTAGTTACAACCTCTTTTATTTTAATAAGCACTAGATGTAAGAGTATTATATACCTTATATAATATAACACATATTATTCTAGCTCTTAAACTAGTTATAAGCGTCAGAAGACTATGACGTATTCCCCGATTCGCGCCAAGCCGCTAATTCTAATACTAAACTTTAAAATCACGACATCACCCAGCGCAGGTGTCTCTCCTCGACAAGGGACACTAAGGAAGTATTAAGTTGCCAATACAGTTGAAAGATTCTAGGGCTCCTAGATATCGTCTTTAGCCACAAAGCAAGAGCGCGGGTTAAGTGCGGGGGTACGCTCACCCTGGAACCCTAGCACCCAACGACATGGCAACCAATCAATACGACAGACAGGGTGAGGATCATTGACGAGGTCATAGAGCTAAGTGTGGTCAAGTGACAAAACCTACAACACCAGGGATTCGCTGGTTGTCAGCGACCAACCAAAATACTAGTCTGGCCCTCACTGGCATATGGGAGAGCAGACGGACAGTGGGGAACATGCGAGCTTTTGAACGTCCTGCGCCCCAAGGCGGCCTTCCTATTGGAGAGACACAACGCTACACTACATGTAATGCAGGAGCTTTCGGGATCATGCAAGACTCATTAAGGAATGGTCATGCAACCTGCTCTGCACTGATAAGCTATTACCCCGCCTTGCCGCTTGGCTAAAGTTGCACTTCTTCTGGTGCCCGGTCAGGCATATTCGCTCCAAGTCGGATGAGCTGTTGCCTTCATACCCCTCTTTTCTGCTGCCATTTACCACCCTCCGTCGCATTACCGACTAAAGCGCAAGCATCCCAGGTTTGGACGCTTTAGCCTCGTCATCATCGCCAAATGGCCTCTCTAGAGTCAAAGAAGGCCGGCAAGGTCGCCGTCGTCGGCGCTGGCCTCACAGGAATGCTCGTAGCCCACGGTTTGAAAAAGGTAGTACCTTGTTTACATCACCCGTCGTACTTGGTCTAACCACCCTAGAATGGTTTTGACGTCGTGATCTTCGAGTCGGAAGAAAAGGTTGACGCCCGTCCTCGAGATTGGACCATCGCAATTCATTGGGCGCTACCTACCTTCAACAACCTGCTCCCGGAGGCCGTTCGCGCCAATCTCGTCAAGGCACTCTGCAACCCCCGCGTCGACTTCACGCCTGAGGTTGAGTGCCTCCCCTGTTTCAATGGCGTCACCGGCGAGCTCATGTTCAAGAGCCCCATGCCGGGCAGTCGTCGCGTGTCGCGTCAACTCCTGCGCCAGGTCCTCTCGGAAGGCCTTAACGTCCAGTGGGACAAGAGGCTCGTTGACATCTCCTCCACCGCCGAACACGTAACCCTCACCTTTGCCGACAACGCAACCGTCCAAGCCGATTTCGTTCTCGGAGCCGACGGTGCCTCCTCCACCGTGCGCTCGCTGCTCTTTCACAGGGACCCCAAGGCCAATATCGTTCCCTCGGCATACTACATAGCCACAGTCATCATGCGTCACGACGATGCCGCAAAAGTCGAACCAGTCCACAACTTCCACCCTGTTGCAACAATCATGATGGGCGCGTCTTGTTTTGTTGGCACGGGCAGTATGTTGATTCCCTTTTCCTCTTTTCACACTTACCTATCAAACCTAACTTCATCCAGCAATGTACGCCCCCACGCCCGACCTCTCCACTTGGTCTATCTTTTGGGCCAAAATCTTCCGCCGCGGCGCATTTCCCGACCCGCCTGCCCGTCAAGGAACCGAGGCCCTACGCTACGTCAAGGAAACCACCAAAGACCTCATCGAGCCCTTCCAGAGCCAGATCGACTGGGCAAAGGAGGATGACAGCACCATGTGTTTCATCGACGAGATGAAGTATTATACGCCCTCCCTGGGATTCGACACCCACGGCGGGCGGGTTACCTTGGTGGGCGACGCCGCCCATCCTATGCTGCCGTACCGCGGGCAGGGCTTTCAGCATGCGGTTTTGGATGCACACTTGTTTGTTGAGGCGTTGCAGAAGGGGGAGGGTCTTGAGGCGTATAATGCCGAGATGGTGGAGCGGGGCGCCAAGGCGGTCGCGCAAAGTTTGCAGGAGGCCGAGCTGAGTGTGGATTTGGAGGGGGTGAAGAAGTCGCTTATGGCGAGGCAGGGCTTTGAAAGGACTGCTTAGGTGGACAGAGGAGTTTTGTCGAGGTTTTTTTGGGGGGATGACGGAGAAGTAGGGAATCATCGATGCTCTGTGCGATACCTGAGATTGGGGGTAGCATATCAGTCTTACATGTCAAGGAAGCCTCTAACTACCCTCTCAGGATAAACTCCCAATACCCTTAGATATTGAGTTCCTTGGTGTCGTCCTCCTCTTGCTGTGCCTTGTTTGTTAGATCCAACCACCCCTTCTCTTGCTGGCAGTGGAGAGAAAGTAATGGCGCCACTATTTGTTACCAGCTGGCTTACTGCCTATGGGGTAAAAATGTTGCCACCGCTTGACTATATCAATAGATAAAGATTGTGTTCTGGTTCAGGTCCGCCGTCTGATTAAGGCACTCTTAGCATACTGCCTCCGGCAAATAACAATACGCTTAAGTGAGTGGGCCAGTAAGGTGAAAACCCGCTACATGGTGGCTGAATCAATTATGGTTTCTATGAAGAAGAAGATTAAGGTTAGATATAGGAGCTGCGGCGGAGGCCCGCCTCTATAGGGGTAGTGGTCTAGGCTTTTAGCCTAGACCCACTTTAAGGCCTTAGCCCCGTAGTACTAATAAGTAGAATTACCAGTTAATTATTAAAAAGTATAGATTCTGCCGCTGTAACTCTAGTTACTCCTATTACGACCTGCACCTGGCACAGACCCGAAGGACTGGTCAGGTTAAGACAGAGCGTATGGCAGGACGCCAAAGACTGGGTGGGCATTCCGAAGACAGCTTGTTAAGCTAGCACTCCTAGACAGGGGTTCAATATCACTGTAAGTCGTTGTCACTATAATGCACAGAGGTGAGTCTGAACATTAGGATACAAATGAACAATTGAATACTAGCGTGAGGAACCAGAGTCCCTCACGGCCATCGTGTCAGAAGCACTGCACTCTGGATTCTGTGGAATTGAAGGGGTTGCAACTGCGTGATCGTATTGCTTGTGTTCTGGCTCTGGCTGGAAGCCAGAGGCTTCTTTATAGACTATTCTGCAGGATTCAGGCCTCGTCACTCCAGTGGCTGAGGCTCACTGGCGTTCTGGCAGAGCCAGGCATCCAGTTAGCTCCGCTGACTAGAAGCCCAGGGCCTCTAAACCCCCTTCTTTCTGACAATAACATCTAGTATGAGAAAGGCAGCACGCAAGCCGCGTGGAGGCAAAGGCGCCTAAGCCGCCACGTAACTGCTCAAGGGTTCAGGGTTAGGGTTACAGTAAATCGAACTACGTAGTTAATTGCAGATTCCGTTAATTTTAGGCCTTTTTCCGTAAATTTGCATTAATTTCAATTAACCAGCGCTTTGCCTTGGGTTGAGGCGCCGGTATGGGCTCTTTTGCGACCTCGGAAATGGCACCGAGCCGCGCAGACCTATATGAACTAGTGCCCTAGCGCGCGATGCGACGATGAAAATTTTACAGGGTTAGGGCTTTGTATAGGGGTGCGCACGGGTCATAGCGCAAAAAGTCATTTTATCATAGTGCAAATAGCAAATTCTTGATCAACTGTGCCCTGCAACAGCCATCCGATCGAAGTGTGGGCCGAATCACGTGAGATCAGGGCGATTTCTTGTGCTGCAACATAACGCACTGTCGCTCACTCGATCTCCACCTCTATTCACGCTTGCGTCTACAACGCAATCCAACCTAGCGCATACCCGCTAAATCTAGGCCCACTAGCCATGTCAAAGCGTGCGTGGGAAGCGGTGGAAGAGTCGATTGAGATATTGTTCTTTGGGAAGGGATACACCAATGGAGATGACCCCAAGGCAGAGGTCACACCAGTTTGTCCTGCCCCGCCTCCCCCCTCCCCCAAGGACCCCTCTTAGTTGCAACGCGCGACAGTGTTTAACGTGGAGGTTGAACTGATGGTGGAAAGTAGGACCGCACTCGAAATGAGATTGTCAGCGATGAATATAAGTACGTAGCTCTTGCAGGTGGTCCGAAATCGGTTCGCCTGCTTGAGCTGTTTCCAGGAACCCGACAACAAGACATTGAATGCACCTTGGCCGAATTTTCCTTAGACAGCCGACTCCAGAGTTATGACGCGTTGAGTTATGTCTGGGGCGACGCGTCCAATCTAACACCTATACAAATCGATGGACGAACCCTCATGGTTACCGTCAATCTTCGGGCAGCCCTCCTCAACATCCGGCAACTTGACCAACCATGCACTTTATGGGTTGACGCCATTTGTATCAACCAGTCTAATGTCTTAGAGAGAGGACACCAGGTCTCCATTATGGCTGACATCTATCGCAACGCTACCCGCACTATCGTGTGGCTTGGAGACAGCCGGCCCCCTTTTACGAAAAAGGCATACGACGTTGTGGAAGAACTGGCAGCTGAGGCGGCCACTCGACAGTACGCTAATATCGAGGTATCTTCGAACTATACATCTCTATCGCAGCTGTATACCAACATGGAGCGCGTAGAAAGCCCGGCCTTCCACCGCTTTAGGGACGACTATAGCGTTATCCATCTCGCCTGTGCCAGCTGGTGGTTCCGCACCTGGACGGTCCAGGAACTCGTCCTCGCGCCACAGGCCGTGATCATGACAGGCAACTTCACTATGGACTGGGCTCGATTTACTGCCGGGGTTGACTATGGTCTCGCTATTGGTATTTGGAACCCTGTGATGCTTGGGATAGTTATCGATCCAATTGTGATCCCCTATCTGTCGATGAGCGCCCTAGGGAAGAAAAGGCAATCCGAGCCGTCTTCACAGCCGCCATTCTCTAGCCCATCTACCGTGATGCCACCAGCGCAGACAGCACAGGCCTTGTTGGAAACTTTGATCAGATGTCGTTTTCGGCAGGCCTCGGATCCTCGGGATAAGGTGTATGGCCTACTGGGGCTCATGCACAGGGACCAACATGAAGACAGTCCAGACAGCGCTAGAACCCTCGGGATCGAGCCTGACTACGGATTATCAGCAGCCGAAGTGTATTGTCAAACGGCCCGGCAGCTGCTGCTGCAATCTGCCGACCTCAACATGCTTGGAGCCAGCAACACTGCTACTGCTGCTACTGCTATCGCTTCGGCCGGCCAGACTCTTCCATCCTGGGTACCGGACTGGAACAATGCGGCAGCTGGCCCTCATCCTCTCATGCACGACGCCCGCGGACGACAGCGCCAAACCCACGCCTCGCGCGGCACCCAGAGCACACCCCGCTTCTCCGACGACGGCCGCGTCCTCGTTCTCAGCGGCCACGAGCTCACAACCATCACGCACCTCTCTCCCGTCCTTCGCCGCCTCCAGCGCGACAGCAGTAACATCCCGGCCATCAGGCGTGGAGACACACTCCTGACGCGGCTTGCGGCCCTTGGCCAGTTTTGCGCCCGTCTCGCGTGGGTGTACTGGGACCTATCGGCCGTCGTTCCGCACCTGGCCACCTTCTGGGACTGGGAAAAATTTGCGCGCGAGTCTCCTCGCTTGTTGCCGGATAGCCAGAGCCAGCAAACGTCATCGCCGCCGTCGGCTCCCTATGATCCGCTCGCCATCTACTGGCAGACGCTTTGCGTGGGCACCATGGCTCCGGAGGGCCGCGAGGCAACGTCACAGCTCTTTTACATGTGGCGCGCCAGCCTGCGCGCCGTCTTCCAGCTGCGTCAATGGCACGTCGATAGCTTGCTGCGTCCCTTGGCATTCGTGGGCTATCTGATGCGCACGTGGCGCCAGTACAGCGAGTTCGCTTGCCTGCTGGAGCATGTGTACGAGCGGCGGTTGGGTCGTGGTGAGGACGGGTCCTTGGTCCTGCTGCCGGGGGAGGCTAAGGTGGGCGATCTATTGATGCTCGTGAAGGGTGGGAGGCAGCCTTTGGCGCTGAGAAAAAATGGGCGTGCTGGAGAGGGGTTGTACAGTTTTGTGGGGGAGGCCTATGCACATGGCGCTATGGATGGGGAGAGATTTGAGGAGGCCAAGTGTGTAGAAGTGAGGATCCGGTGAGATGTGGAATGAGGAAATAAGAACGACTTTCCCAATCGCTATGAGGCCTTCTTATAGGCCCCGCAGTTTTGCGACCGGTTTCGTGGCGAGGTCTGAAAGGTTGATTCTGATGTGGTAGCCGACATCGTCCGTGAAGCTGTCCGCAATTATGTCTTGCGCCAGTCGAGTGAAGCCAGGTGTAGGTCGTTACAATAAATCTTGAAAAGTCCTTCCCTCTATTATCCTTTGGTTGGGCCCTACAGCTAAGGTTACATCAGTAAGGGAAAGTTTCACTTATTAAACATCTGGAGGACAACTTTCAAGGTGCTATCAACCCCCTAGATAGTAATAGATAAGCATTTCGAATCGATCGATATTTCTGGTGAGAAAATCACTCATGCCTATAATAGCGGCCGCTATCGCTCGGCAGATAGAAAGGGCATCCTGAGCATCAGGTTAATTAGACTGGAGTGCCTCGTTTCCCGACGACCCATTCTCTACTGCTAACCTTTTAGCGTGGCTAACTATAGGTGTCTAAAAGCCCTCGACCATACTTCTCATAGCATGTGGACCCTGCATCCAAGTCGACTAGTCACATTTACCAAAGTCTGGTAATGCTCCTAGCCGTAACAACAGCCTGGTTATCTGCGACGAATCTGGGCATACGAAATTTCCTTTTACGTTCGTCGTCCTGAGCTGGGGTGAGCTGGGGTGAGCTGTGGCTGACCTTCCCCTGATTCTTCCCTGAGTTAGGGTGATCCTATACGCCGCTACCGCACAGCCTTAGAGGCCCCCTTTTAGTTCCCTCCGACTAAAGTTTCCTCTCAATGGAAAGCAGACGCGCAATCTGTAAGGATAGCCCCTAGGCAACAATTCTAATTACTACGTACACGCGTCTTTGGTGTGCGCGTGACTTCTCCTGAAAGTCCTATTGTTAAAGCTAAGTAACCTATATCTTACCTGTAATGGGCAAGGTAGTGTGTTGCAACTAGCTAGGCCTACTCTACGAGTACGTAGAACATAAGGAGAAGAAAGGAGAGGGTGTGGCCCTCCTGAGGGAGTGCTCTCTATATTTACATAGTCGTGTTGTTCTGATGAGAAGGAGATAAAAGATTCTAGAGCCGTCGTACATCTCGTTGTGGGTTATAGTGTTATGTTCCGTGTGTGCGCACTAGCGTTCTTGGGAATAGCTTCGTTCAGGAGTTGCTTACAGTGGAGCCCCGCCCCACCTCGCGGCGCTCGCGCCACCGCCGAGGGTCGCCGAGGCTTCCCCAGGGCTCAGTCCGTCACAAAAATAAGCACCAACGTTCCATTCGAAGGGTTATTGGAACCTAGATGGTTGTTCGACTTTTTGAAATGCATCTTCTCTATTGGCTTAGAGATTGAAGTGCTTGAAATGCTGCATAGCGAGCTCCAGGTATAAAGTGCAAAGTTTTAGTGTTTACGTTGCTTAGAGTAGAGGTGGGCTAAATTCTGGCAAGATTATAAAGCTATATACTAGAATTAGGACCGCTAGCATATATACTGGTACATGGTGTGAGACAGTGCGTGAAGTCCTAGTTCAATCCATGGCATAGGAAATAGTATCCTGGCTCCAAAACTAGGACAGTACATAATATCCCAGCATAAGAGGGCGTTAGCGAGTGGTCCGACGCAGCTCATACAGTTAGTAGATATGCTCTGCGATCGTTGCCAGCAAAATTAGTTGCAGCACTTTAAAGTGTGAGCATAAGGGCCGGGCCAAATTCTGGGACTCACAGCAGAGAAGACTTGATAAGACTGCTCGGTGTATTATGGAAAATATTTTCCATAATAACTCGCTTCTTACAGCGCTAAGGGTTCTTCGCCAGCAAAACTACTTGTTTTATTATTTTAGGTTACCTTGCTTAAACATACCAAGACTGGAAGGCCCAGCGCTCTCTTGCGTTATGGGAATCGCAGAGCTTATAAGACACTCGGCTTCTTACCTTTATCTCTGGAAGACCCAGGTCTTCGACATAGCTTCCGCTATCCTAATATCAGCTTCGGTCCCCATCAGAAGAGAGAAGTACCTATACCCGTATTAGAATTGCAAGAGGACGTATATGTCTTAGTAGAGAATGTAAATAAGAGAAATTCACAAGGCAGGATTAACAATTGCCTAACACATTAATATACCCATAGTTAATATACTTTTCAGTCCGTTGGGTTTCATCTTTCGCATCTTCCGCAAAATCTCAAGCTCCTGCAGGCGCTTCCTAATGTAGCTGTTTATGTCGTTGTGGTTCTTGGTCCGAGATACCTCGATGAAGTAGTTCTTCTCCAGTCGCTTGAAGTCCATATCACTCCGCAGGGACCGTCTTCCAACGACGGCCAAACGTATGCTCCTGGCATTGGTCCTCGAACTCTTCGACGCGAACACAAGGTCTTTCATCAGCCCTAGGATTGTCGCCCTGGTCTCAGCCGTGGCTTCATCAAGGCCGTCAATCACAATCGTGGTGCCGTAGTCGGTCACGGATGCGGGGGTGATAGCGATGCTGGAATTTTGAGCGCAGGACGTACCAGAGATCGCTGAGTTCTTTGCCGGTCGGTTCCATGGTGGCTTGGCCGATGAAAAAGACAACACCTGATCGATCTGATCTAATGTTGAATCTTGCCTCCTACTGTATTGCGCGCTATTATTGGCTGCAGCTGGCGTGATGGGGCCAACTTCAGCGGCCAGTACGAAATGAGGATCATCATCGAGGACAGATGACTGAGGCCGCGGCCGTTCCGATGACCGATGCTGTAGATGCATTTAGGGCGCATTGTACGTCTAACACAAACGGAATCCCCTAGTCAAACACAGGAATGCGCTAACACGTTCCGATAGAGCCTCCATGTTCCCAACGCAACCAGCGATGACCCGATTCCCACCCCTGAGACGGTCTCTGGCCCGGCGAAACAACCCAAACCCTTCATTGACGACAAGGGAATTTGACAAAGTTGGTGCATTATTACGACAACTCCCGGGAGCACAACCGGGCTATCGCGCCCGAACCGGATCCATCGGCAAACCATTCAGATCCCAGTCCCCCGCCGGAAAATCCGACCGATACAACTCCAACAACCTCTCCAGCCGCTCCAACCTGTCCGCATCGCCCGTTATCGCCCTAGCCGCCATAATGAACCCTGGCATGGCCCCCGAACCCAAGGGTCGATACCGCACCGCATCTCCCGCAAGCTCCGCGACCTCATCAACCAGCGTGTCCTTCTCAATTTGAAGGGCGCTGGCATCGCCCACGCCATAAGCACTCAGCGCCCAGTTAGCCATCATTCCCAACAGGAGCAAGACACCGTAGCCTGTTTGCCGACGAACGTGGAGTCGACTCTCATCGAGGGTGAGACCCCCAGACGGCTTCGATACCATTCCCGAGAGGAGGGTCTTCATCTTGGCGAGGTCGTTTTGCAGGGTCTGGTACATTGAAATGATCGCCGGGAGGTTTCCTTGGATGTCCCGCGTGAAGCTGGATACGGCGGCTAGGTTTGCTGGTCGGAGGCACTCGATGTCGGCTGCCTTGTTAGACGGCCGAGAGGGTAGCGGGATGGCAGGGGAGCCTGGGGAGGGTGTCCAGAGGCGGGGGTCGAGCTTTATTTTGTGATTTGCGAAGCTTTCGAGCAGCTGCATGCCCAGATGAAGACGATCCGTCAAGTCAGATACATTCCTCTCGAAGAGGACTTAGAACGGGCGACTGGATACCCCGAAAGAAAACTTACAACAAGGGCAAGAAGGGTGTTCACCAACTCGGCTTCGAAATCGCCCGTCCAGTTCCCTCTCGCGGCAGCGGTGTTCAACATGTGGGCCATAGCCTCTCCATGGCTCGGGAAGAAGTCCGCCCCCTTACCTATCCAGCCCTACGGCCAGAGGTTAGCCCTCAGCCAATCAGATCTACCGTGAAGAAGAAGCGAGAGCGAACGGGGCTGGGGGGAATGCAATACTCACTTGACAAATCATGATCAGATATACTGCACAAAGTGTATCAGGGGAACTCGCCGTGGAGGCATCGGCCAAAGCCGTCCGAAGGTGTCGGAGCGCCTCCCCATAGGATTTGTACATGTCGGTCGTATATTGATGGGTATATACGGAGGGGAACGCAAGGACTAGCGCGCGGACGGAGGCGTCGAGCGCTTGGCTTCGTCCCAGCCGCCGCGGTATCTCTGGGAAGAAGGGACCGCATATCCGCAAATCGAAACGGACGTCTGTCACTTGCAGGGTCGAAATGAGGTTGCTGAGATCTTGAGTTGCTTGGTTGGGGGGGAGTCGAGAAGACAACGGCGAAGCGGACCTGGCGATGGATGATCCGGAGCCATGGCCGGCGCCCCCAGTTGCTTGGGTCCTTTTATCAGTCGCGGCCATAAACTTGTAACGGCGCTGGCCGCTCCCGACGCAGGGGATTGCGAGGCGAGTACATCGGGAGCACGAGGGCGCGGACAGATCGCACTGACCAGAGATGAGCAAGATTGAATCGACCTTTTACGCTGACGAACTCAGACCTTTTTTTTGGCTTGTCGACAGGCATCGCAGCCACGACTGGATGGTACCCCTGGCATTGCTCAATGTCGTCACGAGGACGGGAGTCGGGATTACGGATTCGTGCGGGGTGGCGGGAATCGATGCTCATCAACTTTCGGATGCGCAAACGCGAATAAAACTGAGGGGAAAGCAACTAGGCTGAAGCAAGAGCTGAAGTTGAATTGACGTTGTTCAGAGCGCGACATCCGACCTAAATAGGAAGGCAGGTACGTCACAGCCCCGGAGGGACCGGGAGAGAGACCGAGCCGTCGGCAGTGCTGTCTGCAGGAAAGAGTAAAGTAGGCATCTGATTGGACGAGCGGCACATCGAACCCGATTGGGATTAGTGCTGGTAGCACAACACTCTTCCCTAACGGAGCCATGACGGAGCCATCACGGGGCGTCGTCGAGGGCAACAATTTGTTGTGCAGGTCGGGTTCTGTGACTTGAAGGAAGTATAAAGGAAGGCACTTGGGGGTGTTTTGGAAGGGGAGCTTGAATCCCTCAACAACCACATGTTCTCGCCTCTCTCCTTTTTTGTGACGGTCCGACCCCTTGACTTACATCGTTCTCTTCCAACATGCGCATCATTCACGGACACAGGATCGTCCTCTTGTCGGCGGTGTTCTTGTCTGGCGTGTTTGGGGACTTCTCAGGACCCAGCTTCCTGGCGCCCAGGGACCTGACCAGTGACCGGAGTCTTGTGAGGACGGCATGGAACAGCCTGACGGACGTGCTCGAGGCGTCAGGCCTTGGAG
>Ga0247770_1000621_pt1 | contig 33321 bp, 38 predicted proteins | sample UWRJL136409B6_FD_179943 | JGI IMG/M metagenome (GOLD analysis project Ga0247770, IMG submission 179943) | Plant litter microbial communities from Arlington Agricultural Research Station in Wisconsin, United States - UWRJ-L136-409B-6 | ecosystem: Environmental > Terrestrial > Plant litter >... | reverse complement strand
GTGGGGGCGAGGGGACCGGGCGACGAGAATGATCCCAAATCTTTTCCATCCTGATGTTCTGCGTCCTTGACGGTCTTGCTCTTGTCGTGAAGAAACGCAAACAACACATCCACAATGGCCTCATTACGGTCGATATTCACATCCCTCACGGCCCTTGCGGCACTGCGCATCGGCGCCGCCACCGCTGACCAACAAACCCCCATAACCACCCTCGACGACTACGTCTGCACCCACCCGCCATACCAAGTCCTCATGGTCTCCAAATCCCCCCTCGTAATCTACATCACCAACTTCCTCACCCCTTCGGAGCGCGCCCACCTCCAAGCCATCAGCGACTCCACATTCACGCGCTCCAACGTAGCCTCCCGCTCCGGCGGCGCCTCCCACCGCGTGCGCACCTCGCAATCCACAAACGTCCCGCGCGACGCCCTCGTCCGCTGCATTGAGTCCCGCGCCCTCGCCTTCCAGGGCTACGACACCCCGCGGTCGCACCTCGAGCCCATCCAGCTGGTGAAATACGGCCCCACGGAGCGCTACCACTTCCACACGGATTGGTTCACCGATCCGGCGCATGCGGCTGCCTCGACGGGCGGGAACCGCGTTTCGTCATTCTTTGCGTACGTGCATGTCGCGAATGATACCACGGGCGGAGGGACGAACTTCCCCCACCTGGAGGCGCCGTCTGATGCGCGCTGGTGCGAGGAGGGGATCGTGGACTGTGACGAGGAGTGGGAGAGGGGGGTAACGTTTAGGCCGGTGGAGGGGAACGCGGTTTACTGGGAGAATTTGCTGCCGAATGGGCAGGGCGATGAGAGGACGCTGCATGCGGGATTGCCGGTTACAGGGGGAGGGAAGATTGGGATGAATATTTGGACGAGGGAGATGCCGCTAGGGGAGGATGTTAGGGGGGTGGATGTGTGATGTTATTTCCAGGCAAATGTAGAGGCTTTGGTGGCGCTGGAGTTAGCTTTGTCTAGATCACGGCAGGTGATAATGCGTTGTCACAGGTGCCCAAAACCAACAGTGTCTCCATTTACTACTATTACATTACATTAACCCGAGATGTCTAGACATTTTATCTTTTCTGATCAGTGCCCGCGGACGTTATACTAGCTGTCTAGACACCCCATTCTTTCTGATGAGTGTACACTGATAGTAGGCTACTGTTAGGCCGTGTATATTTCCATTCCTAGAACCACCGTTGAAGGTGATAACAGGAGTACCTTAGCTCCCGAACGCGAGAGGCAACTTAAACCGAAGACCAAGTATGTCGAACCAAAGGCCGACGGGAGTCTTCCAATACCAAGTTCAGCGACTTAACCCAAGCTCGATCCCAAACTGAGGGTTGCCAAATCCAATACCAAAATCCGACAAATTGCCTGACTCTGCGCTGAAGAAGTCACAGGGCGAGACGGTGTTTATATCGCAACGTGATGAGCACCACAGGAGGTTCCAGGGTTCTTGCAAAGAGAAGATGGCTGACTGACGCAAGGGTAGGGTCGACAGTTGGCCTTCTCGTGGAGGTCCTTCGAGATCGCAAGAGCCTCTCACTTCCCAATCCGAGTCAGCCAGCCAGTCTCGAATCCTGGGTCGTCCAATAGAAGTTTCAGTCCCTCAACTCGTTTCTCGTCCCAAAAGATCAAGCCCCACCATTTCCAATCCTCCAGGAGGCTCTCTTTTTTGACTTGCGCTGCAGTCCAGGCCACGTGACTGAGATCAATGGATGGGTGGATGCAGGCGCCCCAATTGTCCCATCTTGAACCATCTACCGCGTCTGACCACCCATATGGCGGTGGGAGAGTCGTCTTCCGGAATGTTGAGGCCGGGGGTTTCCAGATCTTCGTGAAAGAATGACCATGAGGGACGATCATGGGGAAGCTGTACTTCAGCTCTCTCTGAAGAGTCCATCTGGAGCTAGTAGTGTCATGACGTAGGCCTGACTTAAGATCATCCTTCGCGATTGCGCGTGCTGCAGTGGAATAGATCTTGTGTGGCAGCTGCTTCACGGTGTCTGGAAACCGCCAGGGCTTTGCGGAATAGCGAATCATTTGCGAGAGCTTCTCGATCGATACCTTGCAGCTCTCGATGTTGTCATGGATGAATTGGCATGCTGTGATGTTGTGACTGCCGGGACCGGATCTTCGCATCGAGGGCTTGAGATGGTAGCAGGCCGTGAGGATGAAGTTATGCGCCTGGGATATTTCCTCCAGCTCCCAAGGATGGTATGGGTCGTATATGGTTTCGTGCAGCTTGGTGCACATTTGCTCGCGGAGATCAAAATAGAGGGGCCTGATCCAGTGCCCGTGAGTTTGCGAATTGGCTTCGATGAGATAGTGGTAGACTCGCATGTATTCTCCGCACCGTTCAAGCCCCATGTCCAGCTGCCGATCACGCCGAAGCAAAGCCCTTCCCAGACGCCGCCGCTCTGCGAGGCTGAACGGCTCGGCACAGTACTCGTAGATATGCCGATTATAGGCACGAGTCTCACAATCCTGAATGATGATCCTGTCTTCCATGTCCCAGAGTCTCGACTCCTCGTATATGTCGATAAGGTGCTGCGCCGCTTCATTCAGGCGCAGAATCGGCACCACCATACGTGGTGTGATGCTTCGCATGAGAATATGACTCGCTGTTGAATACCGGGCTGCCATCTCTGTGTCGTCTCGGAACTCCCCGTTCAACTGTCTGAGGATTTGCATATCCTCGCAAAACAGAGCGACGAAATTGTGTTTGGTCAAGGGCTCCATCGCGTAGGGCGCGAGGTCCTTCATCTCGCGAGCGAGAACCAGAGCGACCGCATCGCGGATCACCGGTCCTAGTTCGAAGAGAGCCGGTGCAATCAGTATGGCTGTTCTTGACGCTCGAAAGGTGCGGAATAGGGTCGGCGACGCGCGGATTGCTGCAGCGAGGCTGAAGCGACCGTGGATGATATGGAGTTGCTCTAGAATTATGATTCGGATCTCTTCTGGCAGATGGTCGAAGCGACTTCGTTGAGAGATTGTATTCTGCTCCTGGGCGCGGATAAGCCACGAGCGCGGTAAGAGGAAGTCGGGCATCGCGAATCCCTCGTGTTTTCAGGCTCGCGATGCTGGTCGGTCGGCTGGAGAGGCTGAGAGCGGGGCTGCGTTTCGTGGGAGCGAAGGCGGTGATGTAAAGAGAGGATGACACAAAGAGACGCTGATGCAAAGAGATGCTGGTGCAATGAATTCTACTGCAAAAGGGATGTTGCGAAAAATCAGGAATGCCATTGCGAGAGGTTGTGAGTTCGGAGTCTCAGTCTTGTTGACTTGCTTGCTGATGAGAGGCAATGTGGGGTCCCTTAGCGTAAGTGGGGTCGCTCAGTGTAAGTAAGTCGCTCGGTCTCCTACATCGTGTCCCGGCTCGCGTCTCCGGTGCTTCAGATTCTCATTCTGGTGAAGCTAATCGGTCGCAAGTGCGGCTGTTGAGAGTGGGGGATTGTTCTTTAAGCGACTACGATAGTGAAGATGCAAATGTCGCTGGTTGCAAAGAATTATACACATCACTCTATGCCGGCGCTGAAAGCTCTGTTGCTAGAGAGACGCTGCTGTGAAGAGGTTACGGGTTGTGAGAGGCCTGCTGGTCACTGGAGAGAAGAACGCAAGGCCGTGATTTGTTGTTGGCTCGCCCTTGACACCTCAGACCTTGCTGTCGCCGAAATATGCATGTGCCCAGACGCACTGCATTCTCTGATAGAACTGTTCATTCACCCCAAGCTGGATTGAATTAGGCGTATCCAGCAAAAATCGCTCTCTCTGTCCGCAAAAAGGCTTCCGAGGCCACCGTGTGCCTGTTGCATTCGTCAAAGGCGGTTTGTGAGGCAACGAAGGTGTATTTCAACATGTTGAAGTCTAATTACAATATACAAGGCTTTCGAAAATGCAAGTCAAGCCTTAGACTGTCAGCTTAAAGCATGCATCCGGAGAAACAAGTTGCTCAAGAAACTTCCGCCGACCAAGTTCCCTAGCAAGTGGGACAAACAGGATGGAGGTGAGTAGGGAAAGGCCGGCAAGACTTACTCGATATACTAGTACCTCGGAGTACGCCGTCATCTGTCTGGGAAGAAGAGTATAGCACCATACTTCTCATTGCAGAAAGGTTCAGATTCTCGGCGGAACACTTCAAATATTTTTACAAGGTCAATTCATCTCACAAAGATGAACCCGTGTCTTACCACTTCCACATTCTCTCCAACCCCCCAGGTCGAACAAAGGGAATCGTAGGTGTGAGTCAGGCCTGCTTGCTGTTTTAATACAATGTGTATGATCGATTGTCCCACAGTTTCCCACAGAAGTGGGGAGCCCCCTTTCCTTTGGCGAGGGCCTCGGTATCATCGGCATCACATCTCCACCCTGTATCATGGCTTGAACTCCACGGTTGCTCTAGGTTGACGAGTTACCCAAAGGTAGGAAACATTGAAATCTGACTTGTCACACTAAAATGAGCCATCAAAACATGCAGCAACGTCTGACAAGATAACACTAACAATTAGCACCTAGGTACAATAAGACAGGCTATTACACGACTTCCATAGCAACCGAATCGGCCTATAGAAGTTGTTGTCTGTGTCCCCATGCAATATCCTATGCTGGCATGGTTCGTTTAATAACCTCCATGGAAATTCGGCGTTGTTGAATGGGCGAAAAAGCATTATGCCCGGGGATACTTCGTTGTTTGCAAAGTGCCTTGCAAAATTTACTTTCGAAGTTCGCGCAGCCAACCCGTCTCAAACTCCTGGAGCAAGCACTTGAGGCCTTCCACGCGCTGCCCATCCAAAAAGATGAACCCCCACCACTTCCAGCTTCAATGAGAACGCTTGGCTTCTTCGGTCCCGGCATCATAACCGACGAGTTGAACCATGTATCAATGCACACACTATGATGCAGATGAAGACCCCAGCCGAGCCATTCGCCGCCGTTGATGGCATCACGCCACCCATAGTTCAGTGGCGAGTTCTCCATGCATGCTTCCGTGCTGCTGGTGACCTTACAATATTCCGATGTGGGATCTGTGAAGCTGGTGCGACCGGCATTTACTGGCGAAGTTTGCAAAACCCATTTTGTGTTCACCCCTTCATGGGTGTCTCTCAGAATCCCGCGTGCGGTGCCGTCGATTCTCTGGGATGCATATAGTGTCCGCGGTAACTTCTCCACAATGTCGGGGAAGTGGCAGGGCATCGCAATGAAGGAAACCAACTGCGAAAGCTCTTGGATCGAGAACTTGCATAGTTTATTCTGGCAACGGAGGCGGATCCAGTTTGTTGGGCAAGGGAGAATGATCTGGCGGCCGTCGCGCATTTCCGTGTAAGGGAGACATCCAAACACACATTACCTGTACGTGGCAGATAATAGTGACTAATTCCGTACCAAGCAAAAACAGCCAGCCAACCCAATCCTCCCTTAACTAGTTAGAGTCTCAACAAAACCGCCATGTTATTCTGGGCTGTATGATTCTTTGGGGTATCAGTACCTAGGTACTTCGTACTACTAAGCATAATGGCAGAGCAAACTCGAGTCATCTCAGATCAATAGGCATAAAACACTTAGCCTTAGCAACATTGTGGACAATCACACCAACATTTACAATCATTTTATCTATTTCATGGACCAATTGATACTTACATTTAAGTTACGCTACCCGGAGTACCTAGGAGCCCTGGGCGTTCCAACAATCCGGCTATCTTAGGTACCAACAAAGAAGTACCACAGTTCGGCTCGTTTACCGCCCAAAGAACCCACAGCAGCCAAACCAAGCTTTCAGTACGTCCTTCGCCTGCTTACACCACCCTTTCTTCGTCTCCTCCCCACCCTTTATCTCAAGCGGAACCATCCCCTCCGGCCTCGGTTCCATCGGCGTCGGCCACATAGGCTTCAAACCGGCATCAACAGCAGACCAATACCCCTCCACAAGCCCATGCTCCACAGCGCTCTTCACATCCTTCGCCACAAACGACGGCGGCTTTCCCGGTGGGATAACCTGCCCTTCGAGCAGGATATCCTTCCATCTCGCCCCCGTGTGGGGCTGAAATTTGGGGACGCCAACCGTATAAACGGAGCGTACGGGAGGGACGTGTAAGCCGTCATCGCGGGCGTCAAGGCCCTTCTGAATGGCATACAGGGGCTTGTCGGCTTGGCCAAGGCTGCGGTCGATACAGCGGAAGAGCCTCTCATCGGGGGGACCGCCGTACAGTGTGAGTTTGAGGTCTATCCGGCCGAGTGTTGCACTCTTGGTAAGCCAGCGAAACTGCAGGAGTTGGAGGAAAGTTTGCGCAGGGACTCCCTCGGGCGAAGGTGCGGGTCTGTCGACGGTGCACATGTGCACCGGCGGCATGTTGCGCTGAATCTTGTCGACGAGGTCTTCCTGGGTGAGCTTTGCGTTGTCCTCTGTGCAGTCGTAGCCGAGGCGGCCGCAGTTCATGATGAGGTAGAGGGTGAGCTCGACATCGAGCTCGCGGTCCTCGGGCTCCCAGAAGACGAGGATGCCTTCGATGCGGAGGTGCTTCTTGGACCTCTTCAGGCGCCAGGGCGAGCGGTCGCCCTGCGGAAGGTCTGGCGGCGCGTCGTTGGCCGGGTTGTGGTACTTCTTGAAGTTATCGTAGTACCGGGCAACGTCGGACGAGGTGATGACCCAGGGGTAGCCGTTTTCGTGGGCGAGACGCCGGGCGTCTTCGCCACTGCCCGCCGAGGACGAGGACGGTCCTTTCCACGATGGTGTTCTTGGCGTCCAGGAGGCCGCACAGGGGAGACGTGGGAAGCACCATGTTGGGGAAGTCCATCGGCGGGCAGGGGGCCAAGGCGTCGTTGAGGAGCCGGGCCATATCTCGCTCGGTGACCTTGACGCCGTTGTGGAAGACGACGTATGCGATGTTGTTGCCGTAGAAGTAGCTGATCACGTCGGCGACACCATCGCGGGCGACTAGGGCGCCCTCGGTGTTGATTGTCACCAGCGCATCCATGTCGAAGACGAAGCCGATTCGGACCGATTTCATACGGTCTGGGCTTCCGAATGCGTTTCTCATTCCGCGCCCCATGGTTTCTGCTTCCACTGCTCTGCGTTCTACTACGGGATGGGATGTTTCTAAGATGGAGAGAGATTCTACCCAGGAGAATTGGAACGCAAGAGAAGGTTGATCTTGATGAATTTCTGAACGCGGCATTCTAGAGGCTACGAGCGCTTATATGGAACTAGAAATGCTGCTTCAGCCAAGCCTCAAGAACATTGTGTTTCGTGAACAAAGAGACTGAAAGACCAAACTCCTCCATCGTCTGCTGCTGTTATAGAATGCGACAAAGGGTGCTCTCCTGGGACAACTAGAGCACCGAAGTGAGCTGCTGAACAAAGGATTTTCATGCTGACATCTTTTGCGGGCCCTCCTTCGCTCAAACTTTGGCTGACATTGAGTGGTGTGCAAAAACAGGTGGACGATCCTAGGAGACGAACCCGATTATTTGTCGTCTATGAAATGGTGCTCTGGGCGGAATTTGCTTTCTTGTGGATAAGAAGCGGAGATAAATTTCTGGATCATATAAAACCCAAAACCAAATACAAATTATCTTTCCATCATACATGAGTCTATGTGAGCAGAGGTGGGTATACAATTCTATCGCGACGCGGCTCTACTACTTTGCCTTCTCTCCACTCTCACTAACCCCCGAACCCTGAGCGCCCTCTCCCGAAGCCTTACCCTCCCCAGCTTCGGCCACAGCGCCCTTTTCGGCCCCTCGCCTCTTCTTGATAGTCTTCCACTCCACCACAGCCGCCCCAAGCAGCATGACAGCGCTCAGCACAGCTGCCAGGAGAAACACGCGCGTCAGTGCATAACTGTATGCTTCCACAACGGCGTCCATCTCAGCCGGCGGTACAACTTGTTGAAGATCAGTAGCGCCGGTATTGACAATGACCTGCGGGTCGAGTCCCGCAACGCCAGACAGACTCTCAACCAGCTTGTTTGAGAAGACATTCTGGCCGACGGCCAGGAAGACCGCGCCGCCGAGTTGCTGCATGAAGAACATAAGAGAGACACCAAGCGGGACGTCGGAGCGCGACAAGACGGTCTGTGCGGGTATCATCGAGCTTTGGAAGCCACAGCCGATACCGAAGCCGTACAGGGCCTGATAGCCGAGCCATTTGCCTTGTCCGGAGCTTGGGTGGAGGGTCGACAGCAGTCCGCCGCCGATGGAACAAAGGACGGGGGCGGCAAGCATCCCTGGTACGTAGTAGCCGACCTTTTGGGTGAATACGGCGACGATAATGCCCATGACAACGAGACCTAGCACCAAGGGGAGAGAGCGGATGCCGGCTTGGGTGGCTGACTGGCCCTGCGCTGCCTGGAACCAGACCGAAAGATAGTAGGCGACGCACATCATGCCGCCTGAGAGGAGCAGGAGGAAGAACATGCTGCCGGCGATGGAGCGGTTGAGTACCACACGGGCGGGAGCCATCGCGGTTTCTGGTGTTAAGAACTCAACGGCCACGAAGATAGCGAAGAGGACGACGAAGGTGACGAGCAGGCCGATGATCCTGGGGGCTGACCATGGGAACTCGGGCGAGCCTCCCCACTGGAGGGCGAGAATGATCGAGATCATCGAGGGGGCGAAGAAGAAGAAGCCGATGGGGTCGAGTTGTTTGAGCTGGGCGAGCAAGCTCAACCTTTCGCGCTTGGGGGGCTCGATGCGGAAGAAAATGAGGATTGCAAGGATGGTGAAGCCACCAATGGGCAGGTTGATGTAGAAGCACCATCTCCAGGTCCTATGGGAAGTCAGTGACCTGCCAGTATTGTCTGGGAGCAAGTTGTGGGCGGGTGCTTACACGCTATCGGTGAGAGTGCCGCCGATTATTGGTCCTAGGACAGAGGAAATGGCAAAAATGAGACCGCTCATCGATATGAAGATAGGGCGCTTGCGGAGAGGGACCAGGGGTATCAGCAACATGGTCCCGCCAACCCAGACACCGGCCGCTCCCGCGCCCGCGATTGCCCGGCCCAAGATAAAGGCAGTGGAGGTAGGCGCCGCGCCGCAAAGGGCCGAGCCCACTTCAAATACCACGATTGAGATCAGGAAGACCCATTTGAGTGAGTAGAGCTTGTAGATCCGGCCGAAAACGGGAGTGAAGCAGGCGTTGGTCAACATGTAGGCACTGCCATACCACCCAATATCCTCAATTGAGCTGAACTCGTTCGTGATTGCGGCAATGGGGGTCGCGATGATTATTCGGTCCTGCGCCGTTATTAGCTAAGGCAATTGCACGAGCCCCAAACGATGTACCTACCAATGCAACGAGGAACATGGCCAAGTACATGCCGATCAGGATTGTCCAGAATTTCAAGGATTTTGGTTGGTAATTCTGCTCGGCATCTTCATACTCGTCCACCTCATCAATCGAGTCGCTCGAATCGGCCGCTTTTTTTGCTTCGGCAGAAGCTCGGGGTGAAACAGAAGCCATGATGTTGTCAGTCGCTCACCAAAGTCTGCGGGATTACTATGGGTGAAGCGATGCATTCGTCTGGTGCTCCAGTGCCGAGCATCTTGGGCGCGCCGACCGGCGACGGCACTTATATACATGTCGAGACATATTCTTCGGCCAAATCAAGCAGAAAGACGCAAATCTTCCCACAGTCCGGGATCTTGACGGCAGTGGTGAGGTAACAGTCAAATGCCCGACTTCGTGCTGAAGTGCTTCGAGAAGAATCGGCGATCATCGCAGCGGGGCCGACGCCGATTGTCTCGGGATTTACTGTCGCCCGAGCTTGGTCACCTGACATCGCGTCCGCGCCGCTTTCGGGAGTCAGAATTGTCCGAGTCGTTGCAGGCAGCAGTCGTCTCGCCGTTCGGGCTTTTGATACCGCCAGCGATACAAAGCTGCCCAACAGTAAGACAAGTCGGCTTGACGGCAATTAGATTGACACGTCTCCCCAGCATGTCGGACAAGCTCCACCGCCCACAAACAGCGACAAGGGCGGAAATGGCATCGGGGAAGGTGCAGCGGGTGCTGGCGTGTGTCCTTTGTCAGCAGCGCAAGGTCAAGTGTGGTAGGTCCAACACCGCGCCGTTTGCATTTTTGAGGGATTTTGTCGCTGCTCACCTGGGCCATTTGTTTGCGCGCTGGGACCTATGGCCAACTGACAAGTCCAGATCGGGTCTTTCCTTGCGGCGGCTGCGCAAGAGCTAGCGTACAGTGCGTACCCGGCTCGATGATCTCGCGGCAGAGGAAACGCAGATTCCCTGAAAAGGAGCTACTGAACCGCATCCGACACTACGAAGCGCTCCTCCGCGAGAACAGTGTCAAGTTTGAGCCTCTCCATGGCGGGCCCCAGCAGAAGACCACGGACCAAGAGCAGCCCAGTGGCCCCGGTGGCCCACAGGGGGATTGGTCTTCGTCCCAGTCAACTGCAGCCAAGGCCGAGAGGAATGAGGGGGCGTATGAACCCAGGTACGCCATGGTTCTAGAACGCTTATTTCCCCCAATTTTCTGCGTTGCAACTCGCTAATTCACCATAATTTTCTAGGAACTTTTGGCACGCCATGAACCAAGCGGTACGTGCATCGCATCATGAATACGGATAAACTCACCCCCTGACTTTGGCGCTATGATCATCAGGTTCGTGACATCGACGGCGCAAGCGACTCCTCGGAGGACGATCTTCGTGAGCTCGACATCAAGGATGCACTGCATCGAGGCTTCCACCACAACGACAACCTGCTTCTCGGGTTCCCCGACACACTCATAGATCTCGCAACCCTGCACCCTGACCCCATACAGATCTTTCGGATCTGGCAGGTATACTTAGAAAATGTGGATCCTATGTTCAAGGTCACTCACAGCACTACGCTGCAGGCTCGGATCATCGAGGCCGCTACGAATGTCAAAAGTATTCCTCCAGCCCTGGAGGCACTCATGTTCAGCATATACTGCATCACCATCTCGAGTCTGGACCCCAGCGACTGCCAAGCGTTGTTCGGCTCATCCAAAGATGATCTCATGACCTCGTATCGATTTGGTTGCCACCATGCCCTAACAAACGCTCGGTTTCTACAGACACGGGACCGAGACTGCTTGACGGCCTTGTTTTTCTACCTTGTCAGTGTCCTGAATGCCTCGAGAGAAGTGTATGCTAACCAGCGCAGGTTTCCATCGGCCGAAGAATTCACCCTCAGTCCCTCTGCTCCTTGTACGCTGTCGCTATGCGCATCGCTCAGCACGTTGGCATTCATAGCGAGGCATCACTCGCAAAGTGCACAGCGTTCGAGGCTGAGATGAGACGTCGGCTTTGGTGGGCCCTGGTCCTATTTGACAGTCGCATGGCTGAGATGGCGGGGTGTATGAACGTCACATATTTGGTCCCCGTTTGGGACTGCAAGGTTCCGCTGAACGTCAACGATTCGGAACTGCGACCTGAGATGCGAGAGCCGCCAACCTCGGCGAGAGTAGCCACCGAGGCAATATTCGCCGTTGCCCGCGCCGAGTTTGGGGAGTTTGTTCGACACGCGGCCTTTCAGCTCGACTTCACGTGTCCTTGGCTGAAGCCCCTCGCCAAGGACCCCCAGCACCCTCCGACACCAGACGGTTCCGTGATGCCCGTCCTCGAAAGAGTCCTCGAACAGAAGTATCTTCAAGTTTGCGATCCAAACAACTCGCTCCACTACATGACCATTTGGATGACAAGGTCTCAGCTGGCCAGATCCCACTTGATCGAGCATTTCTCCAAAAACCCCGACCCTTCGAAACTCACCGAGGAACAGAGAGGCGCCGCCTTTGCACACGCTCTGAGGGCACTTGTTTGCAACACGCGAATAATGACGTCGCCTCTCACCAAGAAGCTCCGTTGGCTGACCCAATTCTACTACCCCTTCCCCGCTTACGTCTATATCTCCCAGGAGTTGAAGCGGAGGCCCCTCTGGGAGCAAGCCGACAAGGCTTGGGCCATCATGTCGGAGAATTACGGGTCTCTTTATACTTCATTCTTTTTGGAAACGGACGACCGTCCGCTCTTCAGGGTATTTGTCAAGCCCATTCTTGCGGCATGGGACGCACGGGAAGCAGCACTCTCTGGACACGCGGGCGTATCTATGACACCGCCGGTGATCGTTCAAAAAGTCAGGCATCAGCTGGAGCTGATCGAACAAGACGAGGGACTAAACTTGGGGATGGGAGACACACCTGACTCGTCAGACTTGAACTACTTCGCCATGAGCATGCCAGTGAGCTCAGACAATCAACTGCAGCTCGATGTTGGGCTACAGCCAGGCTTTCAAATCCCGCTAGGTATTGATGCAGGCTCGTTGGGCTGGGGAGCGACTAAGTGGATTTAGGATGCTTTGTTTCAAAACTGGCTGCCGGCAGAGGTGCTTTCGACGTATTGCGGGCCGCAGCCCGGTGTCATTGGGGGAGTTTTAGAGCGCCTGCGGAACGACTGGACATGATGATGATAACAGACCTATTATGTTTTGCAATTTCTATGTACATGCGTGGCCCTGAGCCGCTCCTGTGTTACAGGTTGGAAATTAAGATGTGCTGTCATAATTGATGTTCCGAACAAGAGCGCTGAGGCGAAGCCTCGCGCCCTGAAAGTTATCTCATAGGTAGGGCTAATAGAACCCTAACCCTGAACCATCATTTGTCCTTAACAAGTGCCCCCCAGGAGCTTGCGATTGGTGCGGGAGGTCAATTGCCAACTGCTGGGAAGTTGGACCTGCAGTCTGGGCAGAACGATAACCCGCTGTCATCCCGTCACATGTCCAGCTGGAAATTTACAAGGGCAAAGGCTTACAACTGTGGGACGTTGAAGCCTTTACATTCAACATTCATTCAATTCATTTGCAGGTATTTTTTTGTTAAGTAACCGTACAATGCCTTAATGTTGGAAGAAAGAAGAACTATGTGCATAGAACAATGCATATGTACACAGATAAGTGCCTGAACAAAGCTATCGAGGAGTATCCACTTGTCACTAGGGCTCCGAAGGTAAAACCATCCTTCCCGCGCTGCATGTGAAGATTCTTCCTCTCCACACTGCCGTAATCTTTCGCCTTGGCCATCACCAACCTAGTCACCACACCACAAAAATGAGTGATAGTGACTCCAACTCGGGCGAGTTAGCGCTCTCGACTTGGAGACAGTCCCTCCTTGACTATCTTAGCAGCATCGAAACGGCTGGCGACTTTTCTTGCAACCAATCCTACGACGTCTTTGTCCATCCAGGTCTGGAGATCGATGGCTACGGACAGATTCCGCTGCGCTGTGTGCTCGCAGCGCCCAGGCCATCAAAGAGAGGTGTCGACTGGCATCCTTTGGCATGGGGGACCAGACCATGGTGGATGACTCTGTGCGCAAGACGTGGGAGCTGGACCACACGCAATTCCGCCTCAGCAACCCGCGCTGGCAAGCCTTTCTGGACCACGATTTCTGGACCACGACGTCGCGGCCCACGCCTGCCAATGGCTAGGGCTGGTTGGCGCCCAAGCCAAGCTGCACAAGCTCCTTCTTTACGAACCCGAGTCCTTCTTCAGGCGGCACAAGGACTCGCAGAAGGAACTCGGCATGATAGGCACCCTTGTCGTCTGCCTGCCTTCGGAGCACGAGGGCAGCGAGGTAGGTCCACATCTCGTTCCGAGGCGAGAAGCGTGCCTATGCCACTGCCCCGGCGTCCAAGTTCGACATGACAGCTCTGGCCTGGTTCAGCGAGGTCTCGCACGAGGTCAGAGAGTGACGTCGGGCTATCACCTCATGCTGACGTACAACAGGGCCTTCCCCATCGGCAGCAGCCCACGCTCGGCCTCCTTTTTTGGCGCCCAGACCGAGAACCTGCGGACCCTGGCCGACTGGCGTACGACAGACAGCACCGACTGCAAAGCCTACTACCCGCTGGAGCACAAGTACAGCGACTCTAGCTTACATGAGGCCCAGCTCAAGGGACGAGACGTGGCCGTGTGTCAGCTTCTCCACCGCACCGTCGCGGCCGCTGGGTTCTCCGTCTTCCTTGCTAGCATGGTCCATCACAAGGAAGAGTCCCCAGACAATCAATGGACGGTGCTGGACAAGATAGTCACCTGCAACGGGGATCTGATAGCCAGGGAGCTTCTCGTCTACCCAGATGAGATCCTTAGTGCCCATGTCCTCTACCATGATGATATTAACGGCACTGACGCCAACAGCGTTGATGAGCCTGAGTACCTTAGCAACGAGGACTCACCAGCCCACTTCCGCTATCATGATACTGTAAGTCCCCCACCCCCTCCAAACGCTTATTGCCTAGCGGCTAACTTCTGTGGTGATGTTATAGGTTGTCGTACTCTGGAAGAACTTCGATTTGGATTCCTCGCTCGGCCTAGACCGAGGCCACCTGCTTACCGATTCTTTGATCACCAAAATCGCTCAGGATGTCGTCGATTCACATGGTGACAAGGAAGCTAGAGCCTGCGCCACGCGGTTCATGAAAGCGTGCTGTGCGAGCGAGAAACACAGACCGACGTCCACTCTACCTCAGATGGTGCAGTGGGGTGTGGAACTCGATGACGACGCCCTGTACGATGCGGCAGTCAAGGCTGGCTATGGCTAAGGTGACGTTCAACAAGCACTTGCTCGCCTCGTAGAGAAGGAGCATTCTAGGCGCGCCAACCCGAAGGGCTTTGGAAACCAAGACTGGGACGGATGGTATGCACTCTCCCTCCCTCTCTCTCTCTTTCTCACATTTTGCGCCGTGCTAACTACTCTGTCTCTCTCTCGTAGGCTTGGCGTAATTGTCCATCATGTTCCGTCCCTCACACGTCTTGGGTCTGTCTTATCCCGCTTTGCATCCAAACTAGGGGATGCTGGTATCGAGGCGTCATTCTACCGCTGGAAAGATGCTACCTTGATGGCCTAACTCAAGACTAAGCCGTAGCTTGAATGTGGCGATTGTGGCTTCGTCCTTGAAGTCATGTCGGCCCGTCATGACGATGTCGAGTGGCTCACGACTAGGTACGTCTACATACCCACCAACTGTCATTATTCGACCCTCAAGTTAGGCTGATATGTCGTTACCCCCCAGCTTGCTACTGAACCTATGCTCTCGCGGCACAAGGCAGCTCCTTTGTGATATCCTGGGTGGAGTATTTACAAGGAAAGGGAAAAATACATTCTCGTTGAGCGAGGCCACGGCCATTGTCAAGCACATGCTACACCACAGCGATGGGGCTTTCTCGCTCCGAGCCGCCGACTTTGCCGCTGCATCTTCGATATGTACGGACGCCCTTATCTCGGTCATCGACCAGAGTCTGGCCCTGGGCCTCGCAGATCCTATCTACCATATCCTTGAAGACAGCCGTCGCGAGTTTCAAGTTGACCAGGTCCCGGTCGGGGCGGAACCCAGGGTTGCCAAATTCCTTTGTAACCTGGTTACAGAACTGCTGCAGCAACAGAGCAACCTAGACCCTATAAAATTAAGTCTAAAGGCCTTCTTCGAGGCCTTCCTGACAAAAGGTCGTCTGCGTGAGGTACCAGCGTACCCAGAGTATACTTTTCAGGTGAGTAAAGATAAAATAAAATAATAAACAATAGCTAATGAGAACTTTAGGGATGGGCCACTCGGCACGAGGATGCGGTGACGCCTCGTGTGGCGATGGCAGAGAAATAGATGCTTTTCTTCTCTCTGAGCAAGAGAAAACGATTCGTTTTGACAAGTCCTAAGGCACCTCGAAGGTCGCCTGCAGTGCGATGGGGTGATTGACTTCCAGATGGACTGGGCGAATAATGGTCTTGTTGTGAACAAGGTCCAAAGGGTATTTCAGCGAGACCTTTCTCGCTATGAGTCGCAGGTCAAAGCCCTCGAAAGCTTGGTCCGGCCGCTGAAAGGAGAGTATCTAGAGAAGCTTCTAGGTGACAGCGCATATCGAAAGCTGGTCATGCTCGAGGACATTCGCCCGGCTGCTGACGACGTACGACGGAAGAGGCCTGCTGAGGAAGAGGTGGACCATGATCGAAAACGCACCAAAGTTACAGCCTAGTAAATAGATAGGCAATGTATTGTATGCTGTACCATAGATCGAGCCCATAGCTTACGAGAACACCCGACGAGTGTCTAAACCATGGCATGCATTTCCACTCATCGTCTCACACGGTTGCGACGAAAATCGCTGCCTCCTATCAATAACCGCGATGATGGTGGAAGACGAGCTACCGCCCTTTGTGTAAGACTATCGGCTCGAAACCTAGTTCTTGAGGAAGCGTATTGTGGTGGGGTGCTTCCGATGTACCTTAACCGCGTAGCCCCCATCGAGATGCCTCTACATACATACTGGTGGCGATGACGACTATGCCTGTGGTGACAGCGGAAAACGGGACGGGGCTGTAGTTAGACTGCTGGATTTGCAGTGTATTGTGTCGGATCACCATGCTCCCGCCTCCATAGGAAACGCATCAGCCCAGCAGGAAGTGTCGGCGAAGCCGGGCACCCATGAGGCCAGGAGCGAGCAGCTAGAGGATACTACAGAGTTAAAGCGGTCGATCGGGGTTAGCAGACTAAGTCACTCAGCAGTCGCGCATCTCCATCCCAAAAGCCGCAGAACGCACCTGTTGCTCCCCGAACAACAGCGATACACACTTTATTCACTGGCAGCTCACCATTCACCGTGCGAAAATTTCCAACTACAAAAAAACCCCCACCTCCTTCCACTTTCAAAACTTCCATCCCCCAACAAAACCCAACTTCCTCCTCACCCATCCTTCCTACCACCATACCACAACAACATACGGTGGAAACGGAGTAAGTGAAACAGTACCTCCTTATTATTAACATAATCACAACTCTATCACCTCATCCCTGCAATTTCCACCGTACAGCGAAGCTTGCAATCTCTCCATTCTCCCTGCCGTCAAAACACTTGCCTCCAAACTCCGCCGTTCCCGAACTCCCATTCGCTTCATCCCAATTGCCCTACAAAATTTGGTTTCCAACTAACTTTAACCCTGGGGCAGAACTTTCATTTGCGTCTGACAAAATGGCGAACAACTTTGCCGACGAGCTGTACGATATCAACAAGGACGACGACCAGCACGTGTGGTACATCGACTTTTCAAAGCCTACCTGGCAAAACTGCCTCAAGTCGATCCTCAAACGGGAGAACAAAAAAGCCCGTACCAAGGCAGTGCAAGGCCGTACAGTGAACCGGCGGGTCCTTGTCCACCCCAAGTGGTTCGAGGGCAAGTCATGGGACGACCTCATCACTGTCGGGTACAGGGCCCAGGCTCTCCTCATCGCCGCGTACGGTGAAATCAGCGACCAGCCGTGCCAAAAGGCCCAGCCTATGCCATCCAAAAAGCCGGCTACGACCGACCCAAAGATTGGATTGCCGTTTGGCGAACACATTCACATCAAGGGCCACTTCAGCTTTTCATGTGCAAACTGTGCTTCTCAGTCTTACTACAAGAGTTGCACCCTGAACCGTACGGTAACCGTTCGCCCCCTACATGATGAAATGGAAGTTGCTGACACATGTACGATATAACAGCATTCCCAGACATGGGGCGCACAAAGAAGAAGCAGGGAGGCGGGATGCCTCGTACGGGCGGCGGTCAGGCTGAGGATGAGCTTTCTGAGTCCAATAGCTGCCTTTGACCCAGCCAGCTGGAGGGGCGCTCTCCTGGGGGCCGAGCATCCTCTTTGCAGCAGCAGAGCTGCCGTTCCCCTTGGGGCGTGAGGATGACGAGTCGGTTGCAGTCCTCGATGGTGGTGTATGTTGCGCCCAGGCCCTGTCGCTCTGCGTAATATCCCTAGGGTTGCGACCAAAAAAGGCTACACACAAAGGAGGACACAAATAAAGTATGGGAAACATTGTGCACACAACGAGCGGCGCCCTCCCCCTTCTCTGATTACAAGTGACTGCAGCCTCTCTCTGTGACGATAATAAACGGATAACAAACCGTCGACACGTTGCTCCACCTCAACGCTCAACTCGTGGACGTGGCGTGGCGTTGGCACGTGAAGGCTGGTTCCAGGCCGTCGACCCTGTTGGCTATGCGGTGGATGTGGTCAACAGGTTGGTCTCGATGACACACGTGAGGGCAAGCTTGCGTTCCGCAAACTTCATAATGCGAGCGAGCAGGTAGGCATCCATTGTGACCCGGGGCTGGAGGTGGTGCTTTAATAGGCGCATGCTGTCGCCTGGGGAGGTTGTAGGTGACGATGGAGAAGTAGGTATCCTCCCTGTCCTTTGTTGCTGGGCCTGGGCGAGCTGGAAGTGCTACTTCCCCGTTGGCTTTGCCAAAATACCCTGTAGTACTAGGGTCGCGGTATAAGAACAAAGAAAGAAAGAATAAAGAAACAAACAACCTGGAACCAAACAGTAATCGAACCCATGGATTGATGGTGCCTTCGACGTTTGGCCTAATAAAAGGCACGTCGGAGTGTCTTTGCACTCATTTCTGGAGAGTGACCGTCATCAGCTCAATGCTGGAGGTGGCACCACTTGTTACAGTTTGGGAAAGCAAGATGTGCTGTAATAATTGATGTTCCGATTAAGAGCTGTGGAACGGGTGGCTGGTCGTCGCTTTTAGGTCTGATAACCCAGGCGCGTTGCTCTTTCACCGGCATATTGCGTTACATGGTACCGCTGCGCTGAGTTTTGCTTCGCTCCTCTGCCAACACCTTCAAGGCCAGTACTGGCGGATAGCGAGCTTGAGTTTCACATACGCCAGGACCCCTGTTTTGGAGATGTCTGTGGCTACGTGAGCGGCGATGCGCGTCAGCCCTTTGGTTGTTTGCCCAGCTTCACGTGGCTTGCATGCGACACACTACCAACGCGAGAAGTCGCCATCGCCAAACCAACCACGGGTTGCTCGACGTCATCTTCGCCGATGCAGCCTACAACACCTACCAGCCTCCAAATACCACCACAACATAGGTACCTCCAACCTCCATAGCCCCCTTTCACCGGGGTACTTACACAGCCATCGGCACTAACAACTCCCTACTCACTCCAAACCCCTCCCATCCTAACCCCCTCTCCCACCGGCACACCCCCGGCCGCAGCAGTCCACTCATGCACCCTAGCAATAAACGCCTTCCACCCCTCTTCCCCCTCTCTCAATCTCTCCATCTCATCCACACAAAACCAAAACCGCACCGTGCTCGTCCTATCCTCATACTCCACCGCCGTAAACACACGCACCACATCGTCGCCCCCGCTGCACAGCGCCTGCCGCAGCCTCTTCCCCTATGGCAGCGGCCCGTCAGACGTCTTCCACATCAGGAGCAAAAAGTGCGGGACTCGCAGGGCTTGCGTCTCGTGCACGCCGATGATAAGCAGTCCGCCGATGTCATCGCTGCCGGATGGGGTCAGTCAATCTACTGTCTGTTACGTGGTAGGAATAGAAACTCACGGGATATTACTCATATGGATGCGATCATAGACGCGAGGGAACTTGGATGGGTCAACCCCAACTACCAGCTCAGACCGGACATCGAGGCAGTCCCAGCGCAGCCACTCCATAATATCAGTCATCTCACCCGCCAGCGTTTCGATCACTAGACGCCCGTTAAGCTGGTCTAAGCTAAAGGAAACCAGTTTGAGGAAGCCCCTAACGTTCTCCAGGACCCCGGCATTCTTAACTGTAAAGCCCAGCTGAGAAGCAAACTGAAGCGGGTCGTTCTCAATCGGCGGGATCCTCTCCATGATGGCAGCGGCTTGCCATTCTCGCTGAAGCGGGCGGCGATGAAGTCGAAGTCAAAGAGCTTGACATTTACAGCCCATGTCGCGTCAACGTGGGCAGCGAGCTAGTCCCTCGCACCGTGTGATCCGGACTTATACTGATCCATCAACGTGACAAGAGGTGCATCAAACTTCTCGGCGAAACGCCGAGGGGGGAGCAAGATACCAAGATCTTCGAAGCTCTTGCGATCATCTTCCATTCCTGGTTCGGTAGGCGTTTGAGGGTCCACGCCAACCATACCCGACGTCCTGATCCTGTCCATCTTCATTGTCTTGACGACCGTACGCCTAATGATGAACGCTTGACAGAGGTCCTTGTCGGGAGGGTCCTGCCACTGACGAAGGATATAGGCGACTTCTTTTCGGGTAGGCTTCGGCATGAAGAGTTAGTTGAACAGCTTCTTGTCCTTGCCGAGTACTTCGAGCAGCTTCTTGATGTGAGTCTGCAGCATGTCGTTAACTGCTGCGGGGACAGCAATACCGGCGTAAAGGTACGCCATCATGATCTCGAGATCCTCCCCCTTCGCACGACCGCCCTTGATCTTCTTCCCGAACGAGGATGTCGTCATGGAAAAGAAAATGAGCGTCCGAGCCAGGGCTGCTGGTTTAAGATCCCGGCGCATTACCACCGCCCGCACTCCACTTGGGCGCGACTTCGACGACATCGAGGATAGAGTCTCTCAAGTTCTTGTCTGAGATCTGATTGATGATTCCTCGCGCCTTATCGAATTCGGACAGGTGCATGTAGCACTTTGCGAGGCGTTCATAGAAGGTCTGCTTCTTCTTGCGCACAACGGCATCATCTTCGCCGGCGGAAGCCGCGTTGGTGAGTTGCAGCGACTTGAGGATGAAGGCGGCCGCTGCCGAGTACTGGCCCAGCTCGAACTTGACGCTGGAGAGGTTGGACAGAGGGGACGGGTCTTCTGGTGCCAGATTCGCAGCTTTTTTGTATTTTTCTTCGGCTGAGAGGAGGACTTATGTCAGCGGGTCACAGATGTTAAAAGCGGAGCTAGCTGTGAAGGCATGGCCCGGGAAGTGGGTGCCAAATCATGGAGATGCAAACGGCGTACCTACTGTGAGTTTACCCTGCTTGTACAGCTGATTGCCGAGTTCACGCGTATCTTTTGCGCTCATGGTCTCCTGGGATCCCATTTTGCCCTATGTTCAATGCTTTGCAGCTTGTGTCACGAGGAAACGACGATGCGAATTGGTTGGGCAATGGTTGGGTGAAGTGGAAGATGACTGGAAGGAGCAGCACTAGAAAACCCCAGAGTGGGTGCATGTCCATTTTGCCAAGGCGCTAAAATCGACCTGTGTACGTTGCATAGCGCTTTAAATCAACAATGCCTAGAGCCTTCAGGTTTCCATTGATCAGGGCTATTTTTTGACCGCCAACTTAAATGGTTGTGCGCGAAACAATGCGGAAAACAGGGCATGCGAAAGTCCGCAGTCAAAAGTCTGCATGTGAACCCAAGTCTGCGTTTGACTCAGGTCCGGCCAAGGGGGCTTACCAAGGGTGTTGGTTAGCTGACCTCGTTGTTCCCAAGCCGGCGTCGAAAGCCTTTTGGAGCCCGGCGATATCAAACTTCCTCATATGCATTATGGCGACGATGGCGCAGTCGGTCTTCTCCTTGATGGGACTCAACTACTCATCATCTCCTTGAGGACGGTCAGGACAATCTGCCACGACACATCAGGCCGACGAACCATGATCGTCGAGTTTGAACTTGATGACCAATACGGTGCCGGCTTCGTGGCCATGGTACCCTTTTCCAACGTTGAAATAGTGACGGATATGCGTGATGTTTGGAATTCTCGAAGATAGCCTGAGACACATAGAAATTGGCAGCCTCTTCGGCCTGCCGGTCAAAACCAAACCACGGGCATGCGGGTCATCTTGAGGGCGATGACAGCCATTGTTGGATTCTGATGGAGAAAATGTTTGATGTTTGGGAAACAAAGATGCATGTGGAAGATGGGCTTCAATTGATCACTTACCCCACTCCCTTTTGTACGACCACTTTCAATGTTGGCGTAAACCAGCTTGGTTGTCTGCGACGAATCTGGGCACGAGAAGTTTTCTTTTTCGTTCGCGATCCTGAGCTGGGGTGAGCTGTGGCTGATTCGTCCTGAGCTTTTCCTGATTCTTCCCTGACCTAGGGTGATCCCATACACCGCCGCCGCATATCCTCAGAGTCCCCTTTTCAGTCCCCCCCCGGCTAAAGTTTCCTATCGATGGAAAGCAGATGACGCGCAGATGAGGTTACGGGTATCCATAATTGACGAATTCCGTGATGTCAGCTAAAATAACTTTTTCGCGATGAAGATGGAGAGGTATATAAGGATTCTACAAACGGGAAAGGATTCATTTATACTTAGGTAAACGTGGAATATACCTAGAGGGAAGGATCGCGGGATTCCTCCTCAAGTTACACTGCCATAAAAGCTTGTTGTTACGACCTGCACCCTAAGGGGGTTAAGACAGGTCGCAGAGTGAGATTCAGACGGACCGGAAGGTTCGTGCGAGGCTGCGCTCAGGGATCTGCGTGATCACAAGACTGGATGTCGAAGCAAGTCCTCTCAGGCGGAGTTACAATTATCACTGTAGGCCGTTGCTCTATAATGCACAGAGTGAACTGAACAGTAGAGCACAAATGAACAATGTAATTACTTGCGTGAGGCACCAAGAATCCTCACTCCCGTGAGTCAAGCGTTTGGAAAGCCGCAATAGGATGATGACAGGATGGCCGCAAGCTTGGGCGTCAAGGTAGCCTCTGGTGCTTCCCGCGCTGGGCGCGAGTAGAGCATTGTATCGATCCGGGGAGAAGAGTCGTGCGGGCTTGAGATTCGCGATGTCGCCTCCTCGCCAGTGTTGACCGAGCGCTTCCATGCTTTTCACCTTCTGAATATTCGCTCGTGTTGCGGCAGTGATGAGCAAAGCTGTTGCGGTCCCCGATGGGGTCATGAGCCTAGGTCTTTGTTTGGCTACTATTCAGCTCCGAGCTTGCATTGTTCAGCAGGGTCCAGCAAGGACACACTCGCTTTGACCAGCAATTTATCTACCAGCAGTTGAACTAGAGTCTGCATCTCATCTAGTGAGTCTTTCGTATCTTCTGGTCCAGCAACGCGAATCTCTACCATGTTAATGTACTGGCCCTACTCTTAGACTCCACGATCCTTTGTTCTAATTCAGCTTCATAGTGGTGACCCAATCCCCCTTGCCATGCCACTGGGAATCCCTGGGGTCCAATGCCTTGGGGTTAACATGGATACGAGGCCGGACCTGCTCGCCGCCCATTGACTCCACGAAGTCGAAGAAGGCTTGAGGCAAGCTAAAAGAAGGTAAAATGTTAGTATGCTGTACAGAATCAAGCACAAAAAGTGGTAATGATGCATACCCCTCACGCGTCGAGCGCAACGCTCTGGCCTTAGCCAGGTTCTTCTCCTCATCAGCCTTCCTGGAGGTGGAGAACGGAAAGTCAAACTCGGCAGTTTGCACAAGGTCGCGGACTAGGAATTCTAGCGCCAAGGCCCAAGTCACCCGAAACTCGCGGTTCCATTTCGACTTCTCTAAGACAGCGTCTCTGGTGGCAGGATCCTTCGGCTTGCCTTTCAGGCTGCTCTTGCGATTGTCTCTACCAGTCTGCTCTCTGATCTGTCTTTGCGCGGTTTTGTAGATCTGAGAGTCGGCTCGATTGTAGAGCTTCAGCCAATACCCCGAGCGCACAAAAGGCGGGACTGGGTTGGCGTGGCCTCCCCAGCGAGCAGTCGGGATCGATTCGTTCGGGATGCTCAGGTCGTCGGTAAGGAGCTACCATCACAGTTAATAAAATACACCATGTCAAGACTTTGGGATACGAAATACCAGAGGGATAAATGCCGGGATGCCATGATCGGCAGCAGGCCTCACCGCGCCATCCTCAGTGTCCATCGCAGTGTCCATCGTAGCCTCGGCAAGCAGAAGAAGATGTGCGAAAGAATCGGAGCGACGGTCAAAAGCCGGAATGTCGTCTTTGGGATCCATTTTGCAAAACACCCAAAAGCAACACAAGGGTGATGATTATCGGTGAGTTGAGTTGCTATAGTAAAGTGGGAGGAGAAAAAAGATTCGGCAGCTAGAAGAAAGTGCCTCTATAGTGGGGCACCTTCACTGCAGCGACCAAGGGAGCTTTTGAGCAGTACAAACCCATTCACAAAAACGGGACGCTCATCCTTTAACGCCAGTCGCTAATCAACTTTCTTTGTCCTAGCAGTAGCGGACCACAAACCAGGACAAGGTTGCCTTCATGTACAGTGGCAAGCGGTTGACAAAATAAAGAGACTCCATACCTTGAGGTACTTTGCCACAGGCCTGTTTTATTAGAAAATCTAAGTATTTCTAAGTAACTACCCTACTCTACCATCCAGTCCATTTGCCTTCGCCCTCTAACACCTGTTGCATCCGCACTACCATGGAATCAACCCAGCGATTTATGGTCACCTGAATAATTCGCCTCCATCCTTCAACCACAAGATCGCAAATATTAACACCAGGCCGAAGATTCGCTCGAACGAAAGATTTGACAGCCCTCCAGCAATTTTCAATCGGAGATAGATCTGGAGATGAGCGCGTGTTGAAGAAATGCTTCAATCCGTGCGTCTCTTTCCATTTCTTCACGATGTTTTTCCGCTAGGAGTTCCCTCCGCCATGCCCTGAATCTCCATCCTCTTTCAGCACGAACTGATCACCTCGGAGGAGCCAAGAACCATCCACCTTATTCAAAATCTTGTTGCGATAGATTTGATGGGACATTTTGCCGTTAGTGTTTGTTAGCACTTTGTAAAAAACCAGTTCCGATTAAAAATTCCATCCAACAGCTGCCCAAACGTGAAATCGTCGAATTTCAGCCCCTTTTACCGGCTCCTCAGCGTGATGGATACAATCAGGGCAGTACCACTCTCCTGGTTTCCGAATAATTCGAATCCTGCCTTCGGGGAAAAGCCGAAATGGCTTTCATCAGACTAACGGATATCTCGCTAATCCTCGGGATAAGGGCGATATTGAAGAGCAATTTTGGCAGCTTCAACCCGGCGTTTGGCGTCAGATGGTGAAACCCACCCTTTCTCACAGGTAATACATTTGCGATAGCCTAGGGTTCCCATTGCTCTTTGGATTGTGCGTGATGAAGCATTGGGAACTCCTGTCTGTAATAAGACCTTCCCAGGATAAGGCACGGCCTTGGAAGCCAAATTCCCACATAGCCTTCTCCATTGATTGTAAATGAGCTGGTGAAAGGATCTTTTTTCGTCCTCGGGTTTCGATATCTGGATGTCGGCGTGCATGATTATTCCGTAGTATTTCCCATCCTCGCGGGTTACTTGCACCAAAATAACCAAAAACGCTGGCTTTTGTAATTGAGGGTGCTTGGTTGAATAGACATTAGCCCTGTAGATAGGAAACCGTGCCCAGGATTGCTGCCTTGGAGTTGGATGGTGTTTATCGCCTATAGCCATTGTTGAGGGGCCCTCGAGTTGGCGGCGTGGGTTGAAAGTGGTGCCGCAAGTGGAGTGACTGGTGGAATCCAGAAGAATTGTTAGTGGTGCTGATAGTACACACGGACCACTTTACTTGGCAAGAAAATTTTGGAGTCTCTTTTATTTTGTCAACCGCTTGGGTGGTTACTCGGCACTACGAAATCTATTGTTCAGCTTGCTGAGGGTCGATGCGACCGATGGCGATGCCAGTCGCAAATGCCGCGTCCATATACCTCTCCGAATGATCTCAAGGTATATCCATCCTTTCCTTGGTCATACAAACAAAATATCCTGACTGTACAACAGCTTGCGCATATCTCTCCGAATCGCACAAGGCAGCTCCTTTTCCTTCTTTTCCTTCGAGCCCTTTTGTCACTACGTCGAGGTGTGCTGGTCCTATTCCCAACTGTACAAATTGACGTAATATTCTGACTTTATTTCTCTCTCTGCAGCTACCCAGCATCCAGTGCCAGAAAAAGGAACTGTGCTCACAATGGCCAATTATAACCGCAACGGCGAGGCTGACTACTGTTAGACGAACCATAAGGACGAGTCGGGAAGCAGATCAACCGAGCCAACATCATTGTCGCCGCCGCCGTCGTCGTCGTTGAGGGATGACAGCGGCACCTCCTCTGCGTGGGGGCCTTTCTTCTTTCTCGGGTGGCGGAGCAGGATGGGCGACCGGTCGAACCCGACATAGGTCTGCGGTGGCTTCCAGCTATGCTGCCCCCCCGTGTTGAAGGAAAACGTGTGTGAGCGGCTTGTAGCCAGGTTACTGATCCAGGCAGGAGCCGGTATCCATACCGTCAACTGGAAAAGTAGGTATACACCCTTACATATGTCCTGTTTAGAAAACCACACTAACATTATTAAGCTACTCCTTTAGTTAGAAGCGCTGCTAATTTGGTAAAGCGACATAGGATTATCAGCCATTGAAGCTTGGCGACGAGGAGCTTCGGAGTTGGAACAGCTTGGTTATCTGAGACGAATCCCAGCTCACGAAATTTCCTTTTTGTTCGTAACCCTGAGCTGGGGTGAGCTGTAGCTGATTTGCTCTGAGCTTTCCCTGATTCTTCCCTGAGCTAGGGTGATCCCATACCTGGCCGCTGCACAGCCTCAGAGGCCAGTTTTCTGTCCCCCGGCTAAAGTTTCCTTTCGATGAAAAGTAGGTGACGCGTAATCTATAGGAATGGCTCCTAAGTAACAATTACAATTATAATATACGTGTATACTGGGTGTGTGTGTGGCTCGTAGTCGAACCTGAGTGATGAATCTCGTATGCGCATTTGGCAACCTTGCATCCAACGTCGACGAAGGTCTGGATGTTTGCTGCCAAGCCTACTACCTCCATAGCGAGAGCCTTGAACCGCTCTCCCGGGCCTCGACGGTGTTGCGTGAGATTTGATTATGGTCGGTGAAAATGGGAAGGAGTTGTTGGGATAGGAGGGAGTCGAAATTAGCCCCGCTTCAGGCTCCTACAGCCTAGTTGCTTCCTACGTTTAGGTACATCGAATGCGACTTTCACGTGACGCAAAACCTACCACGGCCACCCAACTTCCGTGTTATTCCCATGTCCGCCTCTCGCATCTACTAAAGACCCCGCTGGGTTGCAACACAAAATGAAGCAAATGGAAATTCTGCCGATGAGCTGGTGGAATAACGTAGCGTTCGGTCTCCTTGTTTTCTTGTTTCAGGAGAGATTCAAGGATCCGGTGTCATAAGCTTGGAGTTGTGGTTTCACAGACTTGAAGATACATGGAAGCCGTTGCATTCCAGTACCAACGTATGGTTTCGGCTTTGACGTCAGCTTAAGATCGTCAGCCGTCGGATGTCTTGCTTTCCACTCCCAAATCGGGCGACGGGAAGCGAATGCTGGGACGAGCTTGCGCAACTAGATATATCAGATTCCCTAAGACAGATATCATCGTCTTCACAGTATATAAGCCTCTTACATTCCTGTCTCCAGACAACTTTCATATCGACCATTGCATCAAATCCCAACTCCCAACTCCCAATCTCAAACATCTTCCTAAACCACACCTCTCAACCAAAACAATGCAGCCTCACAACCCTCCTCCCCCTTTTCGCCACCCTCCTCACCGGCATGACCACCGCCCGCAACCCTCCCCCCTCACGCCTCCACTAGCCTGCCATCTCTATCACCTCCTGCCACGGGAACATGAGAAGCTTGTCGGATTCAAGATGCGTCGGCCGTCCGTAGACGGCTATGGGACCTTTCCATCCCAGGCTGATCCTCGCAGCATAGAAGGCGCCGACACCATCATCAAGATCAGCACGGTAACATGGCTTCCTGCCCTCGAAAAGCTCCTGGGACCCGGATTGTTACTTGGAGTTGCTTCCGAATAAGAAGGCAGAGTTCCGAACGAAGCTGAGCAGTACAGTTTCCAACCTTTCCCGATTAGAGAAACCGCAACTCAGCTCTACCGGATCGGCAGCAGCGGCTAAGATCGCGAAAACGTGGCTGCAGACTTGCTCTACACATCGAGCTTGCCAACCTCCGATAACATCCACATTTGTGCCGACAAGACTGCTGTACGTTGGCCGAGTCAGCGACCCAACCTGTCGCCTCGTCGAGCGGTTCGACCTTGATGGGCCAGTCATGTATTTTGCGCTGAGCCACTGCTGGGGAAATGACGTGCCGGTCACTCTCACAGTCGGAAACTATCCGCTCATGGAGAAAGAAGCTGCTGTTGCATCACTATCTCAAAACTTCAGCTGATACGCCAGTCGACCGCGACATTCGTGCGCAGATGGCCGCTGGCAACTACGAGGATCACTCTGCCACAAGAGGCATCCGCGGGGCGATTAATACTCTCCTATTCATCAGCGCATCGACGGAGCTCACACTTCATAAGAAACTCGCCTTCAACCAGCGGTGGTACGAGATCGTCGGATCTTACTCGCAGGGGGCGCTCACGAAACAGACAGACAAGCTGATTACCATCTCCGGTGTTGCAGGGCTTGTCGAAAAGACTTCACACGCCAAATATCTGGCAGGGTTGTGGAGCAATGTTGCCCCAGAATTCGGTCTCCTGTGGCGTGCCACGAGCTCAGACTCTCGAAGACTGGACGCCGTTGATTCGAGCATCATATCTTTGCGTTTGGTCAAGGGTAGTGATAAATTAAAGGTATTAAACAACAGAAGCAAGAGTGTATACCGTTAGATGTAAGTGCGAGATATCGAAGGCAAAGGTTAGGTGAAGGTTGAACTATTCGCTTTCGAAAGATGGGGACCATTTGTTAGAGGCCACTAACCCCAAGGAAGCATGGAACCCAGGGGACACCCCGAATCCAGAGGATTCGAGAACGGGGAGCCCCGAAGACCCTGAAGAACGCAGTGATAAAGCAGTGGAAACGGGATCGGGAAGACTCGGAGCTAAGGGCAGGGAAGGAAGGAAAACATAACGGTTACGTAGCGAAAAAGTGGGGAAAGGAAGTCTCTTTGTTTAATTCGTCTATAAAATAGGGGCTTCTAGCCCACGAGGAAAGGAGGGGGCCAGAGTTCAACAATTACAAGCCCTTGGTTACTGCTCAGACCCCTTGTATTGCCCTCACTCTGGTGTAGCGCAGTGATAACGCACCGAAGTCCCTTATACCATTCTGGCCATTTTTATGTATGGGGACCAGTTCTGGGCTCGCTCGGCTAGAATTGAAGTAATTGTGCATGCTGTGGCGCAGCCTTCCGGAAATGCATCTCAAGCCTGAGCAAATCCTGAGCTAATCCTGAGCTAATCCTGAGCCGGGCCTGAGCCGGAGTGAGCAATGTCACGTGAGCGAGGTTCGAAAAGGGAAACTTCGTGTGCCCAGATTCGCCGCACAAAACAACAGTTCCAGCATGCCTGTATGGGGGCCCGGAAAGCCTCCTCTACTCTGCTCTTCCTTACTAGGTCCATACCATCTCTGCACTGTCATCTTCGAACGGCCGCCTCAGGTACACCGCTTTTGTATTCTGTTTGCGTCGCATGGAAATGGGCTCATGCGCCAGTCCGAGATAAGGGTCCGCCGAACAGAACCCAGCAATAGACGCAACGCCCGCATCTTGCACCGCAATCGACCGGTCCGAAGAGCAGCGAAGGATCATGGCTAATGCCTAGCGCTCATCGTCAATGGCGAGCTGCACCCGACTCATCCACCTGATTATGCCAGCAGCCACGCAGAGCAGGTGGGTATCTGAGGGTGTAAATGAGGCTCGTTCCCTCCTGCCACATCCAGAAAATGCTGACCAAACCCATCCGCTCTTGGAACGGTTCCTGTGTAACATTGGCTGGCCGCTTTTCAGCGCCGAATCCTGCAGGCGGCCGCAGCGAGAGGGTGTGCTGCCACGCACCAATCGAAGCTTGGCACGTCCCGTTGCCCGGAATCGTTGGAAAGCGGGGAAAGCTTGATTTGCATGGCAAGGGCTGGCAGATGCATGAGGCTGACGGCTGATCTCTCTTGGTTTGCGGTTCATTGTTTTCTGGTTGACATCGTATTTGACGGGCCTAATGCACGTCGCCGACTATCGAATTGCAACCTCATGTCGCAACGGACGGGAATAGCTCTGGAAGCTGTTTACCACCGGGTCCTGAAGGACCTGGCGGCGTGGTTCCTGGTTGATGATATGAAGACAACGGGCATGCCTCCTCATTCTCAGATGTTCCTCAGCTTTCCTGCTCTCCAGCAGATAATCTAATTACATAATACCCCTGTCCAACTACTCGCCATGAACATGCGGTTCCTCACCCTCCTCTCCCTCGTGGCGGCCGTCGTGCACGCCGCCCCCGGCCAAATCATCTCAAAGCGCGCCCTCACCGACCGTGACCTCGACGCCCGAACTGGCTGCCCTCGCACCCTGACGCCAGGCGAGTTCGAGTTCCCGCACTACATCACCCAAGTCTCCAAGTCGCAGCCCGACAAGGCCTACGGCCCGCAGTACTTTGGTGTCTTCACCCCCAACGACATCTCCTCCATCTTCAGCTTCGATATCCCCGCCTCCCGCGCCGGCGCAAACTGCACCCTGGAATTCCTCTTCCCGCACCAGAGCCAGCTCAAGACAAGCTCCTACACTTACAGCGGCGGCGGTTCATTCTTCTTCACGGGCTTCAAGCCGGGCAGCTGCCCCGACGGGCGCACCACGTACAACAACCTACCTGAGAAGGGGCCGTTCCCGCCGTTCCCGCCGATTCATATGGAGCCGGGGAATGCGTACACGATTGATGTGGGCCCTTGTTGGGTGGGCGCGGGGACTTGTGTCGCGGGGATTACGGGGACGAATGATACGAGTTTTAGCTACTTTCAGGACTTTGGGGAGTGTCCTATTGGGATTTACTCGAGCTATTCTTATCTTTGAGGGAGAAGAGAGAGAAGGGGATAGGGGAAAGGGGAGTGGGATGGGGGAGAGGGATTAGAGAAGGGGTGGTACGTTGATAGGTGCTAACATAGTACCTACGCTTCCTCCTGTCAAAGCAGCCCATGGTTCTTGATAAAATATGATAGGCTATCATACATTTGAAAAGGTCTTCTTGCATTCTCCCCGCTCGTTCTGATGATACAATCAAGCCGCTTCGATACAAACAAGAATATGAACGATGCAGTCAAGCCTATCGCAATGCAAGCAATAGAGCTTGAAGAAACATTCTCGATTGGATACCTGTGACTACTCGCTTCCATGATACGCTGATACTAAGACAAATAAGGCCCATCCAACTGACACGTGGGAAGGTACGGGTGCTGATGGTGGTAGGTAGTTGGATTGGCGATGTAAGCGCGGTATGTTTTTCTGTCGGACCAAAACCGAGAAGCATATATCTGACATTCGAGGAGAAGCTGGTTCTCGAGACATTGAGTCGGAGATTGTGAATGCGAGGTGGCCCCGGTAGACTAGACGGATAGTCTCAACCTGCGACGATTCGTAATTGGATCCTCTTTCGTTTACCTCAAGCCTTTCAACTATCCCGCTGTTCACCGTACCCGGGATTCGAGCCAGTCCAATCAAATCCGATTCGTCCCCCTTGGGCCGAATGATGAATGGAACCGGATGGCCAAGCAAAACGCAGATTGAATCACCTTTCCGAGCACCAGGTGGCGCAATTCCAATGAATCCATCGTCCGAGACAAAAATAAACCTCAGTCTTTGCTGCAAAATAATCCCGCAGCTGTACTTCACTTGCTCGCCGTCTTTCCACACGCCGAAAGCCCCGTCGTATCGATAACTCGGCGCCGTATCATCCTCAAGCTCTCCATCCTATCTCGGTCCTGATTTCAAAATCACCCCAAGCGATAATAAAATGGGCTCCTTTCTCATTAGGGATACGCGGGCAGACAATATAACCGCTTCGAATCCAGGTAAGGGCCGGATAGAAGTCCGAAGGAACCAGACCAAGGACTGGTCATGGAACTCGACCTGCGAAATCATGCTCCAGACAAACTATTGAAAAAGGTCCTCCGAAAAAGGGACCTCATCGCTGCTGAAGATACATCGGAACAGAGTCTTGACCCAAGAAGCTGACGTAGTACGCGGCATCATTGCCATCTCCCACCAGTTCATTTAGATGAATTCGACCCATTTCCAAATTATAGCGTCGGTCCGTAGTACAAAATCGCCTTCTAGAGTTCGCACCTTCGGTAGCTTGTTACAATCGATGCCTTTGCAGCTTAGGGTAGTATTTGTGTTAACGTTTAAAATCTCTGGGACGGACAGGAAGCTGCCACCAGTATTGGAGGTGAACAGAAGGTTTTTCTTCCGCTTTTCAGCGAAGTTGGTTACCCAGCTCGGAAGCCTTACGAGACGAGGCTTATTGAGCTTGAAGTCGAGCGTCATAACTCTTCTGTCTTAAGAAAGAAGACTTTGCAGTGTAAATACCCTGTCCCTGGATCGGTGGCCAGAAAGTCCTATGTAAACTCGAGCAGATTGAAAATATCGCTGTAAGAGTTGGCGGACAGGTCGGGCTTCCATATCCTCGGCTGGCTTCCACAGAGTTTCTGGACGATGTCGAGGGATGATGACTGGTTAAGTCTGCTTTGAGCTAACTCACAGAGTTCGAGGATGGAAGTCATTGAGGCACAACCAAACCGCGCCATCAACGATGAAGTTGCGCTCCAAAAGCGACAGCCCCCTTCTTAATGGGGCAATGTATCCACGGCACGAGTGGTCGGAATATCGACACAGTTGGGTGCCAAGACAGCAGGGATTATTTGGTCACACTATGAAGATTCACCACATTTTCCAAATTACACAGGAACATGCTGCTGTAGAAATACAAGCAGGGGTTTTCAGAGTGGGAGATTGCCCGCCAACAAAACCGGACCATGAGCTGCCTTGACAGTAAGGCGACACCTTCCGCGGTAGCTGAGGGGACCCATTCTTTTGACCTGAGCCTGCACCCACTTTCCGAACCACTAGCCACACTCGGATCCAGTCCGCAGCTTAAGCAGCAGGGACCCAGGCGGGCCAGTCCTCATCCGTTTTCCGCACCTTGATTGCAAAGACCAGCCCTTTATCAACAACCTCCAACTCCAGCTCAAAGTTGTGCCCGTAGCCGCCGCACACAGCTCTCTTCTGGACCATACGACAATCGTCCGGATAGCACAGCACAACATCTCCAAGCGGGATATCCCGCGGGAACGCACGGATCGATCGATACGCGAAGACCTTATCCTGGAGGGGACGAAACTCCAGCGTCAGAACCAAGTCAAACCTGGCGAAGGCGGCGTCGTGGCGGAGACGGACGAGCGTTAGTTCTCGTGTGTCGTCGGTGCGCTTTATCGGGGCGAAGATGATATCCTGCTTTCGCTCCCAGCATGATGGTGGGTGGACTTCGGTTACTTCGAGCTGGAGAGACGCCAGGTCGTCGACGTTGTACACCCAGGCGCGCAGAGGGGCGGCCCTTGGACTCGGTTCGATGGAGTCGGATTTCACGTCAGCGTCGGGCGGGGCGCAACCGCCCGTGTCGGCCAAGAAGAAGCGAAGTTGAGCAATCTGGAGGACAACGGGATCAACTTTCTCTGTCTGGCGGTTGGAAGGTATTGCGCTCACCTTCGACTGTACATGTGCTAATAGCTTTTGCATTGTTAACTAGTTCGATTCGAAGCGAGAGCGACGATACGG
>Ga0247770_1000620_pt1 | contig 33355 bp, 41 predicted proteins | sample UWRJL136409B6_FD_179943 | JGI IMG/M metagenome (GOLD analysis project Ga0247770, IMG submission 179943) | Plant litter microbial communities from Arlington Agricultural Research Station in Wisconsin, United States - UWRJ-L136-409B-6 | ecosystem: Environmental > Terrestrial > Plant litter >... | reverse complement strand
AGCACTCATGGCCAATTGTGGTGATGGTTGTGTATTGTTGTTCTGTGGAAGAGAATCTCTGGCCTGCAGGGTCCCCTATTGCCAAGCCGGCTACATCCGCGAATGGCTCCAATTGCTTATATAAGCTAACAATAACCTACGTGAAGTCCGGGCTGTCGTCACTTCTGGGCTTGAAGCTTCTCCCACAACGGATCACGGTTTCATTCGGTTAAGTCTGTGGCTGTTAACAAGATTGTCGGTGCTTTTCGTGCTTAGTCGCAGACTCCTGTGTTAGGTCGTGAGATCAAGGAATTCATTCTGCCGCGCTACTTTCTTCCAGCTTTAATACCTTGTGCCTTTGCTGAAGAAGAATGCCGTCACCATCCAAGGAGCTCCGGTGCTGTGCATGGCCTGCATCTGGTAAATTTTGTTCTCTGTACGTTCGTAAGCCTGCAGGAAACCCGACCGGATGGAGCTTTATTCATGTGTAGAAAGCAGCGAACAAAGAGTTCCTTGTCCCCAACCAAGGGCACGGGCTTGCCTGCTCACTCGACTTTTCCAAGCAGGTACGCTATTGTAGATCCCGCACTCATCAGTCTTTTTCTTCTTTAACCTCCGTCCCTTTGACTCCCTCCGTTGTGCCGAATCCGCATCACCAAACACGATGCCCGACGTCGCGACCCGACGTACCGATGGATCCAGCACGCCTCAGCAGCTGGATAAAATCCTGGCAGCTCTCCACTACCTCCTCCTCCACGATGAACAAGTCCGCGATTACCGCTTTACCGTCGACCCAGCCGACCACCATCACATTCTTCGTGACGGCTTCTCGAACTTGACCGAGCTCAGCGAGCTTCTTGGCCTTCGTGTTCGCTTCGTACGCCAGCCATGCAAATCCAATTCAACCGGCACAACTAACCTTGAGAGATCAGCACTTCAACCCTGTCACCGGAGAGCTGACCATTTCCACCATGAACGAGACTCTCCAGTTCGAGCTGCGCCATTTGCTCGTTAACCAGCTACGCGCTGGTGCTTCGATGGTGAATCCGAGTCCCTTTGTCGTAATGACTCTGGGGGAGACTGATCTCGAGTCGGAAGTAGCCGGCTGCGCTATCGCTATTTTCAAATCAATCTCCGATACGGAGTCGACGCTTGTACGATCGCCACCATCGAGGCCGTCGGTGATAAGATGCCCAAGAACGTACTTGCCCACGTCATGACGCGCAACCCCGGTATCCAAACCATGATTGGCCTGTATCTACGCGGCCTGGCCAAAGGAGGATTCACCAGCGAGGCGGACCGAAATCACGGTATCAAGCGCATCGGTGACAAGTCTGTCGTCGTGACTTGCACACGCATTGAGAATGGCATCGACATCGAGACCGAGCCTCTGTCTAAGGAGGGCGGAAAGATACACATTCCTGTCATAGCCGATGGCAAGATAGCCGTGGCTGTCAAGCACACTGACATCCTAGACGTGATCCGCACCGTCAGCATATATACACCCCTTAGTGCTGTCCCAAAGCAGGCTGCTCTCAATGCTCGCAATCTGCCCAATTCCGGTATGCAGGCATCCATGTGGCCTTTCCCCTGCCCTGGTATCGCAGCCCGCGCGTCTGGATATCGTTTTGGAGGCGTCAACCACAGAGTCACAGGTCTCCGCGTCCCCCCTTTCGGAGGCGTCAACCATAGCGCAACGGGCGCCACACCAGTACCAGAGCCATCAATCCTGGCGTCGCAGGTCTCCACACCTGGGGCACTCTGCTGGGTCGCCTTCTTCGCCGCTGAGGCCGGGGCCTGTCTGGCTGCGAACCAGATGGGGGACCACGCAGTATCGCTGTATGGAGAGGAGCAGCTTTGGCAGCGGCTGTCTTGTTGTTCCGGCGGTTTCGTGCGCAGCGTGGGATGTTGGGGGGTACGAAGTGGGGAGGCCACTTCTCCGAGAGCGGTCTGCAACTTTTTGCTGGGCGCCGCTGGGCGAGGGAAGTTAGTGTGACGAGGGAAGTGTGCATTTGCAACGGCAGAGGCTTTGTGTGCAGCGTGGGAGGCAGCTAGCTAACCAACAACTATCGGTTACCTTAGTGGAATGGGTGCTGGAGCCGGCCCAAACGAGGCGCTCGCTCACATCCGCCAGTATGATGCATGGCAGGTTCCCCTTGGCCACAACCCATGCTCTGCATATCTCGGTGACGTGACAGAACCATGCGCCACAATAACAGCTTGTCATGTGGAGCCTTTGTTCCCCGATGCACCGTATGGACAGGTCAAGTGCGCGACTCTGACGCTAGACTCAGTTGTCTTCACTCTTCGAGGTCTGTGGGATGCGAGCGATCCAAGAGGCGCTCTGGGAGAGCGATCGATGCACGTCAGAAGGGAGTTGTGGAACCTTGCCCCACGATACTTCACACTACTTAAACTTCCCCAGCTAGCATTGCACGCTGGTCACCTGCGAATTGGTTTACCGCTCGTCGCTTCTCACACGATGGGAGGGATGGGCGGCACCGCAAGCGTCATCGCGGTCGTCGAGCTGGCCGCCAAGGTCGCCTCTCTCTGTCTCGAATAGTCGTCCGTTGGCAAAGGCTGCGGATGACTGTAGCACCCGTGCAGGCTATTTTGGAGCTGCTACGGAAGGGTGACGAAGAACAGGAACGGAAACGCCTCGAGGGCCAAGGGTTAAATGTTCTATCTAGTTCGTGAGGATCGTAAGGGAGACTCCCTTAGGGGAGACGACGATGAAGTCAGCGAAAAGGGGCCACCGCGGAGAAAGAGAACAAACTCTCCTAACGAGAGAAGCCTGGGATCAATGGGTGTCGAGTATGGCCAACCAAACTCTCATCGGTCACAACGTTTTCCGACCGAACAATCTCGTCTTCATTCTCGGAGCAGAGGGAAAGGGCACGCTTCGTAGATGCTGTGTAGTGCTGGCGACAAGATACGAACAATATGCTTCTTTCTTCCCGTTGGCCCTGCCGGAACAGGTTGCGACCTTGACCCGACCCTTAGACAAGAACGTACTTCTTGAGCTCCGCGTCCCCGTTCTTCCATTTATGCACTGCTTTTCCATCCATGTACCCGTGGAGGTACGCGTCACCGACGAATCGATACTCTCCACGCTTGCGGCTCTCGCGCAGCAATATCGGTGTTGAGCAACCCAAGGGTATGACAACTATGTCGCCTGGCGCCATGTAGCCAGAACCCATCCCAATTCGCCCCTCATCAGTGCGGAAAAAACAACGCCCCACCATGCGGCGCCCGAAATGGTTTATGAGAAAACCCATGCGTTCGCTGGGTTGAATATCCACGTCGATGTCAAGAAACCCGAGCAGAGTCTGGTCAAGTTTCAAGTATGGTAGGTGGATGTGCAGCATTGATGCGAAAACATGGTAGCAAACCGCAAGCCATTGATTTGGCCTCTCCCACGGGGGCGGGACCTGACCGAGACTCAGCGCTTTTGCGAAGTGCTGCTCGGCTGTGAGCTTCCCCTTTTCGCTTTCTTTCTCGGTGCTATCGAGTAGTATGGCCCTCCACTGAAGAAACGTGGTCAAAAAGTCGTCGTCGGTGCATAGCGTACCGACGGCGACACCCCTGCGCTTCACAGTGTCAAGGTAGATGGCAGATACTTCAAGTTTGTTGAGACGCTCGTCGAGGAAGCGGCAGATGGCCTTCGTGTCACCGGAAGCCTTGAACGTGTAGCCGTTCGAAGCACTGAGTGATATTGTATCAGGGATGTGAGACCAGTCGGGGACGAAAGAGGGTAGGGCCGATAAATCCGCGTGCAGAGGAAAGTGGATGGCATCGCAAATGACATCCAGGCTCTCGGTGGTCTTGAGAATGTAGTCGACAATTTCGGTATATATGTCCTTCAGAGAGAGACCGTAATCCGCGCGAAACTCGTTGCGTACTTTCTCGGGAAGTATGCCGAGGACCCCAAACAACTTATCCTTGGGATCCGATGCCAGCTTCCGTCTGCAAACCCGCAGCACAGCGAGCAATGGTTCGTCGTCATGCTCCATCAACGGTCTCAGATCTGGAAGATTTGCTGGCCCGTGGTTTGCCAAGACATCTTGGTTAGTCACCATGTTCAGCGACGAGCCATACTTCGGCCTTCGGATATGGCGTTCAAGCAGGTGCCGCTCGAGTCTGAACGTCTTAGAGGCTATGTTGTAGACGTCCCACGGGACCTTCGTCGGCCCGCAGTAGACACTGATCTTGCTAGCGTTGAAAAGCTCCTGGACAACCCACAATCGATGCCAGTAGTCCCTTTCGAAAAGGGGCACGACTGCCAACAGAGCATGTCGCATGGCACTCGTAGACACAGCTTCGGATAGTGTAACGCCGGAATCACCACCGTCTGCAATGTCGCAAAGGATGCTCACCGCTTCCGTGCTATCATCGTCCTCTGGCCCCAGCCAGACAGCGACGGAGTCTGCCGAGGCGTAAATGTTGGTCATCAGCCCGATTTGCTGTGTCCGCTCATCTGTGTTTTGTTGGTCGATTGAGAGTGCATCTGCCCAGACCAGCACTGACTCGGACTTTTGGCGGAGGGCGCTCAGAGCGCCATGTAGGCTGACGGATATCGGAATAAGCGAGCCCTCGAGCTCAATCCTTCGTGTGTCTCCAGCGTCACCCCATGCATACGAGATGGCAACATATTGAGGCAGCTTTCGGAGCGAAACGTGGAGGATTTCGCACCGCAACATGGTCTTCCTTTCCGGCAGGATTCGAATCAACCGGATGAATGAATCGTCCAACGGCCTGTACTGGTATCGGCGGTCGCCGAGGGTACTGGGACGGAGGGATGAGATGGGCTGGGCCGATTCACTCCGCTGTGATGGTTCTGTCGGACTCACTGGTTTGTGAATGAAATGCCCCGATGATCTTCCCGTGGGCATTCGAGCCTCGGCTACTTTTGGTGAGGAAGGCGGGTAGATCTCGCCCAGTCCAGGGCTCCTAGACAGCGGGCTCGAACGGTAGGAGAGCTCGCGTACATTTGTAGATCTCCTTCGGATGTCGAGTGGGGCTGAGGGAGACGGAAAGGGCCGGCCATCCTTGTCGAACTGAAGCTTGGCCCTTTCTAAGTCGGGCGGCTTCTCAAAGCGGCTTTGCTCAGGGACGCTCGAGGATGTCAGCGGAGGTGGCCCGCCGTTTGCAAATCGGAAGTCTCGAGCCGGGTCATGATCGCCATCACTGTCACGGCTCCGGTGGTCGTCGCTGCTCTCAATAGAGCCAGAGTCCCCATCTCGATGGCTTCCGCGCTTTCTCACAAGAGCTCGCTGGTGATTTCTCACTTGGCCCGCCCTGTGATCTCGCTCCCGGGCGTGGGGGCTGCCTTGGTCCCGGTCAAAATCTCCCTCCGGGCGTCGGTCGCGTCGCGCCTCGCGAACATTTTCGTGACGTCGAGCAACTGGGACAGGAGAGAGTGGTCGTTGGGCCCTGGAGCTCCGTGCTCCAACTTCCCCGTCGTATTCCTCGGGAGACGATGGACTTCGGGCTTTCGAGCCACCATCGTAGCTCTGGCGGGCGCGGGCGATGCGAGGGCGCGATCGTCGGGACTCATACCTCGAACCGGGCCGCTCATCCTCGGAACTTGAGAGGCGAAGATCGTGAGAGGGCGGAGTTGGCGAACGAGGGGCATTGAATCGCACGTCGCGATAGTCATGGCGCGCATCAGCCATCCTGGGCGGCGAGAACACTGTTGAAAGATGCTGGGGGCTGAGAGCTAGCTCTGGTTTCAGCGACTAGACTGTCGCTATTCTGTCAACTTGTTTTTGACGCGATTTGGAAACTGAGATGTTCCGTGTTGTCGAAAGAGGGGCAACGGCGCTACTGCCTCAGGTTGGGCGCATCTTTCCTGCCTGAAAGAAGACCATCGTCCTACCTATCAGGGCCCGGCCCCACACACTCACGTGAGCGTTTGTTGATTGGGTTGGGGCTCGATTCGGCGTAGATTGTTACGTGGGTCATGCTAAATTTGCTGCAGATTTTGGAGAAGCAACAAGTGCCAAACTCGTCTCTTCCATTGGAGTGCCTCGAACTTCAGATGTTGAAGTCACGTTTCCAAAACGACGCTACCTCCAATTCCCTGCCCAAGCTACCTTATCTAACGCCGGCCCATGTTCATTCCAAAACACCACTACTCAGGCTTCTGCGCGGTCCAGAAGATATACTCCATGTAGGAGTGGTAGTTGGTGTCCTTGATTTCCTTGCGCACTCCTACCAGAAACACCTCAATCTCGACCGGCTCCATCCCCAACATCTGGAGAGGCCTCGCACCGATGGCCGTGAAAAGCGCCTCGAGGATGAACTTGAAGTACAGGCCGATCAAGCGCAGTCGCTTGTCCTAGGAGCAAAAGTACGTCAGCACTAGGAAACCAAGTCGCTCAGCTCGCATTCACGTACTTTTGGCCATGTTCCGATAGGCACCTTGAGTTTCTTCACGCTGATGTTCGTGAAACCCGCCGCGGTGAGACGCCCCTCGAGGTTGTTTGCGATCCGGAAATCGTTGCCGAACTTCTTGAACGCTTCCGTGGCGGCATCCAGGAACTTCTGCACCATGTACCCGTCTGGTGTCGAGCCATCGTCGCAATAGGTCATCCCGCCAAACTCTTGGATCTCAATCCAACCGCCGGGTTTCAGATGTCTGCGGCGCATGGTGAGAAAACACATCGCAGAAGAGAAGATAGTCGAACGTACTCGAATGCGTGGCCGAGGACCGTTTCGGGCTGCTTCAGAAGGGGAAAAACTTGGCGCAGGTGCACGAGGTCGTAATTCGACCCGTTCAGCCAGTCCTGTTCAATGTCGTCGACGATAAATCTGAGGTTCGGAGGAACCCAATCGGGCTGAATCGGGGTGAAGTCGATGCCGAGAACCTCGGCCGAGGGGAACTGATCGGCGACTGCCACGAAAAGTCAGCGTCGAGTCTCTGGGTTCGGCCGGTGAGGATGTTGCGCACAGTCAATCGCCCAGATGCCCGTCCCTGTGGCCAAGTCAATGACCTTCTGTGGGTGGTTCCCGATAGGGGCGAAAAAGAGCTTCCCGCTGCATTGCCTTCAGTTAGCCAGCGCCCCTCTCCAGCGACGCGACCTACCAAACAGTGCCGCGACCAGAAGAATCTGGCAGAACTCACTCAGTCAACTCTAACATCATCGCATGCTTCATGTCTTCGCGGTTCTGCTCAATATCGTCGTTTGGAATCGGATATCGAGCATTTTTGTACGAGTGGTACTGGCCTGCGTCAGCTTTCAGCTTCCGGGGATTTCACAGCGCTTGGATTGGCGGTACGCACGCGTCTTCCATTCTCGTATGCGTGCTCGAAAAGGCTTGAGGTGACACTCGTCGAGGCAGCAAACGAAGAGCCATCATATTCCTGAGGGTCGAACTCGTCGGTCTCCACATCCTCAGCAGCAGCGACTTCAATAGCCTCAGTGGGCGGCGATCCTGGCTGTGCGGTAGCACTCATGGCGGCGATTATTTCGCGGATAATTTGCGATCCGCAGACAAGAGGGACCTAACCTCTTTGACGCGGCATTTTCAGTTGCTCCACCTCACCTCACTGTCTACGTGCCTAGCGCCGGTCTGTGCTCTCGCTGCCAAGCAGACTTGGCGGGGCCGCTCTTTTAGCTCCGCCGGGTCACGGACAACAGCAAGCCGAGAATGGATTTCCGGCCCGCTATTGGCACCTGGCACCACTCGATACGGCGCCCCAAGGAAACGGGGCGATGTTGGATGCAAATGCAGGCCGCACATGTGTCGTTCCTGCAAGTGGCCAATGCCCCTGCAGCTCGAGCGTGCATAAAATGGCGCAACGACCCAATTTCGCGATTTCGCCGGAGCTAATCCGTATTGAAAGTGATCTGCAGACCGCTCTCTCTGAGGTCTGAGCGGATCGATCTAACCGGGATTTATTCCATCCATTGCCTTTCTCACCACGTTGCTTGACAGGTTTGTGGCAGCTGCGCGATAATCTGGGGGGATGTTGTACCCCGCCCAGAATGCAGGCTCGCGCCTTGGGTGGCACAATACTTGACAAAGTGTGTGCAGAGGACCAACTTAGATCTCGCGGAAGATATATGCGTGTATATCCGTATCAGGTCATGCCCCCCAGCTGCCAAGTGTTTACAGGCGCCTGGACGCCACGCTACGTAACGCTTTCTCTCAACAAGCACCTAGCGTTTTACAGTCACCGCCGAGATTGCACTGACTCGGGCAGTCGACACATAACCAGACCACAACTCCCGGGTCGCTAGGCTGGGGATGGTATCGACGTCCAATCACACCCATGCTTACCATGCATCCGGAACACCTGTCACGGGGCGGGGTCGGTACAAAAGGACCGATGGCGCCTCTTCCAAACGTTCCGCTTCCTCTACAGTGGTTTTTTTGACTTGTGCACACTGGGCACGCTGCAAGCTATTTTTACCATGTCGGAACAACAACCGACGGCTACGGCATCCGGCGCCGAGGCCACGGCTCCGGGCGTTGCCTTGCCCACGGCAACTAGCGGCGCCGAGGTCGAGGTCGAGATTGCGGCCCCGGTCGTTCCGGACCAACAGGAAACCGTATGCGGGTCCTTCACATGCACCTGTTTGACCTCAGCTAACCAATTCGCCTCGATAGCAGCGCGCTGACGAGTACGATGACCAAGAGTCGGCATACGGCGGGGATTCTGCCAGCAGCACCGCCTCTCTCAGCGCGTCGATTCTAGAATACAGGACGATCAATGGTAGAACCTACCACAGCAGCCAAGGCGATGCCGAGTATTGGTATGACTCAAACCTCCCAAAATGAGCTGATGCAGCCCAGAATCTGACCAGTGAAAAGGGGCGCCAATGACGAAGGCCAAAACGAATCCCTTGACATCATGTAGGTCGCTGCAGTGTCACGCCCCCCTGACCAAGACTGACCGTTGTTGCTAGCCATCACGTCCTGACCCTAACGCTCGACGGTGAGCTCTGCAGGGTACCTGTCAAGAACAATATCCAGGTACGTAACCCACCACAGCACTTAATGGTGTTTGCTGATGATAATGATGATGTAGAAAGTCCTTGACGTCGGCACGGGCACTGGGCTTTGGGCAATGTACGTCCCTGGGGGAAATTTAACTCGAACTTTTGGAGCAGCAGACCCTTACACGCATACAGTGACTTTGGCGACAAGTACCCAAGTGCTGAAGTGATTGGCATCGACCTATCGCCCATCCAGCCCAGCTGGGTCCCCCCGAACGTGCTGTTGTAAGCGTTCAACCTCGGTGTCCCAGCACGGCCGCCATGGCTTCTAACTTCTCCCCAGCCAAATTGATGACTGTACGCAGGAATGGACTTTTGAGGAGAACAGCCTCGACTTCGTGCACATCCGCTGGCTTTTTGGGAGCATCAAGGACTGGGATGAGCTTTATCGTCAAGCATATCGCGCCATCAAGCCCGGAGGTTGGATCGAGAGCCACGAGGCCTCTGCGCAATTCCGCAGCGACGACGACTCTGTCAACGAGAAGACAGCCATGGGCCAGTTTGGAAAGTTCTTTGCCGAGGGTGGCGAAAAGATGGGCCGTTCCATGACCGTTGTCGAAGACGGAATCCAGCGCAAGGGAATCGAAGCCGCGGGCTTCGTGAACATCCACGAAGAGGACTTCAAGGCAAGTTGCCCTGCTACGCAGGCAAATTGGAGCTTGCAGCTAACTCACCTACAGTCTCCTTTCGGCGCCTGGCCCGAAGATAAAAAGAAGAAGGAAATCGGCGCTTTCCAGCAGCTGGCCACCTCGAACGACGTCGCCGGTTCGATGCTTTACATGGGCACTCTGTTAGGCTGGGCCCCTGAAGAGGTCCAAGTCTACGCTGCCAAGCTGCGCAACGAGTTCCAGTCACCAAAGATCCACGCCTACTACATGCAGAAGATCGTGTGGGCGCAGAAACCCGAGTAGGTGCAACCCCTGACTTACCCTCCGCTGGTTTCCAAGCACATATGAAGTCCACCGTCCATAGGCAACCTGTATGATGCCGTATATTATCGATTAGGTACATATGAAACAAATTAAAGAACGGATTGGCTGCAACATCGTCGGCTGAGATACTCGTCTCTGAACTGGTTCTTGCCCATTTATTACTCCTTCAACCTCGAAATTAGACCGCCAAACAGCCTACGCTCTTGGTTGACACGGTGCAGCCGTAAATGGATGGAACGAGCAGCATCGATAACGGGATTGAAAGCATATCGGCATATGACGAGGCATATTGTGGTCGATATGGTAAAGGTAACTGTTCAATCTGTCTTCGAAACTGCGAGTATCTCGGTACTGATGGTTGTTTAACTGACGTCATTTTACCCCGGGTTATAATTTCCACATACAAAGCCAAGGATTGCCCTGGCCGTTGCGCACCACATTTCGGGTTCTCCTGGACGGCCAATCTGGCCCCCTGCGTCCCATCGGCTGCAACAAAACCGTTGCGAACCAATTGTAGCCGCTAAATCTCAGCCGCACATGCTCGGCAGCGGCACCAACGGTCCTGATACGTCCAAAAATCGAGATTCATCTGTCTCACGCTGTCCCACAGCCAGCCTGTGGGAGGCAAAATACCACTTTCTATTGCAAGAGCCCGCGGCCTGATTTTACCCCGTGCTGATGCCTCAAAGCCCTTCAAGCCTAGACCCTACACCCCCCAACTAAGTATGGCTCGGGACTTTTCCCCGACCGTTGCAGGCGGACCTCTCTTCCCCACACCATCCGCACGCACGCGTCGACTTTCGGTTTGTTGCCATCGAGCGCGATGAGCGTATCCGACAACCACCTCTCGCCCGTGAGCGACGGCACTACTACCGTCAGCCAAACTCACAGCACACTCGAGGTCGCTCACGGCCGCGACTACGACAAGGAAGCCGTCCCCCAACCATACATCGCGGGCCAAGGCCTCGGCGGCGCGGTATGGGCAGGGGCCGTACCAGACGAAGCGAGAATCCTTGGTCTCAAGCGACGCACATTCTTCATCCTCGCATGGATCGCCTCGATTGTCGTCGCCGTCGCAGCGAGCGTCGGGGGTAGTCTCGGCGCCACGATGGGGAAGCATACGTGCGATATTGCCACGGAAGAAGCCGCTGCTGCGACAGCGAGGGTGTCTACTGCTTTGTCGGCCACGAGTCGGTCGGCCACGGCAGGGGTGCCTGGGAGTACAGGGAGTTCGGGGGTGGTTCCCGAATCGACTCGCGAGTCCGCGAGAACGACACCGACGGTGTCAACGACGAAAGGACCAAGTTCAACGACGGGATCATCGAGTGTCTCGACGACGAATACAGTATCGGTGAAGATAGGGGGCGTGGGAGGGCGCTGCTCAAACCAGTGGGGTGGGGATTGTGTTTGTCTTGATCAGGGCATCTGCAAGAATGTGTGGAAGGGCACATCGTACATGGGGACACCGGACAACTGGCCGTGTCCAAATGATCCGAACAATATTATGGCTTGTGTCATCAAGCCGTGTCTGGGGAAGACGGAGCCGTCTCAGTGTTTGTGGAAGGAGGCTTGTCGGCAGCCGAATCCTGGTGAGTTGCTGCTGAGTCTGGGGTCCTACGGATAGGAGGTACTGACAGTGGTACAACAGCGGCGGACTCAGCCCCGATATGTCCTGGCGAAGGCGATTTCATCTGCTGCGCACACTCATGGTGAAGATGCGCAAATATCACCCCGAAATAAGAAGAACAACCTCAAGAGTCAACATCACATGCTCCCTTCCCCCGCTCGTCCTCTCTCAGCAACCCCGTACCTCACCCCTTGACATCCGCAACCTCATCCTCGTGTGTTGGGGATGAGTTCGAAAGGGGGTCCAGGGGGTGGAATTGATTTTTCTGATACTGCGGTTTGGTGATGCCTTGAACCTTTGGGACGGGCTGGCGGTGGCTTGCCGATACAAGAGGAGGGTTGCAACCTGTCCTGAACAAGTTTGATGGGAGGGTTCTGGATTTGTTTGGTTATCTCCAGGGCGACCAACAGCCACTAAGCTGCATTGGGCGCGATAACAGGGGGTTGAAAAGGGGTAGAGGCCAACAACGACAGAGGCGACTGTGTTGACCAATCCTGAGAACGCAAGCCGGTATGCAAGGCAAGTAACAGGATGGAGACACTCTCTCACTCTTGACCCACTCCAGCGGTCCCAGGACGAAAAGACCTTCTCCTTTCGAGCCCCCCAACGCCTTCTGCGACGACATGCTCCCACAATCCCAACGACCACAAAGGCTCATCAACGAGGTACCTGGGAGAGGTGGAGGTTTTAGACAAGCTGCTACCTAACCAGCAAAAAGAGAATAGAGCTCCTGATTACTGGACTGTACTCAGAATCCAACGTATCAGGTTTTCGCCGGGAATTGAACCCGGGACCCCTCGCATATATGCTATAGGATGAACCCTAAGCGAGAATCATACCGCTAGATCACGAAACCGACTGTTATGTGCGACGAATCTGGGCACACAAAGTTTCCTTTTTCGTACCTCACCTGGGCAGCGCTCTGGAAACGAATTCCTGCTGGAAGATTTCCCATGAAATCTCTACCGGAGTCGGTTAGTAGTGTAAAATAATGGCCGATTTTTTTCACGAATGATTTTGGTCACCGAGCCCGGCGACCCTGACGCCTAGCCACTGCAGTGCAATGCGCTAGCATAGAGGCTGTGCCAAGGTCATTGAAAGCAGGGAGCCAATAGTATTATCGACGGCAGTGGCAGTGTAGTTGCCCCGCAGCTGCCCAACGAAGATGGTGGTTTGCTCAAGTATACCACGCCGTCCATCGGGTGCCATGCATCGCTCTCCGATGTTGCTCTCGCAATCCACGTCAAATCGCTACACCCTACCGTTCGTACGCAAGGATACTTAAGCGTAGTGATGGCTAAGATCGAGAGACGGTTGCTCGATGAATATGAGTCAAAGTCCAAGAAGCCTGCAAGGGGAAGAAAAAGGGCGAGGGTGGAGGATGAGCCTCCATCTGACGATGGCGAACCCCGGAAAGTGCTCCTCAACCTCCGCTTTGCTTGCCCTTTTGCAAAGAATGACCCCGTGACGTTCGCTAGAGTTAAAACTTGTTGTGGGCCAGGATGGACCAACGTATTGCGGGTAAAGTGAGTCCGGGAATGCCTCACCATTGTAGTGCTCATCAAATGCTGAAAAACGTAACAGGGAACACATTTACCGACGACACTCATCCCGCCACATATACAATCGTTGTTTCGAGCCATTCGTGACTGACTACCAGTTGAAGCGGCATATGCGAATGGCTGTTCCTTGCGCACTAGCCAGGTACCCTCCGACGGATGCTATCTCCGATGAAACAGAAGAGCGGCTCCGAACCCGATCCCGACCAAACCAATCATTCGTGGATCAATGGCGGGAAATGTACACAATCATCTTTCCCGGGGAGCTCGTGCCAGCGCCGTGTATGTGCCATATCTAATATCTAATTATCTAACGCTTCTCTTCTCCAGAGCACGTTCCCTGACCAGAAATGATTACGTCTAGTCTACGACGATGACTCTACACCCGAGGGTCGATCTTCCAAACCACTCTCATCACCCCAAAAGCTTGCGCAACAGGTTCTGGGCTCCGGGCCTCTGTACCCAAACGCTGGATTCGCCGCGGGCGGCCGGGGGGTTGCTGCTGAATGAGGAGGAGATCATTGCAAGTTCTGGCGACTCTCAACCGACTGGTCGACCCCTTTGGCTCTCTTATTATTAGTGAGCAAGAGTTTAAGGATATTCGTGTGGAAGGGCGTTATCCACGATGTGCAGCCTGGATGGTCTGGGACTATGAAGACTCTGAAGCCCTACCTCCTCGGGATGACTATCTAGACGCCCCCCGGTCCCGGGCGTCCTCTCCAGTTGATAGAGACACTGCCCTCCCCCCGATCGACGTGAAAACTCCAGACCTAAAAAAGATCGGCGACGAGGTACTTCTCAGCAGACTTCCAGAACTCGGTCCTGAAGACTTGGATCAATGGTCTTATTCAACAAAAGACCCAACGAATGCCAACGACGATTAAGGGTACGGCTCACTGGCAGCCAATTCAGTGGCTCTGGGGAAACTAGATACGATTCAAGAGCTAGATGAAGCCGCAGCGACAAATATGATACACTCATCTACGGACCAGGACACCCGCACCGTATTCTCTAGCGCTACAAGCCTTCTTCAGAATCCTAATGTTGGCAAGTACATCTCGGCTTTCGCCAACGAGCCCGCAGGTTAGGTTCCGCCGGAGTTTGTCACCAGTGACCCTGCCGAAGTGGAACAGGACCTCGACCACTTGCTGAAGGGATGTATCTCGTATATAGGTTCAGAAGGTTTGAATCCACCATTTCCGCATGGGTCGGCTCCCGTTTTCGGTTTCAGGTGGAAAGACTGACCACTGCGATAGTAAAAATTATCAAGTGCCTGAAGAGCAAACTCCTTAGCCACAGCCAAGGCCATTCCGACATCGAATCCAACGCGGACTCATGCGACAGCCACCAACCGTTCGAGACAAGTCCGGGCATGGAGCTCGAAAAAATGCACCTAATGTGGGACAGGGAGTCAGACGCACTTGATCCCGACAGCAGCCGCGATGATCGAGACGTTGACCTGAGTGGTCTCGCCTCCCTTGGGGACCTAGATGACGACGACGATTTCGAGATTCCCGAAGTATCCAAGTACCGAGAGGCAATGGCTGAGGCCTCAGCCTACTACTGGCTTCGGTCGACCTTGAAAGCGATAAGCTTGCTGCACGTCCCCGACGCACAAGGAGAGCTTGATTACCGCCGAACTATTCGGGAGCCGATCATCTAAGTAGTCGGTGGTGGGTCTCGTAAGCTCAGCCGAAAGCAGATTTAAGAATTGCATATGCGCATCACTGTGGACTGGGATCCGTATCTCTTTTCCCAGGAGTAACAATACGACGGTCCTCTTAGCTGCGTATTAGCCCAAACGATTACACTGACTGGGTATGGAAACAATTTGCAGGCCGTAACGTGCGAAGAATACTTCCAGCAGATGTGGCTGGAGACGGGAAACGCTCTGCTCTCTCTCCTTTAAAAGTGCGTGGACGGTGGCTCAGAAAGCCGTGATGGTGAATCGCTTCCTTCACATGCCCTCATTGAACTCGCTAATGCTATTTCTTTTTTTTTAGTTATACTGCGGGACCAAACACGGCTCAAGGCATGCTTTAGAGATGGCAAGGTAGCCATCGACATTGCAGGAAATGCCTTTTCCGTGGCCGAGATCGCTGAGCAGATTGCATGGATGGGTGCCGCCCTTCGATCCTCGCCCGACGACGACAAGGCAGCTGCATACTGCACCGCCCATCTTGCCGAACTTCACATCAACAGCCTAGCTATGGCCCACCACAGCAGTGTGGCAGTCTACACCGGGTTCTGTACTATTGGGTTCAAGACGGAACTACTCTAGGATGCAGACCTTGCCGTCTCAGGGAGATGCTGGCGTGGAATGTTTGGAAATCCCGTCATCGCTTGAGGTTACCCGATCCTGAGCCGAGCTCGGGCCGACACAGGACTCGAGATTCCCCTGGATATGGTCGCCGGGCTGACCAACTGCCAGCGGATTGTCAACTTCGCTGGCACTACGTATCTCAAGGGTTTTGCAGCAATTCTGGCAGTGGTGGAAGTGGTGGGCGATATTGTCCTTTGGTATCTCTGCTACAACTCCGATGGCGCCTACATCTCTTACGAAGATAGCCGCGTCCAAAGGGCCCATAACCCTCAGGGATTCCCCCTGGGGAGGAAGCTATCTGGGCAATAACGTATGGGCACGTCCACTGTTATCCGACGAGTGTCACCAAGCCAGGCTCAGACTCTGTTTGTCTGAAGCCGAATACGTGGGTTTCGGCACAGCGATTCGGACCGACGATTGGCGTTCTTTCCCGGTGCCCAACAACTCAAACTGAAGAAATAGCTAGGGCTTGAGCTGCGCACAAGTGTAGCGTGAAGTAAATGAAAAGAAACCACAATGCTCCTGACCTTATAACGTTTCTACCAGCCAGCACTGCACAGAGACCTCGAGTTAGAGCATGGAGGTCGCCATGGCCTGCAGTCGCCCTGGCACGGCGGACGGCCCCCTTTTCACCAAAATACCGCCGGAAATACGACGAGACATTCTCATCAGTATCTTTGGCGGCCGGACCCTGCATGCTCTGGACGATCAAAACCCATTTGTTTGCCGAGGTTACGGACAGGAGAACAATGGTCCAGTGTACGACACCTGTAATCCAAAAAGCCTCCATACCTGCAAGGTGTATACAGATTCTATACCGCCGCGTTTCTACAGAGACGCTGATGGCGTCCTGAAACTTAGCTCGAGGTTGCCGAAGTGGTGCATCAACGCGATGGGGTGGTTATTAACCTGCCGACAGGCGTAAGTTGAGCACTCCCACACCCTTCGACCTTACTCTGTGCTCCACTAACAGCTCCCTCCTCCAGATACTTCGAGGGAGTCGAAGTCCTCTACGTCACCAACTCCTTCCACACCTATCTCATGGAACATTGTTTTGGTGCCCTCTAACATCACCTGCCCCCCAAAGGTCTCCTAACAGTAACATCACTCCAACTAGTCCTCCATCCCGACCTCACTGACAAACCCACCGCCCTGAGTGACATGATCTCAGCTTTACCCGCGCAAATACCACGCCTTCAGAATCTCTTCATCGGCTTCAAGCACCTGAAAGGCTGCCAGTACTGGGACAGTGCAGACGGCACCCATAGCGACTGCGTTGTCGAAAACGCCGTGCTGGCACCGCTTGACGGAGTGGTGCGTCATTTCGGACTGCAACTCGAGACGACCGAGGTTGATCTCCCTGCCCAGGAGTTTCATCACCACTTTGTCAAGGCTCTGAAAAGGAGAGGTTCCCTGTTCAGCTTCCCGTGCGGACAGGATGCGATGGTCAGCGCCCTGGAGTGGCTATGGCCTCTCCAGTTGGGGCTGGAGAGGCCGACAGAGGTGAGAGATCACGAAGGGGTAGGGGTTTGGAGGTCGGTCCCGTGCATCGAGGATACTCGTAGGACTCAGGGGTATTGGGTCAGCCCGGCAAAGCGCTGGCAGAAATCCTTGTATGTGAAACAGCTGCAGCTTTATTACTTTAGTGTCAAGGTGTTACGGGTGGGATCCGATGCTTGGGAGCTGGCCTTCGGGTCGAGATCTGGATCGGTATGGGACCACACAAATGTAGACAGATGTTTGGACCTAGAGTGTCATCAACTATGAGAAGAGACAAAAACATTTGCGCACCCACACCCCTCTGCTAGTATTAATCCGCAGCGGCTCCCGAGGACGGTAAGCCGAGTTACAGAACCCACAAACATCTAATAACAGCCGGTTTCGTGGTCTAGCGGTATGATTCTCGCTTAGGGTAACAGCCTAAGTCAAATATGCGAGAGGTCCCGGGTTCAATTCCCGGCGAAACCCCAACTCCCTGATCTAGAGGATCAGGACTTCCTTTTTGCCTCCAAGATGTCTATGTGCACAGCAGGGCATCTGCGCGAAGAGGCTGACACTCTCAAGAAACCCCCTCGGCGATGACATTAGCCATCAGCTCCGCATTCTGCGAGTAGTCAATATTGACATCCACCACGACAACCCCCTTCCACGCCAATGCCTCTTTCATCACCGCCTCCAGTTCCGTCGAGCTGCTCACGCTCATCCCTTTCGCCCCCATCGACTCGGCATACATCTTGAAATCGACACCGCCCAGCTCAACCCCTGAGCTCCTCCCGTACTTGTCTACCTCCTGGAACTCCACCATGTTGTAATGCCCATCATTCCACACAAAGTGGGTGATATCGCACTCCTGCTGGACCGCAGTCACGAGTTCCTGGCCGCTGAAAAGGAAGCCGCCATCACCGCTGATGGAGACGACCTTCTGCGAAGATGGAGGGTCCTGTGAGAGAGAGGCTCCAATTGCCCAGGGCATGGCCACGCCGAGTGTTTGCTGGGCGTTTGAGACGAGGAATGTGTGTGGTTCATAGGAGTAAAAGAAGCGCGAGAGCCAGATGTAGACGGAGCCTACGTCGGAGATGACAGTTGTGGAGGGCGTGAGGAAGGATTGAAGGAGGCGGATGAAGTGAAGTGGGTGGACCGGACCGCCTTTGGGGTTGAGTTGCGCATGGGGGTCGGCCTTCCATGAGGTGAACGAATCGTGGATGGCTTGGACAGCAGCAATTTTCTGGGGGCGGGCCACATGCCTGTTAGCGAGGAGATTCGTTAGGGCGGCGAGGTTTTCGGTGATAGAGCCGACGAGTTCAGTGGTTGGAGAGTAGGAAGCCCCAAGATCGGCCGGAGAGGAGTCAATGTGGAGGATAGAGAAGCTGTTGTTTGGATTCAGGACGTTCGCATCATATTCGGCTTGGTCGTAGCCAACTGAGATCAGGAGGTCGGCGTGCTGCAGGAGCTTGTCACCGGCTTGGTTGCGGAACAGGCCGATGCGGCCGAAGAACAGGTGGACCAGCTTCTTAGATACTGCGCCGGCGGCTTGGAATGTCTCGACCACGGGGATGGGGTGCTTCTGAAGGAAGGCGTGAACTGCTGCAACGACCGGGGCGTCGGCAGCCCTTGCGCCGAGGAAGAGAACCGGGAACTTGGCCGAGGAGATGGCGTTTGCAGCGATGGCGAGTAGTTCGGCCGGGGAGGGCCCATACTGTGGAGGCAGGAATTTGGTCGCAGGGAAAGCCGGAATGCTGGTCTTCATGCCGGAGGTCATGATATCGATCGGCAGAATAACGGCGGTGGCGCCACGGGGATGAGTGTTGGCGACGCGGAACGCATCAACCAAGATTTCTGCGACCTGGTCCGGCACCGTCGCAAAAATAGCTTTCTTCGTGACTGGAGCGAGGAGATCGCCAGCGCGCAGGCTCTGGTGCGTTCGCTTTGTGGCCTGGGCGCGCTTGACACTCCCGACGATGGCCACCATGGGCGCGCCCTCGTCGGTCGCCGTCACGAGACCGGTGACGAGGTTGCTGGTCCCTGGTCCAGATGTCGCAATGCAAACGCCGGGTCGGCCGGTCATCTTGCCGACCGCTGTCGCGATGAACGCAGCATTTTGCTCGTGTCGACAAACCACGAGCTTGATTTCGGGATGGTCGATCAGCGCGTTGAAGACCGAATCGATCTTGGCTCCCGGCACGCCGAAGACGTATTTGACACCAGCTGCCAGGAGCGAGTCGATCACGACTTGGACTGTCTCCGTCGTCATTTCGTAGGTGAGAGAGGTGTGCGATAATTGAGGGGGGACGATTGAAGTGAAGTGGACCGGGAGGGATCGCGGACCGGCCTAATAAAGCTTATTCGTCGAAACATGGAACAATCTGAAGTCGGGAGTGGGTCGAAAACATGCCTGAATTTTCCGATGATGATTGCATTCCGCAGGGCAATTGACCAACCAAGCCAGCGGAGTGGTCGGTCGTGCAGCTCCTCAGTAAGCCCGCAGGGGCGGCCCGGAACCGGAAGGCGCGGCTGGCTGTGGAACCGATGATATCCGCCGATCCGGCCTTCGGCGGCAGGGGAAACCAACAAAACCCACAATTGACACCTGACACCCTGGCTGTGTGACGTCGAGCCAACTGCCGAACTCGACAACAGTTCTTCCCAAGCTCACGAACCCCCTCCGGAGTCCGTCAGCATCTCAGACCATCAAACAACAACCTCACACCACAACCACAAACCCACCCTGCAACCCAAAGAGTCTCCGCCCAAGATGGCCCAACCCGCCCCCAACGAGATCTTCCAATTCTCCATCGTCTCCGCCCTCGTGGACGGCGTCGCATCGCACGGAATCCCCATTTCCGCCCTCCTCACGCACGGCGACCACGGCCTCGGCACCTTCCGCAACATGGTCGGCGAGATGATCATCCTCGACTCCTCGGTCTACCAAATGAAGTCCGACGGCACCATCGTCCCCATCACCTCCCCATCCGAAGTCATCACCCCCTTCAGCGTGGTCACGCGGTTCGAGCCCACGCAGCGCATCAAGGCGGCTTTCTCATGCAAGGCGGACATAGTGAAGCTGCTGAATGAGATGTTTCCCTCAGCGAAGAACCATTTCCTGTCGATAAGGATGGATGGAAAGTTCAAGAAGATATATGTCCGCACGGCTGGTGGGCAGGAGTGTCCGGGGGAGGGCATGATTGCTATCACGAGCCGGCAGAGGACGTACAAGTTTGAGGATGTGAGGGGAACAATCTTTGGGTTTCGGTGCCCGGGGTATGTCATGGGGATCAATGTGGCGGGGGAGCACATGCACTTCATCAGTGATGATCGCCTGAAAGGGGGTCATGTTCTGGGGTTTGATTCCTTTGAGACGGATGGGGAGGTCGATGTGAGTGTGGCGATGTGCTCGAAGTTTCATATGGAGCTGCCGACGGATGATGAGGAGTTTAACCACGCTGCGTTGGAGAGGGATTCGGAGGCGATTGCTGCTGCTGAGGGGTGAGCTCATGGGAAGGGATGGCTGGGGCGTTCGACGGCGTAAGTGTTTATGGGGGTTTGTTTTGCGGACTGGATGGTGAAGAGCGTTGACACCTAGAATGAACGAGACCTAATATCTTCAAATCGGGCATATCTCCCCTACTTGCGGAACTAGGAAGTGTGATAGCGAGGAAAGGCCTTTGAAACTCAGCAATGCAGTCCTCGAGGGGAGAATCGCCCGCCTCCTCTCAACAACACCGCGTTCGCGACAGCACCCCATCACCGCCACTTGACCTACATCATCGTCAAAATGAGGGCTGCAACTCAGTGGTAGAACTCTGGCTAGCATAATGTGAATTCCAGCCATCCTAGCTCACCGAGCCACCGTCGTAGCGAGCTGTATTCTTCCACCTCCCATCAACAAGCAAGGGCGTGTGGCTCAGTTGGTAGAGCGTTCGCTTAGCATATCTCAAATGTGCGAAAGGTCCTGGGTTCAATTCCCAGCTCGTCCAGGCATCAGATCATTAGATCCATCTCCACCACTCGATGGTGGAGTTACTTTTGTTGCTCTTTTTGTGGGGTGGAGAACATCGACTGTGCTGCTCCACAAAACTATATCGGAAGAGAGCCTGGCGAGACTAGAAAACTAGACAGCATGTGTGTACTTCGTACAGAGTAAGCTTTCTCGATCCTCTTGACACGAGTATGGGGCAATTTCTCTTTTGTCATGCCAGTAGGATAGGAGGTGCCGTGTGCAGAGTCTCTCACTCCAGCGGCGGCTGTATCCCGGAAAACGAGCAGAGGAAGAATTGTGCAGGCTGCAATCACTAGAGTCACTGGTATGAACGCCGCAGCACTAAACCACTGTAAAGACAAACAAGCCAGTGATTTTGATGTCCAACTCCTACATCCTGACGCCACGGAAATCCAGAACTTTTCGTCGTGTTCGCGTTCCCCTCGTGACCTAGCTTCCCCTAAGCCACCACCGTCGGCTCAACATCATACTCAACCTCCGTCCTGATAACATACTTCGCCCCATCCCTCACTCCCGTTCCCTCATGCAGCAGTGCCCCCCTCGTATCACCATGCGGGAAGATGGCCACCCCGCCCATAACGGGGCGAACCGGATACGCATTCAGCACGCCCTCTCTCACCGAGGGCAAGAAGAACGTAGTCTCGCCGCCCTCAAACTCATCATTGAGATAAATCAGAAAGGTAAACAGCGAGCTCTGATTCTTCCCTGCAGGCGACGCATCATATACATACGTGTCATCCGCAAGAATGCCACTCGGCGGCCACGCCCCGTCGATGTGGGCGCGGTACTCCGCGCCAGGGACGTACCGGTACACGCGGAAGCGGCGGTTCAGACCCCGCGCGAGACGGCCCTCGACTGAGGACGGGACAAAGGGGGAGATGCGTGACCAGAGGGTGTCGTGGAAGGGTTGGTCGACGACCCAGTAGAAGTTGTGGGCGAGGACGGAGATGTCGCCGTCCTCGCGGAGGGGCGCGTCAGGGAGGAAGTTGACGGTTTCACCGGCGGCGATGATGGCCTGGCATTCGGTGGGGGAGAGAACTTGTGTGGCGAGGGAGAGGCCTGGGACGATGGGGTGGTGTTGGTGGGAAATGGGAGGGGGCGTTGCGGAGAGGGGGACGGCGCCGGGCTTTGTGGTGTAGAGGATTGCGTCGTGGTGGTTGGGGGGCTTGCGAAGCGGTCCGGGAGTGGTTTCAATCACCCGGAGAGACTCGGGCAGCTTGGGAGGCGCGGCGTCGAAGATGGTCTTGTCGAGGACCGAGGCGTAGACTTGGAGGGTTGGTGCTGACGAGCGGAGGTCCCAGGTTTCCTGCACGGCGATGGGAGAGTCGGGGTCGAACTCGGCGAGGGTGTTGGTGTCGATGGCGCCGCAGACGCGGAGGACGCCGTCTAGCACACTGATGAGCTCCTGGTCTTTTGCGCTTCGCTCTGTGAAGGTGTCTTCGACGGTGGATACCCCGCTGATGACGTCGAGGTCACGCACCCAGCGACAGAGGGCGCCGAGTTTGGGCTCCTCGCCGCGGATTCTCATCTCGGCGAGGAGGACCTTTGCGTCGGTGAGTTTGCCGTCGGCCAAGGCGGCTGTGATACGACCGGTCAGGTTTGAGCCGCTCGCGGTGCTGTTGAGACCGGTCGCGCATGCTTGGCGGAAGTCCCAGACTGCGACGCGCAGGTCTTTGCACGCTCTAGACTTGATCAGGGCGGGGTGGTTTACGAGCTCTTTCAGCGTGTCAACGGTGATTTCCAGCTCCTCCTCCGAGATGAGCGAGTACACACTCGTGGGCTCAAGGGTGTTTGCGATGTCGCTGTCATCGTTGCGGTCGCTGGCTTCGAGCGGTGGTGTAATCGGCTTGACAATCTTCAAATGCTTGTTGGGGAGATTGATGGCCACCTCATTCTGCTTTCTCTTCTTGGACTTGTTTTTTGTCATGGCCGCGACTGTGAGCTGGTGATGGCGTGGCTGCTGAGGAGGTTGAAGGTGGGTTCTCGAAATTGTGGCAGGCGCGATTTGCCCCAGACCCGCCCAACCGCTGATGAAGCTTGAAAACTAGCCGTTCTTGGTCTAGCGTGACAGTCCTTACCACAATTAGGTAAGCACTGCGTCAGTCGCTGGAGATCAATCTTATCTTATCTTGACTGAGGCACTGGACTGAGAGCAAAACAGCGGGGAAAGAGAACCTAGAACCATCAATCTGCTTCCTCGACACCAGAAGGTATCAATCAAGAGGTACGGGCATGTCTGGAACATACAGCCGCATTCGCGATACGTGTGAAGACTCCTTCTTCAGCCAGTTATTCCAGTCAGCCAGACACAGTCCAACCTGGCGAACCCACCAGCATTCCCGGCAACGAGAACCTTCACATCCACTCTTTCAGCTCGGCACTGCTGCCAGCCGATCAGCAGGATCCAATCGGCCCACCAACAAGCATAAGGGCGTGTGGCTCAGTTGGTAGAGCGTTCGCTTAGCATACTTCTGTATGCGAAAGGTCCTGGGTTCGATTCCCAGCTCGTCCATGATAAACTAGAACTCGTCAAGTTCGACGAAGCCGTCCATCAGGCGGGTTCGCTTTTTGCCGCTGTGGTAATCCCGAGTCCGGGGAAGGTGGTGACCAGACGCGGGGCCGTTAATTTTGTGGCCCACCAAACGAGGGGTCAGTTTCTAACGATTGGACTCCGACCTCGCATTTGACAGGCACAAAACGAAGATCTCAGATTCGACACAGTGCAAGTGCTCAAGATCATGGTCGCGGATGCGAAGTGCTCACCTACCTGCAAATGCTGCTTGGCCTCAAGCATGGAATTTTGCTCGCAGATGCAAGATTGGTCATCATGTCGCGGATCGTGAGGTCTGAAACAATTCACACCGCCAATGTTTCCCAGAAAATACCACGTTTTCGGACTATAGTCAGTCCGACTGCCAGCAACACATTACCTAGGCACCACGTAGCACCGACGTAACTCCCTGATGCCAAATCACTAGCGGAGACGCCAGCGGCAGTTCGACCCGCTGTGGAGCAGGGGCGATGGCGTGATAGGTATAAAGCAGCGTCCCCTGTTTCTGGTTCAGCGTCAACTGTTCCTGGTGTAAGTCACGACCAATTGATTGCTTTCTTTTCCAACCAAATCGCAGACCATTTCCCCAAAAGACACCAGAACTACCGCAATAATGGCTCCCTTTGCAACCATTTACTCGTACCCCAACAACTTCCGCGTCCAGCGGGTACGCATCTCTTTTCCCCCACTCTTGCGCTACGACTAACCCCCGCCCCAGGCCAAGGCACTCGCCTCCCTCGGCGGCCTCGAGCTCGCCGACGCCGAGTACACAATGGGCGTGACCAACCGCAGCCCTGAATTCCTCTCCAAATTTCCCATGGGCAAGGTCCCCACCCTCGAAACCGCCGACGGCTTCTGCCTCGCCGAAGGCCAAGCCATCTGCCGCTTCGTCGCCGAGTCGGGCTCCAAATCCGCCCAGCTCCTCGGCACAGACACCAAGACCCGCGCCAAGATCGACGAGTGGGCGTGCTTTGCCGAGCAGGAGCTCACCGCCAACACCATCCCGCCGCTGATGATGGCCGTGCTGAAGATGTACCCGTACGACGAGAAGCGCTATGACCAGTGTATGGGTAACATGGAGCGGGCGATTAAGAGGGTGCAGATTGCGCTCGAAATGGGGAATGGGAAGTTCCTGGTGGGCGAGCAGCTTACGCTGGCGGATATCATGGTCGCGGGGCCGCTGCATCTTGCGGGGAAGTATATTGTGGATGAGGAGATGATGAAGGCGGCGCCCGCGCTGAAGGGGTGGTTGGAGGGGCTGTGGGAGGTTCCCGAGGTGAAGGAGGCGTTTGGCGGGTTGGAGTTTTGCGAGACGAGGGTCAAGAACTGATGTGGGATCTGCGTGACGGTGATCATTAGGGGCTGAGATCGGAGCCCAATACAGCTGTAGCTGCCAAAAAAGCGAATTATAACTTTTACCACCACCTCGACTTGATAATACCGTTTTTCGTCGCAAGACTGTTCAGAGCCATCCATCCAAAATCCTCCTATCCCCCTCCGCCGTCTCCCTCTGCGCCACTGACAACACTACGGGCAACTTTTCATGCGATGATTTACTCACCTTCTACGAATTTGACCAACTTAACAAAGCAGTTGAGGAAGTCGAAGACGGCAAGGTGATAAAGCCCTTGTTACTCAATAGGGGGGGCTCAGCTGTCGATAAGAAAGAAGTCCCGAGAATATGAGGGATGGACCAGCTAGGTATTCCCTGTATTGGATATTGTGTACTGGAAAATAACGCTGCTGTAGGTGAACATTCAAATTGTGACAGATCAATCCCATAGGTCCATGACCAGTGAGATTGGAACCAAGAAAAGAAAACACGAACCAATGGGAAGGGAAAGAATATAAACACGTTCTATCTGCAGGCTGAACCCCCAACTTTCAACCACCATTCACAGCCAAGTGTTCTATTCAACGAACCGCCCTGTGTATCCATCAAGATTGCTTGCATCGGAACCTTGCACCTTTCACTGACATTGCCGAAATCCCCAACATGGACAACAACACGAACAATCCCCCGCTCAGCCCCTTGGATATATTGGCAAATTTGGCCGCCGCGGCTCCTCCTGCCGGGCCAAACATCGGGCTAGTTCGGCCGACCCTCCGTGTTGTGGGCGGGCCCACATTTGACCTAGACTTCCCCATCTATCCCCGCTCACGGGCTGACGTTGTTATCCGAACGGAAGAAGCACACGTTTGTGTTCGCTGCCGTAGACTGATTTTGGTTGGCTCTATTCCAGAGACAACTTGCGGTTGTAACGTGGCACACCGGCACCCCCAGCGAGCATTGATCACCAATGTCTACGCCAAATGGGGGTCCACTGCACCGAATGGTGGCCCTGGAGAGACTGCCCACATGCTTTCAACTTTGAACTGGAATGGGTATTCTGGACTTTCACTCGCGCCTCTTCGTGAGGTACCGGCTAACTTGAGTCAAGGCATGGCAATTTGAGGCTGAACGATGGTCATGGGAAGACTGCCATCGCGCCTAGGTTACCACATAGAGAAACGAAGGTAAGGTTATTCACGGGCATACACCTGCCTGGCGGAAAAACCAGAGTGAGGATATGAATAAACGAATTACAAGCAAATGAAAAGAAATCTGACCCGCTCAACTACGCCCGTGTGATCCAAAGTTTGATAATAAACTTTTCAATTCACGATTTGTACAACTCGCCATACCTAAGTAGGTAGGTTTTCCGAGTTCCCTTTTGCTGACTACCGTCGAGTACCTATTTTTCCTGAATTAAGAACACCTACCACACAGGTAAGAATATGTGTGTGCTCATCACTTTTTCTCTCGCCATTCGCTTGTCTGATCATGCATTTGCCGTCTAATGACTCCAAGATACGAGTTCTGCGTCGCAAGGCAAAGTGTTTAGCAAAGAAATAAACACCGTACAATTCCATTGTTAACATCCAATGCGCATGCTCAGTTCTGGCTCTTCATGAATTCATTGCAGAATAAGTGCTACAGAAGCAGATATGAACGTGCATTCACGCGACGAGGCAAACACAGATCTCACAGCATGACTGTTCTTGTGTTTGTTCGGACAGTCGAGCCCCACAATGTATGCATGGGAGCATATCTGCAAGGGCCCGTAAGAACAAGTAACAATGTCCTTCTTTGTTCAAAATACAGTCTTTATGTATGTGTACTCGACTCTTTGAATGTGGAGTGCAACCGGTATTTATATAGGAGACTATCACATTGGTCTCATGCAAATCACTTGTCCAGACCAAGTCCCCGTACTGACACCTATCGAGGTTCATCCTTGTAGGAGAAGAAGCAGCCACTCTCTGTGAATGCAGTCTCACTAGATGGGACCGGAGAAAGCCCAACTAATTTAGTTCTATGTGCGTTGTCGGCAGACTCTCCCAATGGACGGGCCACTACTTGTGGTCGCCATATGTTTAGTGTTTTCAAGTGGAATGGAATATGTGGCTACTCGCAGGGGGGTTCTCTGGAGACGCCTGATATTAGTGGTCTTCCGTCTCCTGGAATCTTTTCAAGGATGCGGTTTTTGTAATGACTGTTTTTGGTCTGTTCGCCCTTGTAGAAAAGGCTTATGCTCACTGGGAGCGTGGTTGATATGTTGAGCCTGTACGAAAATATGACGCCATGATTATCTCTACGATGCCTACGACTTCTTATCAATGCAAGGTGAGAACTTGAACATAACTCGAGCGCTCATTGTAAATCTCTGAACCTCAATTGTAAATAAAACTGAAAAAACAAGATGAACCAAAATTTATCAACGTTATCTACAGGGTCAATCCATCGAATCTTGGTATATTGCCAAAACCATCACCAAGTAACGTATCCGCCTAAACCGAGGAAATAGGCAAGGCCATTAGCTGTGGTTGCGAAGATAGGCTCCAAGACCTCATGCGCTAGAGATGGAAAACTCGTCAGACATGAAACTGGACACAGTGAGAACCTAATTGTCCCGGGAAAACACACGAAAGTTTCATAAATACAGCAATAAATGCATGAAATATGTAACTCGAAATTACGCACATGATCTAACCAGCGGCTGCCTCTCAACCCAAACAGTCACACCACCCGCTTCCCCCACCGAGCCATAGAGACTCAAACACACATCGTCATTCAGATCCCAGCACAGCCCCGGACTGCGCTGACCTCCTTTAACTATCCTCTCCCAGCTCGAGTACCCCCCCGTCAACGCGTCGTCACAAATCTTCGACCACAGCTCCCGGAAATGATACATCGCCAACTCATTCGCCAGATCCAACTCCTTCGTCGACCACTTAACATTGACCGCGCCGCTGTAATCAGCAACGCCCACCCCCGGTCGAAGAAGCAGCCGCTTAGAGACGAGCACGAGAAACACCACCTCCTCCTCTCCGTCTTGTATCGTCGTCGCGAACTTCACGCCGTCGAGCATGGCCGGAGGGAACGCGACGCCGCTGTCGGCGCCTTTCCTGCGGTTCGACTCGCGCAGCGCTTGCAGGCTGACATCGGACTGGCGTCTGGGAAGGGGGCTGGCGGAAGCTAGAAGAGGTGGTCTTCCAGCGCCTGTGGAGGAACATGTCAAACAACCGCCACCCGAAGAAGGACGACTTGTGAGGCTTCTTACTGCTGGATGATGCTGTGTATCCTTCTCCTCCTACTGCGACAATTGCTCCGACTCCGCCTCTTCCTCCTGACATTGTCTCATCGATGGCGCTTCGCTTGCGCGCTCCGCTCCTGTCGGCTGGTGGTCGGTCGAGCCTTTCGGTTGGTCGGCTTGGGTATTGGACGGGGAGTTGTGCGAGTGGGGAGTCAGCCCTTGGGTGGTTGATGAATGGGCCCATGGCGCGGTCGATCCAGGAGCGGGAGACGCCGAGGGCAATGGCGTCTGTGGCAGCGCTTTGCATGCGCTTGATGTATTCCTCCCGGATCGGCCCGTCGTCGTTGTACCTCTCGCTGATGTAGACGAGGGCCGGGCACCGTTCTGCTCGCGAACCCGAGAGGTAGATCTTGGCATCGGTGTTGTCCCGGTTGTGTTCCAGCCATCGCGCCACCTGGGATGTCTTTTGGTTCATGTGCAGGGGGTGTTCTTCGAGGGTGATGGTGAGAAACTGGCGCTCGTAAAACTTCTTGGCGACTCCCTCATTGCGATCCAGAGTTCGCTCGTCCGACGTCGTGACGGAGAAGACGAGGCCCTCGACGGAATCGCTGGGCGCTGCTTTGACGACGTTGGCTACGCCCCGCTGGTTGATCTGCCATCGGTAGCCCTCCAGCGTGCCTTTCCCCTTGAACGAGCTCCCAGGGCAGCGCTTGGCCATCTGCTCGATCCAGAGGTTGCTGCCGTAGGCGAAGTAGAGGTTCTCATTGCGATATGCCATTCTGCCGCGACTGACTTTGTTTGTGGGGCCGGCCGAGAAGGGTCCGATTCGCGAGGTGTCAAATGCTGCAGTATTGTTGCGACAAACGGTGCACTTGGGGGAAGAAAAGTGATTGTGAGGGGAAGAACTTCCCTTGGGGCCATTTGAGGCGTGGCCCGGTTGAAGCGATTGGCCGCGAAGTTGGGCCGCTAATGCAAGGGCGCCCGAAGAGTCACCTTGAGGAAGCTGCGGCCAGCGCCCGACAGCCCTGGAGTGTGTGTCCAACAAATCCACTGTGACGGCCCCGGGCGCGTGTCTCGAGCCGAAGGCAGCATCGTGACGCTTTACTGCGTCACCGTCATCACGGGGACAGCCCGATTCGTTCTGCGCACTTGCGCGATTGCGAGCCTCAACTCCCGTTAGACAACAACAGATGTGTCTAGGGTTTATTGGGGTGTTCCCAGCATTGTGGATTCAGCTTTTGTTTCATCAGTCGAAACGGCATTTCGAGCCTCATATTGTCAACGCCCACGTCGGCAGGCGCGCCTAGCGCGGTGAAGCTGAACATCAGAGGCGCTAAGAGGTGCCACGGATCCCTAAACGCCTGAGAGCCTCGTCCGCTGTCATCGAGCGCCCGATATCTTCGAGGATGACCGAAAGTTCATTACCCCCCGGGGGGACGATTTTCGAAGATCTGTCGTCACCTTGGCTTCTCGTCATTGTCATTTTCTCACACAGCACCATCACACCGAACTCTTAATCCTCTTCGCCATGGCTGGTCCAGCGACACGATACTCCCTCGGCGTTGAAATCGAGGTGCTGGTGGAGCCACACAAGATCCGACCGCCACTCAAGGAGAAACATGCCCTGTATTACGAGCTGCTAGCCAAGGCCCTCCGGAACAGAGGCCTCAAGGCGCAACACAACGACTTGACACAGGCAGCATGGAGGTCCACCAACTACAACCAGTGGTACATCACCAAGGATGGGTCTCTCGGGAAACCGGACAACCTCAGTGGGTCCCTTTTCTGCCATTTCCTGGCCTAATCAATGACACATGACAACTTACTGACGCATACTACCAGTCCCCATGGAGGCCGTATCACCCGTCCTCGACAACGGCGCAAACTGGGAAGTCGAGATCGACACTTTCTGGGAGGCCATGAGGGCTGTCTTCCACATGCCGCAGCGAGCCAAAGCCTGCGGCAGCCATGTGCACGTCTCCAGAGGGAAGAACAAGCGATTCACCCTCAACGAGCTCAAGACCATCGGCTACGGCATTGCCGTGTACGAGAACCTCGTCTTGGACCTCCTCATGGCCAACCGCCAAGAGAATCCCTACTGCAAGCCCAACACTGTCAATTCAGCCCAGCTCCAGCGCTGCGGGCGGAATCGCACCGCCATCGGGAATGTCATTCGGGCTGCCACCACCCCAGAGGCGTTGAGAGACGTCATGCAGAGTAATAGGTATGTCCTGTGGAACTTCGATCACGTCGCCACTGGCGATTCTGGAACTATCGAGTTTCGTGGTGGTCGCTGTCTGCGCGGCGAGGTACGCACTAAGCGCTGGATTGCCTTTGCTGTGGCCTTCATCCATGCGATGCTTCGGCTGGTGAGTCTCCCCAACAACATGCAGCTGAAAGTGCTGGGTCCTGGTATCATTTGACTAACGCGCTTCAAGAACGACTTGGCAACCAACGGCACTTCAGCAAGGACCACTGAAGGTCTGTATGACGAAGTTCGGAAGGCTGCACAACAGCTGGGCATGGGAGAATTCCTGCCCGCCCAGTACGGAGTCCTGAACGAGACGCTCCCGTAAGTATTTGTCAGCAGAAGATACAGGGCGGGACTAACAGATAGCGTCGAACAGGTCCACCTGAGAGACAAGTTAGACTCTTACTTAAAAGGGATATTTAGTGCACTTGGAATGAAAGAGAATGACCGGTTTTATTGCACGATTACAGGTGTTCGGGCGAGTTTGGATGCTCCCTTGTATCTCTCCTATCGAGCTTATCATCCACACAATTGTAAAGATACCAAGCTTAAGTCTCACACCCATGGACGCAAATAAATTGTGAGACATGCCAACTCTGTTACCTTAGATATAGTTCCTTAATACTCGGAGCAAACCGGGCGTCGGATCTAGCAACTTTAGGTACCTAGTCAGTGTGCCCTGCCCCTCTGGCCCTTTTTTCGCACTGTATATTACACACAATTGCTGTGCATCACGTCTGCGAAACCCAAACAACCAAATGACAGCCCCTAACCCAGCTAGGAAAATACTTGCACTTTTTAAGCTGGATTGAAAATTTGGTTAAAGATTTGAAATCACAAGTTGATTAACGTTATAAAGTTATAAATTGCAATCGTTAAGAACGGAGCGAACTCGAGTTCACCCTTTGCCAAGTCCGCTTGCGCTTGTAACACATAACCATGTGAAAATTCGCCACAAAAGGCCGAGTGACCAACATCTCAAAGCGAACGCCACGGAGAAAACACCGCGGCTTCGGCGTTGCATTCATAAATACCCGCAAAGTCTGGGTTATCGGAACGTCAAAAATACGCACCGGTACTCACCGCTGGCACGGCCACATGCTAGTCACTTAACGGTGTTCGACAAGTCGCTTGACCCTCTGGCCCATACTTCAGCACGGTCTGCAACTTTGCAAATTGCGATTGCAAAGATGACCTGCTAGTGTGTACGGATTCCTTGTGTCTTTACACGTAGCATGAAAACTTATTTATTATTTACCACTAAGTCCGGGGGCCCACTTTTTGACCACCCCTGTTTTCGACCAATGTGTAATAAACAGGGGTATGAAAAACTACTCTATTCAACTACCTATATCTCCACAACAATACAACTTGATGCCTCTGAACTTTCTGATTTAGAATCTTCAGTTTCTGAGGAATTTGAAGATTCTGACGAAATTCGGCCCACCTCTTTCTGAGCCTTGTGGATCTTCTCGATATCCACAAATACAGAATTCAGATCCGGAACCACCTTCTTCCTTTTACTAGGCATCAACCTCTCAACAGTGGCTTCCAGCTGTTCGATTTTTCGTCTCTGCATAGCTAATTGGAAGTCCTTTTCATTAAAGGCCTTTTCAATCTTCCGAAACAAAAACCTCTCCGTTAGAGTGGGTTGGCCTAAGGGCCTCAAAAGGGCCTTCAGCTCCTTAGCTTTCTTAGGGGTTAAAATCTGGGGGCACATGTAGCTATAGTCTTCCAATTTGGCCCTATGGGGAGTTAGGAGCTTCGTGATAGCGCTAGAGTTGTTTTATAGCTTAAAGGCTTTATTGTTTTCCACTAAATGCCGGCTTATTAATAGCTTACTTATGTTAACTAATTATAACCCTCCAGCCTTCTAATTATTCTAAATATTCCGATTTGAAAGCTTAACCTTTCGTGCCTAAGAATAACACTTTAGAAAGATTCTTTTACTAACTATAGATGATTCCTCCAGTCCTTCGCATTACCGAGTGTTAACCAGGTTCTAATACATATTCTTTAATAAGCTGAACACACCTAAATCTAATGGTTACAGCATATAGGAGTAATGCGTTAGTAAATAAAAGAGCTAGATCTTATTACTAAAATATTACTATATAAACTTATACGTTATATAACTGTGGTAACTATTGAGAATAAGAAGGTGGTATTAGTTAAGATCTAAGGGGGTTATTAAGGGGATGAATTTTTTAATTAGCTATTTAAAGCTGATTTTATTAGTAGTTTACCCCTTTTATATAGTTAAAAAATGCTAGCCTTTATAAGGACTTTTAGCCTTTAGAAACCACTGTTATTACACGAAAGCCCCCTTATAAATAACGACTGGATTAAGTGATATCCTTAAGGCAGAGATACACTTGATAAAACTGATTTAAGTGCGCGAATTTAGCTTTTTCGATGTAACTAAACGCCTTTTAGCACTTCTAATAACGTAGCTATTACTCCCTAGGCCCTTTATTAGGCTGGCTTTATTTATATTCTACCTATGTTTGGGTAGAATCCTTTAAATAGCTGGAATTTGAAGGTAATTAAATTATTTGTAAATAACCTCCCTTATAGTTACTTTTACACACGTAGTATCTATCCTCCGTAACCTCTGGGTCTTGATAACTGGGTGCCTGTTAATGAAATGTCGAACCTAGCGTTTTCTAATACAGTAAGAGTCTCCTTGCTTAATAGAAATTCTGGTAGCCAGCTCTCGAATCGTTACATGTGAAGGGGGGTTGCCAAGGTCGTTCTGAAAAAGAATCTACTCGGCTAAAAGGTCCTCCTAAGGTATAGAAAGCCTCTGGTAGTCTTGGTGTACTACTGCGTGTGGAAGGTGGCCAGCTAATTGGCCTCGGAGGGTAATGTACGGAATGGTATACCGTCGTGCAGCCTTTCGAATTGGTAGACCTGCTTTGACGGCTGCGCAGGCCGTGCGTATGTCAAATTCAATCCACTGCATCTCCAATGGCTGCTTTTACTACGTGGAAAGAATGGAAAAGGTTGCATTCGAAATGGGAGAGAAATTAAGGTTCGTCGGAGGGGGTCGAA